>JAEEGL010255131.1_pt1 | contig 14002 bp, 11 predicted proteins | sample 9134231 | NCBI WGS metagenome assembly JAEEGL01 (sample SAMN16246548, study PRJNA631951) | gut metagenome | biome: gut microbiome; feature: rumen; material: fiber-attached | host: Bos | place: Iran: Karaj | collected 2018-10
ATCTTACCCGCGAACTTGAAGAGGAATTCAAAGAAATAAGCGAGCTCCCGGTTGGAAGCAACGTTTCAGAGGACGACGTGGCGGACGCGGAACCGTTTGACTGCGAGGAGTCCGAGAGCGGGGACGCGATTCAGGATGTTTGCGCTGATCCCAGGCTTTCCGCAGATATCTGCGAAAACGACGCGCCTGCCTCTGTCGCCAATGACGCCGCGGAGCCGGAACTCAACGGAGATGAAAACTCCGGCGACGGAACGGATGAAAAAACCGATGCCGGACAGCCTGCCGAAGAGAGCCGTAAACGCGGCTCCGGGCCTGTCTCCGTTATAAAGAAACGCCTGAAACAGCGGGACAGGCTCATAGCCACCGAGCTTGATATAATGATAGCCCTTCTGTCGCTTGTTGCGTGGGGCGTTTACGCGTACGGCGCAAGGGTGCTGACCGTCGTCCTGACCGGAATCCTTTCGGCTATGGTTTCCGACATAATCGGAATAGCGGTCTTCAGAAGAAAAATCGAATTTCCGCTTTCAGCGTCCGCGGTGACGGGCGCCATTATCGCGCTGAGCTGTCCCGCGTCGGTTCCGTTGTGGGCGGTAGCCGCGGCCTCGGCGGTGGCCATGATAATCGTAAAGAATCTGTTGAACGGTACCGGACTTCTTCCGCTGAATCCGTCCGCGACGGCGGTCGCGCTGCTGTACATTGCGATACCTGCCGCGATGACGTCGATCCCGCAGTTCGGTTCGCGGGTCGGATTTTTCGGGAGCGGATACGATATGGCGCAGACCACCGAGCTTGCGCGGCTTCTCGAGGGCAGGATGCCGGACACGTCGGTCGGAGCAATGATCTTCGGTCTCCGCTCGGGAGGCATCGGACACATTTCCGCGCTGCTTATAATCGGCGCGTTCGTATACCTGCTGATACGCAGAGCCGTGCGCGGGGACGTGCTTGCGGGATTTCTTATCACCGTGGGAGTGTACTTCTATCTCAATCCCAAGCTGCTGATCGTTTCAGACGTTCTTGCGCTTAAATACGCCATGTACCAGCTTCTCTGCGCGGACACGCTGTTTACGGTGGTGTTCATAGCGTCGGCTCCCGTCTCATGCCCTAAGACTTCAAGAGGAAGGCTTGTCGCCGGCGTCGCCGGAGGACTTGTCACATCTCTTGCGAGAGTATACATAGGCGGCGAGATATCCGTCGTGCTTGCGGCTCTTGTGATAAGTCTGCTGTCGAGGCCGCTTGACCTGCTGTTTCAGCCTATGGGCGTGTTCGGCGGGGCGGTCAGGAAAACGAAAAAACAGAAAACAACCGGAAAAGAAAATGAAGCTTAAAACAGGAATCGCCGCGCTCTGCGCAGCCGTGATGATGCTGACGGCTTTTGCCGTCCCTGCGAGCGGCATAGACAGGCCGGACGTTAAATATTCGGAGTGCGCACTTGTGTACTGTATCGAATCCAACCAGCGGCTTTATGATCTGAACACCGACAGGACAGTTTTTCCCGCGGGTCTCGTCAAGCTCATGACAGCGCTGGTGGCCTCGGAATACGCGCTCGGGCTCGACGAGGGGTACGGAAGGATATGTACAGTTTCGCCGACCGCGTACTATTCGACCGCCGGCAACGACATTGAGCTTCAGATCGGCGAGCAGATGTCGATATACAATCTTCTGGTCGGCCTGCTTCTTGCAGGCGCAAACGACTGCGCCAATGTGCTTGCGGAGGAGGTCGCCGGCTCGATAGACGAATTCGTTCTCATGATGAACGAAAAGGCGGAGTCGCTCGGCATGACCGGCACGCATTACACCAATCCGACGGGTCTTCACGACGACGAGATGGTGACAACGGTCGACGATCTGCTCATTCTCGCTCTCTACGCGAGCGCGGATCAGTACATTTCGGAGATCGCCGCAAAGAAGACCGAGACCATTCCCGCAACGAACCGCAACAACGCGAGGTATCTTGGAACCCGTAATTATCTTGTGTCCGACAACGCCGTTTCGGGATATTACTACAGATACGCGACGGGCCTTGCCTGCGGAAGCACGGTGCAGGGAGGGTACTGCGTTATCGGCACTGCCAGCCACAACGGACTTAATTTCATAGCCATCTCCACCGGGGCGCAGAATGTTAAGATCGTCGACCGCGAGCAGGTGCTCGAGATCGACGAAAACGGTGATCTTGTGTACGACGACGACGGGAATCCCGTCATTCTTGTCGAGGAGATTTCCCACACGGATTTCAGAGGCCTCACCGACGCGAGAAACATGCTTTCGTGGGCGGACAGCTCGTTCAGATACATAAAGGCGGTCGACAGATCCACGCCGATATGCGAAATAAAGGTTAGACTTGCAAAAAACACGGACAGGGCGGTCCTGCTTCCCGAATATCCTATTGAGCTGTTCGTCCCGACCGACGTCGACAGAGTCAACGACATAGTGCTCGACTGGGCGCTTGACAGCGATGTTTTGTACGCGCCCGTCAAGGCCGGAGAGCGCGTGGGCTCAGTGCGCGTAACCTATATGGGAGATCTCATAGGCGAGGTACCGCTCATTGTCAATTCAACCATAGAGCAGAGCACGCTGCTGGTCATTCTCGATTCGGCGTGGCAGATCTGCAAGACCCCGTTTGCAAGGGTGGCGCTCATATCTATCGCCGTCGCGGTCATTGCCTACGTGGTCATTAACGCCGTTGAGCGGCAAAAGAAGAAAAACGCGGCCAGACGCAGAAAGCTGCACGCGACCGACACAAAATATCTGCAGTAAAAGGCGGCAATGTATATAAGATCGATTCACATCACCGCGTTTGCGGGAAAACAGAATACCGATGTCGTTCTTGAAAACGGACTCAACATCATCACGGGCGAAAATGAATCAGGCAAAAGCACGATCGCGGAATTTGTCCGCTTTGTGCTTTACGGGTTTTCGAAGAAAAGCGAGCGGGATCTTTATCAGCCGTTTCTTTCCCCGCTTTGCGCCGGTTCCGTCACGTTCGCATGCGAAGAAGGGGAATATACCGTCGAGCGCAGCGAAAACGGGACAAGAAAACAGGTGAGCGTGACAAAGGACGGCGTTCCGGTCGATTTCAGCGGAGAACCCGGCGAGTTTCTTCTCGGCATTCCGGGCCCCGAACTGTTTGTATCGACCGTGTATATCGGACAGGGCGGCACTTCTCTTAACGGCAAAAGCACCGCCGAGGCGGTGGAAAATCTCCTTTTCACCGGAGACGAAAACGTCTCTGCCGACAAGGCGCTTTCAAGACTCGACGGGCTTAGAAAGGAGCTTATGCCGCAGAAAAACGGCAACGGAGCCGTCCGCGAAGCGGAAAGAGAGATCAACGCTCTCAACAGCGAAAAATATCAGGCCGCCGAGGAGGACAGAATCATAAGCGAGAAGTACCGCAAGCTGGCCCGGTACTCGGAACTTATCGCCGGAGCGGAAGAGAGGCTCGACCGTGCCAGAAACGACGAAATCACGTGGATGATAAAAAAACTCCGCGACGAGGGAGACCTGCTGACGGAGGAGGGAGAAAAGGCCGATCTTGCCAGAAAGCAGCTGGAACTCTTTGAGTCCAGGCACTCGCGCAACGACCGTATGCCGGGGAAAAAGGACAGGGACGAGCTGTTTGCGTCGTACACCAATCTGGGCAACGAGACCCGCGATCTTTATACGGCAAACAGACGTGTTGCCGAGATACGCGGAGAACTTGAAAAAAACGAGATTGACATAGAGGAGCGTATAAAGGAAAACCAGCCGAAAATCGCCGATGCCAGTCTGAAAAGGACCATTGCCGGGGTCGGAGCCGCGGTATGCACGGCGGTGTTCGTTGCGTGTCTTATCGTCATCGTGATCGGAGTGACGTCGTCGAATCGCGTAACGTACCTGACGGGCGGCGGGCTGGCTCTGCTTATGCTCGTCACGCTTGCGGCGTCTCTTATGGCTGTGAAGCATTTCGGGACTCGCGCAATGGAACTGGAGGACGTGAACGATCTGCGCGACGAAAGGCTTCATCTCGAGGAGGAACTGTCGACGCGGATAAAACTTGCGGAGAGCGAGAAGAAAGAGTTCGGCGAGGCCTGCGGAACATATAAGGAAAAGGCTGCCAAATGGGGGCTTAACCCGTGCTTTGCCGTCAGGCTGTTCGACGCGATACTTGACGAGCACGAGAAACTGAGAAGGGAAAGCGCCGAGACGAACAGCGCATACATCAAGCACAGATCCGAGTACGATATGAAAATCGCGGATCCCGACACCGTAAAGGACGACGGAAGGGAAATAGATCTGCCCCGGAATTACGACGACGGGACGTTTGCGAAAACCAGGCAGGAGTGCGGAAATTACGTCAGAGAGATGGAAAAGAAATCGTCTGAGGTCCGCGAGGATCTGGCCGGCCTGCTCAGCAGGCATCGTTCCGCGACCGAAATAGAGGAGAAAATCCTCGAGATCGCACCCAGACTTGAGGGTTACAGAAAAAAATACGACGCTGTTCTGACTGCGATAGACGGCATCAGAGCCGCCGAAAACGAGATGCGGCAGAGCGTTTTCCCGCGCCTGTCCGAGAGCGCCGGCGGTTATTTTTCGCGCATTACGGCCGACCGGTACGGCTCGGTAGGTGTTGACAACACGCTCGGCATGACTTTTACTCCCGACGACGGTCACGGCGGAAAAGTGGTAAGAGACGCAAAATATATGAGCGGAGGAACGGCCGACGCCGCGTACATATGCCTGCGCCTGGCGCTTGCCGGGCTGATCTCCGAAAAAAATCTTCCGGTCATTCTCGACGAGAGCCTTATACGGCTTGACGACAGGCGCATGACGGACTGTCTGCGCATGCTGTCGGAGACCGGCCGACAGATACTCGTTTTTTCCTCGTCCGACAGGGAAGCAAGACTGGCGGAAATGTCCGGAACGGCCGCGGCGAGGGTGTGCGTATGAAAAATCCGGCAGTATGCTTTACGGGACACAGGAGTATTCCGGCGGACCGGATCGAACGGCTGAAGCACCTGCTCCCCGTGCTCCTCGAGAGACTCTATTCCGGGGGATACAGGGTATTCCGCACCGGCGGAGCCGTTGGCTTTGACATGCTCGCCGGAGAGGCGGTCACCGGACTCAAGAGCGTTCATCCTGACGTCTCGCTTGAAATTTTTCTTCCCTGCCGGGGAAGCAGCGACAGGTGGAGCGCGGAGCAGAAAAAACGTCAGTCCGCGCTGCTTGCGCAGGCTTCAGCCGTGAACGTTCTGTCCGAATACTATTACGACGGGTGCATGATGGTCAGAAACAGGAAAATGGTCGACTCATGCGGCCTGTGCGTGTCGTACTGCCGCAGGCTGTCGGGCGGAGGAACGTACGGAACGGTGTGCTACGCGCTGGGGAAGGGCCTTCCGCTCATAAATATCGGAGAGGAAATCGAATGAAAAAGATTATTTGCATCGTGTGCGCGCTTGCGTTTCTGCTGCTTTCTGCGGGTTGCGGCAGACTGAAGATAACCGACGAGGAGGCGCTCGAAGTCCTGAACGGTCTTGTTCCCAGGGCTGCCGTGATAAACGAGATCTTTTTCGGCTCCGGCCTGCCGGCCGACGGGGATGAACCGGTGCCGGAAAATACGGAGCAGCTGTACGTTCCCGTCAGTCGGGAATCGCCGTATAAGAGCGTAAAAGACATAAAGGCGGCGGCGGAGCAGGTCTATTCCTCCGGCTATTTGTCATCCGTTTACGTTTCGATGTTCGAGGGAACGAGCGCGGAGGGCGAGGATGACGCCGCTGTAGCAACAATAAGCCCGCGCTACAGGGAGATAGGCGGAGTGCTGAATATAAACGTCAGCTTTCCGTCATACAATATCCGACGGATAGAATCGGTCCGTTCCGCGCATATTACCGGGAACGCGAGAAAGCGCGTAACCGTTTCCTGTCTGTGCGTTCTTCGCGGGGAGCAGGCGGAAACCGAGATCGAACTGTATCTTACGCAGGAAAACGGACGCTGGCTTCTGCAGAGCCCTTCCTACTGACATGAAAAACGAAACGTTTGTCGCCGTGTGCCTTTTCGGGCTCGAATCGCTGCTCGGAGGAGAGCTCGACGCGCTCGGATGCCGGAGAACGGAAACCATAGACGGAAGAATATGGTTCGAGGCGCCGATGGAGTTTCTTCCTAAAATCAATATAGGACTAAGGTACGCGGAGCGCGTTCTTCTGCAGGTAGGCTCGTTTCCCGTCTCGACTTTTTCCGACCTTTTTGACGGTACGTACGGGCTCCCGTGGGACGAATATATATACGAGGACGACGCTTTTCCCGTCAGGGGACACAGCATAAAGAGCGTGCTTAAATCCGTTCCCGACTGCCAGAGCATAATAAAAAAAGCCGTTGCCAAAAAACTCGGTCAGTCATACGGAATGATGACTCTGCCGGAGAGCGGAGAAAAAAAACAGATTGATTTCTTTATTCTGAAGGACGTCGCATACCTCATGATAGACACTACGGGCGAGCCGCTGCACAAACGCGGATACAGGTCGGAGGCGACGGAGGCTCCGCTCCGCGAAACGCTCGCGGCGGCAATGGCGGAAATCGCACGTCCGAAGGAGGACGTGCTGTTCTGGGACCCCATGTGCGGTTCAGGCACGATAGCAGTCGAGGCCGCGCTTATCGCGACGGACCGCGCGCCCGGACTTTACAGGGGTTTCGCTTCGGAAAGCTACGACTGGCTCCGTCTGACCGAATGGACCGAAGCGCGCGAGGCGGCGAGAGCCAGAATCAGAAAATCCGACATACGCATAAACGCCTCGGATATTTCTCCGGAGGCCGTGCAGACCGCGCGAAGAAACATTGAAAGGGCAGGCGTGTCCGGGAATGTCTCCTGCTTTGTGAGCGACGCGCTGAAAATTCGTCCGGATGGAGGAAAAGGAACGATAGTCTGCAATCCGCCGTACGGCGAGAGACTCGCGACACTGAAAGAAGCCGAAAGACTTTACAGGGCCATGGGCGAGCATTTTCTTTCATTCGGAACGTGGCATATTTACGTCCTGACTTCTGACGAGTGCTTTGAGAGATGTTTCGGAAAACGCGCCGACAAGGTCCGCAAGCTTTACAACGGAATGATAAAATGCGGTTATTATCAGTATTTCAGGCATTCCGCAGCCGAGAAAAATAATAAAAAATAATTTTTTTTCCGAAAAAGGTTGCAGAAACAGGAATTTTGTGGTATAATTTATAAGAGGGAAGTCAGAACGTGTTTCTGCACCGTTAATATGAAAGTTGAAAACAGTTCCCACATGTACGGAGGATATAGAAATGGGCTTCTTAAACAATTTTAAAAATCTGATCAATCCGGATGCCGACGATGACGATTACATCGATGACGACGACTATATAGACGATACGGACGTCGCTCCCGCCCAGACCGCAAAGCCGCAGCAGGCTCCCCAGCGCACGGGCTTTAACCAGGGCGGCAATCCGTTCGGCGGCTCGCTTGAGCTTAAGGTTGTCAAACCCGAAAAGTACGACACCGCAACGGCTGAAAAGATTGCCAACCACCTGCTGAACAAGCGGTCCGTGGTCCTCAATCTCGAGGCCACGAACAAGGAATCCGCAAGGCGTCTTATCGACTTCCTGTCAGGAGTTGTTTTCTCCATCGGCGGCTACATTCAGAGAGTGGCGACGAATACGTTCATCGCCGTTCCCGACAACGTCGACGTGTCCGGCGAGCAGCTCGCCGAGGCAAAGAAGCAGGACGAAACCGACCTATTCTAAAACCGCAGTATCGTCCCGCCGGCAAATCCGGCGGGACGGTTAAACATGCCTGCTCAAGCTCTGCCCATTCGCAGAGTGCTGCGCAGATGTCTGAAATCGGCATAAAACCGCGGATTTTTCCGCCTGCCATAACGGACTGTTCGCAGTGCCGTGGCTTTTTATTTTACGGGGGAAAAGATGGAAAATATATTCAGGATGCTCGGGTATATTGTCTACTATTTTCTTTTTGCGCTCGGAATTGCGCTTCTTTTGCGAGCCGTTCTTTCGTGGTTTATCGACGACGATGACTCAAAGCTGATGTCGTTCCTTATACTCGTCACCGAACCTGCCGTCATGCTCGTGCGCGGAACCGTAGGAAGGCTTTTCGAGAGCATAGCCTCCCCGATCGACATTTCGTATATAATAACTGTCGTCCTGGTGGAAATCGCCGCCGTGATCGTCAGGAATATAATATAACCAACCAAATCTGTTATCCCCGCACGGGGAGGAAAGGAACAAAAAATGCTTGCTCCGCATGAACTGAAAAACAAGGAATTTACCAAATCGCTCCGAGGCTACAGCACCGAGGAGGTCGACGAACATATAGCTTTCATTATAGAAAAATACACGGACCTTTACAGGGAGAACGACGCCCTCGAAAAAAAACTGAAGCTGACCGAGGCAAGACTTGACTCCATGAAATCCGAAGAGGACTCCATCCGTTCAGCGCTCGTCAACGCCCAGAAGGCCAGCAAATCCATTATCGACGAGGCGAACGAGCAGGCAGACGTTATCATACGTTCCGCCAAGACGAACTGCGACCGCCTTATTACCGAGATGAAAAAGAAGGTCGCCGCCGAGCAGGAAAAGCTTGACGTTATAAGAGAGGAGACCAAGAGTTTCAAGGCCGCGCTGTTCGAAGTCTACGGGCAGCATATCTCCATGATAGAGGCGATTTCGCCGGAGGCAGAGTCCGCGGAGACAAACACCGAACGTATCGAAACGCTGACAAAGCTCGTGACAGACCGCATCAGAGAGGATCTTGACAAGCTCCAGTCGTCGACTCTCGGCGGCGTCGCCGCTTTTGAGGAAAAGGGCGAGACGGACGAAAAGGACGCCGACATAACGGTTCCCGCGGAAGTAGTTATTCCCGATAACATAACCGAGCCGGTCGTGAACGTAACGACCGTGCGCGACGACGATCAGATCTCCTTTGACGAGATAGCCGGGGAGGAGAACGGAGACGAGGAGCAGGCCGATGGCAGGGACGAATCGCTTATTGACTCCATTCGGCGCATTAACGGAGAGGTGAACAGGAACACGCGCGACGACGACGAGGAGTTTCTGCGCCTGCTCCGCATGGCGTCCGGAAACGGCGACCTGACGTCGACGGAGGCGTTTGAGATGGCATACGACGGCAAAAGAAAGGACTGACCGGTAAACTGACCTATGGATTACGCAAAAACTTTAAATCTGCCGCGCACGGAATTTCCCATGAGGGCCAACCTTGCTCAGCGCGAGCCGGAAATGCTTGCGCGCTGGACGTCGCTTGACCTGTACAGAGAGCTGAAAAAGAAAAACTCGTCGCGCCCGCTGTTCATAATTCACGACGGCCCTCCCTTTTCGAACGGAAGAATTCACATGGGCACCGCCATGAACAAGCTTCTGAAGGACTTTATCAATAAATACAAGTCCATGACGGGTTACTGCACTCCCTACGTTCCGGGTTGGGATAATCACGGCATGCCCATCGAATCGGCTATAATAAAAAAGAACAAGCTTGACCGCAAAAGAATGTCTGTTTCGGAATTCCGCACCGCCTGTCATAAATTCGCGCAGGATTTCGTCGATATTCAGATGGAGCAGTTCAGACGGCTCGGCGTTGTTGGCGACTGGGAGCATCCCTATCTGACAATGGACCCGAAATTCGAGGCAAGAGAAGTCCTTGTTTTCGGAGAAATGTACCGCAAGGGTTACATATACAAGGGACTTAAGCCTGTTTACTGGTGCCCGAAGGACGAAACGGCGCTCGCTGAGGCTGAAATCGAGTATTCGGACGATCCGTGCACGTCAATTTACGTGAAATTCCGTCTCGAGGACGATAAGAGAAAGCTCGGAACGGATCTCGAAAACACGTATTTTATTATCTGGACAACCACAACGTGGACTCTCCCCGGCAATCTTGCAATTGCTGTCCATCCGAGGGAAAGTTATGCTCTTGTCAGGGCCGGACGCGAGAATTACATAGTTGCCGAGGCGCTCGCTGAAAAGACCATGCGTGCCGGAAATGTTGAGAATTACGAGATTCTCCGCACCTTCACAGGCTCTGAGCTTGAGTATATGACCGCAAGGCACCCGTTCCTTGACCGGCTTTCCGTGATAGTAAACGCAGAATATGTAACCATGGACTCCGGTACCGGCTGCGTGCATACCGCCCCGGGTTTCGGTGCCGACGACTACATGACCTGCAAAAAATACAATATAGATATTATCGTCCCGGTTGACGACCGCGGTTATCAGACATCCGACGCCGGAAAATACGCCGGAATGTATTATTCGGAATCCAACGAAGCCATCCTTGCCGATATGAAGGAAAGCGGGGCGCTGTTCGCATCAGAGCAGGTCGTACACTCATATCCGCACTGCTGGAGATGCAAGAGCCCGATAATCTTCAGGGCTACGCCGCAGTGGTTCTGCTCGGTCAAGGACTTCCGGGACCAGGCAATAGACGCCTGCCGCAAGGTCGACTGGATTCCCGCATGGGGCGAAGAGCGTATCTCACAGATGATAGGCGAGCGTGCCGACTGGTGCATTTCGCGCCAGCGTCACTGGGGCCTGCCCATTCCCGTGTTCTATTGCTCGGATTGCGGTAAACCGGTCTGCACCGAGGAAACCATAAACAGAATATCCGCCGTGTTCGGGGAGAAGGGCTCCAACGCCTGGTTTGACGAGGACGTGTCAGATCTGCTGCCCGAGGGATTTGTCTGCCCGTTCTGCGGGGGAAAGAAATTCACGAAGGAAACCGACACGCTCGACGGATGGTTCGATTCAGGATCCACGCACTTCAAGGTTCTTGAGGAGGATGGAATGCGCTGGCCTGCCGACCTTTATCTTGAAGGCGCGGACCAGTACCGCGGATGGTTCCAGTCGTCCATGCTCACCGCCGTTGGAGCCAAAGGGCAGGGCGCGCCGTACCGTCAGGTGCTTACGCACGGATGGGTTGTCGACGGCGAGGGAAAAGCAATGCATAAGTCCCTCGGCAATTCTATAGTCCCTGACGACATCGTTCCGAAATACGGTGCCGACCTTGTGCGTCTGTGGGTTGCGTCTTCCGATTATCAGGTGGACGTTCGTTGCTCGGACAATATTTTCAGACAGCTTTCCGAAGCGTACCGCAAGATAAGGAACACGATAAGATTTCTTATGGCCAACCTGGGCGACGCGGGAACCGATTTCGAACCGGACAGGGATCTTGTGGACGCCGGAGAGCTTCCGGGAATCGACCGCTGGATTCTTGCAAAGCTCAACCGCCTTGTGAAGACCTGCCGTGACGCCTATGATTCCTATGCCTTCCATATCGTTTACCACGAGGTGAGCGATTTCTGTACCGTCGAGCTTTCAAAGCTGTATGCGGACATAACAAAGGACAGAGTCTACGTTGAGGGCGCATCGTCTGCAGAGCGCCGTTCCGTTCAGACTACCATGTATATAGTACTCTCGACGCTGCTTCGGCTGTTTGCTCCGATACTTTCGTATACCGCTGACGAGGCATGGTGTATGATGTCGCATTCCTCAGACGAGGACGGCAGAAACGTTTTGTTGAACGAAATGCCGTCATACAGGGAAGATTTCGAGTTTGCCGACGAAGAAAAATGGGACAGGCTTTTCGAGCTTCGAGAAGATATTATGAAGGCTCTTGAAACGGCTCGTGCCGACAGAAAGATAGGCAAATCGCTGGACGCGGACGTCATTATTCATACCGACGCTGATACGGCTGATTTTCTTTCATCCTTCGGCACGGAAACGCTGGAGACGGTGTTTATAGTGTCCGACGTTGAGATAGTCGCAGACGGAGAAAATACAATAGACGTTTCGCCCGCAAAGGGAGAGAAATGCGTCCGCTGCTGGAAATTCGTAACTGATTTCGTGAAAGACGCGGACGGCGACTGCCTGTGCGCGCGCTGCGCGAAGGTCGTGAACGGGCGATGAGGCTGCTTATCTGGGGAATTGTCGCCGCCCTCGCGGTGGTGCTTGATCAGGTTTCCAAGTCGATAGTCGTCAACAGACTGATGCCGGTATCGGAGGCGGAGTTTATCCCCGATTTCATCGGTTTCCGTTACTGCGAAAATACCGGCGCCGCGTTCGGAATGATGAAGGGCTTCCGCTGGGTGTTCATAATTCTCTCAACCGTGGCGATAATCGGGATTATAATTTATCTGATCGCTCGTCGCGGAACGGTACACCCGCTCACAGGCCTTGCGCTTGCCATGATCGCGGGAGGCGGCATCGGCAATCAGATAGACAGAATCGTAAACGGCTACGTCGTTGACTTTATTGAATTTCAGTTTGTGGACTTTGCCATTTTCAATGTCGCGGACAGCTTTGTCACGGTCGGCGCGGTGCTTGTGATTGTCAGCGTCATATTTTTCGATAAAAATCTTCTCGGCGACGGGGAGAAAAAGAAGAAACCGGACGCAAGCGACGGGCAGATGAAACCTGACTGATGGAAGAACTGAAAAGACTTGATATTTACGTGGCGGAACGTGAGCGGATTACACGTTCCGCTTCTCAAAAGCTGATAGAGGACGGCTGTGTTACGGTAAACGGCAGACCGTCTAAAAAAAACTATCTTGTGCGCGAAGAGGACGCTGTCGATGTCCGGATGCCGGAAATGCTTCCCGACAGGGCTGTCCCGCAGGACATTCCGATCGATATAGTGTACGAGGACGGCTGTCTTCTTGTCGTGAACAAGCCCAAAGGCATGGTGGTTCACCCCGCCGCCGGGAATCCCGACGGGACGCTTGTGAACGCGCTCCTGTATCACTGCGGCGATTCTCTTTCCGGCATCAACGGCGTTCTTCGCCCGGGCATAGTCCACCGTATCGACAAGGACACGAGCGGTCTGCTCGTAGTCGCAAAAAACGACGTGGCGCACGTTTCGCTTGCCGAGCAGATCTCGTCGCACAGATTCGAAAGAACGTATCTTGCCATGACGGTAGGACACTTAAAGAATGAAAACGGCAGGATTTGCAGGCCGATTGGCAGGCATCCTGTCGATAGAAAAAGGATGGCGGTCGTGGCCGGAGGCAAAGAAGCCGCAACAAATTACGAGGTGCTTAAACGCGTGAGCGGTTACGATTTGCTGCGCCTGCGGCTTGAAACGGGAAGGACGCATCAGATACGCGTTCACATGTCATCGGAAGGTCATCCGGTCATGGGAGACACCCTGTACGGGGGCGGAAGGACAAGATTCGAGAAAATTCACGAAAAACTCCTTTGCGGGCAATGTCTGCATGCCTCATCTATCAGTTTCGTCCACCCGGTCAGCGGAGAGCTCATGAGGTTCGAGGCGCCGCTTCCGGATTATTTTGACAAGATACTCGGATTCCTTGAAAACCAAGATGAACAGCAGAATATTTGAAAGAGCTATAATATTAAGCGATTTTGACGGCACTTTTGCTTTTTCGCGGCTCGGAGAGCTCCCGTCTCCTCAGAAGGACAATCTGAAAGCGGTCGAATATTTCAAGAGCCTCGGGGGACATTTTTCACTGTCCACAGGACGGCTTCCCGCTGTGCTGTCGAGGATAATGCCGTTTTACAGAAGCGTTGTTAACGCGCCGATAATCATGGGAAACGGATCGCTGCTTTTTGATCCGGAATCCGGTTCCGCCATTGAAAGCCATCCCGCCTCCCGGGAAAAATGCGAGATGCTGCTCGATGACGTTCTCGATAAATTCCACCCGGAGAGATGGTATTTTTACGGTTCCTGCGGACAGGAGTGCTCCCCGCCGACAGACGAACAGCGTACCGAGCCGTTCCGATTCAAAACAAACTTTATTTTCAAAACCGATGAACAGACGATAGTATTCCGGGATTACGTCAGAAAGAATTACAAGTCGGTTTTCAACGCCGTGAGATCATTTCCGAACTGCTGCGAGGTGGTCGATATTTCGGCGGCAAAAAACTTTCTCGTAAGATCCGTCGTGCGCGCCGTAGCGGAAAAGACCGGAATACCCCCGGAGCAGTTCAGCGTTTATGCCGCCGGAGATTACGAAAACGACATCGGGGTGCTGAA
>JAEEGL011936724.1_pt1 | contig 14002 bp, 13 predicted proteins | sample 9134231 | NCBI WGS metagenome assembly JAEEGL01 (sample SAMN16246548, study PRJNA631951) | gut metagenome | biome: gut microbiome; feature: rumen; material: fiber-attached | host: Bos | place: Iran: Karaj | collected 2018-10
AGACAAGCTATTGCTATCAGAAAGATAACAGTTTTGGCGATATTTTTTATAAGCTGAACTACTATCAGAAAGACAATACAATGCTTGCAGTTTTTACAACAACAAGTGCCATTGGAATTGGTCCTATTAAAGCAATTACACCTGGAGACTTGAAAATCTTTATTTACGTTGAAGATATTGGTGACGAAATCCTTTTGTATCTTTGTACAGATTTGGACAGCACAAAGTTTCCAGGCATTAAGGGACAAATTACCGAATCAATGACAGCGCGAATGGATGCCGTTTATAATTGGTTTTTGAAACAGTTTTAGGGGGAAATATGAAAAAAACTAAACTTGGGATTTTGCTTGTGATTTCTATGCTTTTTAGTTTTGCATGCTGCAGTACAAAAAAAGCAGACACAAATAAAACTACAGGTTCGGCTGAAAAAAAAGTCGAATCATCATTATCAGAAAATAAAACAGCTGTAAGCGAAAATAATACAAAGGATGGAAAAATGGAAATTGATGCACTGAAAGGTAAAGAAGGACTTTTTGCAGTTCTTACAACAGAGAAGGGTCAGATTGTTTTGAATCTGTTTTATAAAGAAACTCCAATGACAGTTGCAAACTTTGTTGGACTTGCAGAGGGTACACTCGATGCAGCAAAAGGTAAGCCTTATTACGACGGCTTAAAGTTCCATCGTGTAATTGCTGACTTTATGATTCAGGGTGGAGATCCACGAGGCAACGGTACCGGCGGTCCTGGTTATCAGTTTCCGGATGAGTTTGTAGATGGATTGATTTTTGATAAGCCTGGTAAGTTAGCTATGGCAAACAGTGGTGCTAATACAAACGGAAGTCAGTTCTTTATCACTCATGTTCCAACAGACTGGCTTAACTATAAGCATACAATTTTTGGTGAAGTTGTTGACGCAGCAAGCCAGAAGGTTGTTGATGCAGTTGCACAGAATGACCATATTGTTTCTCTTAAGATTATCCGTCAGGGTGCAGATGCAGAAAAGTTTACTGTAACACAGAAGAGCTTTGACGAGATGAAGAAAGCCGCTGCAGAAAAAGCTGCAAAGTTCCTTGAAGAAAAAAAGCAGAACGCAATCAAAGAAGTTATCAAAGGCTGTAAGAAAGATGCAAACGGTATTTATTACGAGATTCTTGAGCAGGGTTCTGGTGCTACTTGTGGTAAGGGCAAACACGTAACAGTTGAATACAAAGGCTATCTTACAAGTGGTCAGATTTTTGATGCATCACAGGGCTTCCATCCACAGGGACACGAACCACTTGATTTTGATACAGCTGGCGGTCAGATGATTCCTGGCTTTGATTTGATGGTTCAGGAAATGAAGCTTAACGAAACCCGCAAGATGGTAATTCCGCCGGAGCTTGCTTATGGTTCACGTGGTATTCCACAGGCCGGAATCGAAGGCGATGCATACATCTGCTTTGACGTAAAGTTGATAAAGATTGAATAGGAGATTCCCATGTCGAGCATGGGAATGACAGAATGAAGCGGTGGTTTCACTTTTTGGTGGCCACCGCTTTTTTTATAATTGTAAGCAGTTTTGCTTTGTGCAAAACTGCAAGCGAAAGCAGATTCTGTTAACGGTAATGTTCAAGCAGCTACTTTCGCTATGTCATTGTCGGACTTGATCCGACAAACTCTATCGTGCAGAAATTATTGGTGCAACATCGAACAGGCTCTTTGTTGCTTCGTAAATCTTTCGTGCAATATGAGGATTGTTCATGGTGTAAAGGTGAATGCCCTGAACGCCGTGAGTTACCAAATCTACAATCTGATCGATGGCATAAGCTATTCCTGCATCGCGGATTGCTTCCGGGAAATCTTCGTAACGAGCCATCATATCTGTAAACTTTTTCGGAAGCTTTGCATTCGTAAGGCTTACCATTCTTTCAATCGATTTTTTATTTGTTACCGGCATAATACCAGCTTCAATCGGAACATTGATTCCTTTTATTTTGCAGCGCACCAAACAGCGGTAGAACTGATCATTATCAAAGAAAAGTTGACTCAGAAGATGAGTCGCGCCTGCATCAACCTTTTGTTTCAGAAAATCAATATCATCGTAAACGGACGAAGATTCCGGATGAAGCTCCGGGTAGCAGGCGCCGAGGATGTTGAAGTGAGACTTGGAACTTGAATCAGCATTTGAATCAAAATCTTTTATAAAACGAATTAACTCATCGGCATGCTTGAAGTCGCCGCAAGGTTCCTTTCCTTCAACTCTATCTCCGCGCAACGCCAGAATATTATCAATGCCTGCCTGTTTAAACTGTTCAAGAACAAACTTTGCCTCAGCGCGGGTCATATTCAAACACGGCATGTGAATTACCGGTTCAACGTGGCAAACATCTTTAATGCGTTTAGCAATTGCAATTGAGTTATCACAATTTTCGCTTCCGCCGGCGCCAAAGGTTACGGAGATAAAATCAGGGTTTAAATCCTTGAGTTCGTCCAGGGTAGAGAAAACCGAATCAATTGGCATTGTCTTCTTTGGTGGGAAGACTTCAAAAGAGAAAATTGTTTTTTTGGAAAGGAGCTGTTCGTTGATCATTAAAGATATTATATAGAGAAACGTGGGACTTCTGCAATTACAAAGCTGAAATTATTCCTTCATATTGGGTTTTATAATTTTGAAATAAAGTTTCAAAATCTGTTACAATTTTTTCAAAATCATTTGGATTCCAGATAGACATTAAATTATTTTCAAAAACATCTGTAAAGCGTTCGTCTAATTGGTTAGAAATATCTAACAAAGTAAAATACATTAACTGTTTGTTTTCTGGAAAAAGACGAGCATATTTAATTCGAATCTTTCCAATGTAAAAAAGATTTTCAAAGTAATTAAGGTTTTCTTGTGCTTTGTTTAGATTGAATGGCTTTCTTATAAAATTATCAAACACTTTATAAACTTCTAGCATAAGGTTTTTCATTTCAGTTTTGATGTCGTAGACAGTTTGGGCATTCATAATATTATCCATTAGAATTGTAAGATTTTGGGGCTTGTGTTTTAATGCTTCTAATTCTTGAGTTTGTAAAGAAAAATTATAATGCCAGTATGAGTTGTTAATCATTTGTAAGGCATTTACTATGTGTTCAAGGAAAATTGCAGATGCTTTTCGAGCAATGGTATAATCATCTTTTGTAAAACAAATAGATAATTGATGTTCGGCTTTTGAAATATATGTTAATGCTTGTTCCTTTTTTTCGTTTGTCATTGATTCTTCAAGAAAATCTATTGTATTTTGTTTTAGCAAATTAAAAATGTTTTGTAACTCATCGTCGGATGCATAAAGTAATTTACTGTCTAAAAGAATTGCTAAATTTGGACATTCAAAAAAAGAGATGTTTTTTAAGATTTCTAGGGTTTCAAGATAAAAGCTATCACAATCATCAATCATACATGTAAGAAGTAGCATTTCTTTATAAGAAGGAGTCTGCGGAATAATAATCGTAATATCTAAAGGAAACCGCTGATATATAACATGCCTTTTTGTGGCTCCTGGAAGATTGGCAAGTAGTAAGAAATTGGGAAATACTTTTTTTACCTGTGAAACTATGTTCTGGATAGCTTCATTGTTATCTTTGATAATTTGATTTAATAAAAGTTCGTTGTAAAGGGTAGACATAGTTTTCTCCTGTTAAATGTTTTCTTTTATTTGTTCTGTATTGTAAATTTTGAATAAATTATCATCTGGGAAATCATTTAAAATATCTAATATATATTGTTTTAATTTCAAATTATTTTTTTCTAACAAATACACTTCTTGTTTTGCATTTTTGTATTTTATACTAGTAATTAAAAACAAAATTGCAATTAGTACATAGAGAATTTCATTTAAAGTTTCTATTTTCATATTTCCTCGCTTATAAATTATGTACAAAACCCATTTTATGAGATTTTGTTGTGAAAAGTTTTTCATGCATACAAGCTTCATTTATAGTTTCAAAACAAGCCTTTTTCCCAGAGATTATTTCATCTATTAATATTTTCCGAGCAATGTTATCAATCTCCCCTCCACTAAATGCATAATCTTCGGCCAGTTTTTCTGCTTCCTTTTCTGTCAAAAAAGGTAATTTATTTTGCCAAAGTAATTTTTTGATATTTTTATCTGGTAACTCAAGATGAATTTTGAACAGAAATCGTCGTTCAAAGGCCTTGTCCAAATTGTTTATAAGATTTGTTGTTGCAATAAAGATTCCTTCAAATGTTTCCAATTCTTGCAAAATTATATTTTGAATTGAATTTTCAATCTGCGTAGTACTTGAAAAAAAGTTTTCCTTACGAACACCTAATATAGCATCTGCTTCATTAAACAATAAAATAGGAATGTTTTCTTTTTTATCTAAACTCTTTTTACATATTATTTTGTAATTTGCAAAAACTTTTTTGATATTCTTTTCTGTTTCGCCGTAAAAACAATTGCGCAAATGAGAAAAATCTTGTTCAATTATGGGATGATTTGTTTTCTTAGCCCATTGGTATACAGTCTCAGTTTTACCTGTTCCAGAGGGTCCATATAAAACGATTGCAATCCCTTTTAACATTCCTTTTTTTGCAAGTTCATTTTGTACAAGTGTAAGGTGATTTGGCATAAGTATTCTGCTAACATTATCTATTTGCTTTTTAGATTCCTCATCGTAAAACATTAAATGCTCTATAATATCTTTTGGATTTTTTGTACCTTTCAGATCAAATTTCTCTTCGTATAAACTATAATAATTTTGAAGCAAAAATTGTTTGCCCTTTTCGGTCAGTTCGACGTATGAATCATTAGCAGAGGAACCTTGAGATTCAAGTTTAACTAATCCAGATTTTATTAAGGGATGTGTTTCTTCTATAAAATTGTTAAACACATTTATAAAATCCGATTCAATAAAAAATTGAGTTAATAATAATGTTAATCTGCAGGAAGAATTTTCAAATAAAAAATCTGCACATATATAATAAAACAGGTAACGATCTTTTAAATTATGAAATTTGTCTATGGCTCTTTTTACAAAAGGACAGGTTTTGGATTCTTTTTCGATTTCATGAAATTTTGAATAAAAACTGTTTACAAAAGAATCTTCAGTATCATATTCACTGACATAAACATTTGTTGTGATGTATTTTATTCTTAGAAGAAATTGATTGTAGTCTTTTATTTCGGTAGTTAATTTTGGTAATTCGGTATTGTAATATACCGCAGATACTATATGAGGATTGATGGAATAATAATATTCATCAAAGTTACAGCTTATATATTTTTTTGATTTTAGATTGGTAAAGACTTTTGAAAAAGAAGCTAGGGTTAAAATGTCTAAATATTCTTCAATCTGTCCAAATGAAATGTTATTATTATCTGTTTTTTCAATCAGAGTAAAATGTAATCCCAGTGATAAAAACCAGATTTCTTTTTCGTTGACTTTGAAATAATCTGATAATCGGTTTAGAGCCTGGTCATAATTTAAAGATTTTTCTATTTTCAAATGACTTTTGAAAAGTGTTTTACATATTACTTCAATGTTTTTTAATACATTCCATTTTATTTTTTTTAGTTTGTCCATAATTTCATTCCTCATAATAATGCATTATTTACGTGCTTCAGAATCTTCAAGAAGCTTTGCAATTTCTAGGTTACCAATTTCAATAGCAAACATTAAAGCTGTCTGTCCATCTTTATTAGCTAAATTGACGTCTGCACCAGCATTTAGGAGCAATTCTGTGCATTTTTTAGAATTGTTAATTACTGCTAATAATAATCCTGTAAAACCAAGTTCTTGGTTTGCATTTACATCTGCACCATGTTTAATGAACAATACAAAAAATTCTTTTGAATTATTACGTGTGGCTATTGATAAAGGTGTCAAACCAATTTTATTAGCCAAATTGACATCAGCACTGTGCCCTAATAGCAATTCTTCAATTTTTTATAAGAACGCTTGGTTGCAGACATTAATGCTGTATTTCCATCGCTGTCAGTTTCATTAACGTCAACATCATCATTAATAAGGCGAATTGCTTCATTTGTATCTTCATTCTTAATTGCTTCAATAAGAGGTATTGTTTCTTCTTTATTCATTTATGTCCTCCATACATATTTTTCACTAGTATAGGGGCATAGAAGAATAAAGGGTAGGGGTTTATTGTTCAACCCAGTTATTTATTTTTTTCTAGGATTTTTAGAATTTTTCCTGCGGTTTCGGAGACAGATTTTTCTCTTACAATGATTTGATGACAATACTTACAATAATCTTTAAATCTGGCATTCCAAATGTTGTTATGGACGAAGTCTTTAAATATTTGTTGATTCTTTTGTTCTTTCCAGTTGGTACAATTCTCTGTGCATTCTTTGGTACACGTTTCACAAGCTTTATTCATTGCTCTGTTTTTGGCATCAAAAAAATTTCTACGAAGCATTCTATCAGCCATAGCAGGATTGTGACAGAAGATTTGTTCATAATAGTCTTCAAAGCAATAATTACTTATTGAATTAAAAAGCGGTTCGTTTTTATATATTTCCTCAATATAGGATTTAAAAAAATACCAAGAGTTTTCAAATGGAATTAAGGTGTTTACTTCAGTTTCAACTAAGTCAAATTTTTGATTATGTAATTCTTTTAAAGTTTCTTCGTCTAATGGGTATGGTGTTAAAGTCAGATAAAAAATTGTATATCCATATTTAAAAAGCGTATATCTTGTAAGCGCATTTTGACATTCTTTCGCGCCTAGATCAATGCGGGCATGTAATATTTTTGCAAGCGATATAGAATTTTGTGTTTCTGCGGCGCGATAATTGTATTCTATTGTTTTATAATCATCTACATCTTCATGTTTCTCTATCACGCGTTTTTTACAATCGTCTCGTGATAAGTATAACCAGTCATAATTATTGCGAAATTTTTGTATTTCTTTTGAATCAGCGAAAGCAGCATTGTTAATCCTATCGTCACTACTTATTATTTTTTCATGTTCTTTGTGTGATTCTATTCGGGCAAGTTTTAAATTCGTCTCTGTTTTCCCTATTCCTGGGAATCCGCTTATTACAAAGGGCACAAAGTTGTTTTTAGTATTGTTTTTTGTGTTTGAATTAAAACAAAAAGCCTTTTTGATGTTTTCTATAGTTTTAGAAATTTCTTCTGCAAAATCTTTCTGCTTTTTATCTTTTTGCAGAATTGAAATTTTTGTATCATTTGCAACAGCAAAAAAAGATTTATTTTTTCCTGCAATTTCAAAACAAGATTGCATTTCTGTATTATCTATTAGGAAATCTTTATTATCGATTGTTTTCAAGTTTAATTTAATTTTATCATTTCCAGCTACTAGAATAGAATCTGAAAGCTGCATCAAAGCTGGTGTAAGACTTGCATCAAAAATAGACATGGTCTCGTTTAGTTTATATAACTTTTGTTTATTCCCCCCCCCAAACCATTCAGGTTGTTTTAAGGCATTGTTAGTACGTTCTTTTGAGGAGTAGATTCTTAGTTGAAAAATATTGATTATTAGTGATTCATTTAATGGAATCAATTTATTAACTGTTTCAAATAATAGTGGTGAAAAAAGGGCTTTGGAAGAATCTGTTCCCGTAAAAAAACAATTAATTTCCTTTATAGGATTATCTTTTTCTTCTATGAAATCCGTTGCCATGTTTATAAAAATTTGTTTTTCACGAATTGCAGAAACAGAACAGGTGTTGGTTAAGAAAAAGATTATTGAAGAAAGAGGTGTTTTGTTTTCAAATCGTTTTACTGTCAAATTAGTATTTTCATTATCAAAAGTGATATCTTCATCAGATATATACAAAAACAGATTTTTTTTATTTTTTAAGGTTTCATCTTTTATTTTTGTTTTAACTATTTTAAACTTATCATTAAGTTCTTTTACTGTGATTGCTGTTTCATGTTTGAAGTCGATTGATCCAGTGATAAATACGTTATCATATAATCCATTAGAAATTGCGGAACAAAATATAGAAAGATATAAAGATTTGAATCTTGTAAACAAAAGTTGAATCTCTTCTAAATTTTCTGTTCCTGATAAAATGATATCTTCTTCAAATTCTGAAGAAATTCTAAAACCTTTAGAAAAATTAACTTGAAAAATATCATGATAGTCATTTTCAATATCTAAATTACAATATTTAAAAAAAGAAAGTAAATCACCTGGTTTAAAAATTGTTTTATCACATTCCTTTGCTTTGATTTGGTTGCAAAAATCAGGATTAATAATACCATATATATTCATAATTACATTTCCTTATCATCTATGACGAATCCGCCAAAGTACTGATCATTAAGAGAATTTACGTTGATTTTATATTTATATACATCATCAGGATATGGTAACTTTATTCTTTCACATACTTTAACTTCATAGTTGTTGTTTATGGTATATAAGTAAAACTCTTTATTATTTGCATCTTTTTTATTAACGATTGCATATTTTCCGCTTATTTTAATTTTTTTATTTGGATTATTTATTAAAGATCTAACTTTTTCATCCTCTGTAGCAGCCGCTAAATTCTCTTTATTAAATCTATCAATAGTGTTTCTTCTCTTTACTACCCAAAGATTAAAGCGTGATTTTAAATTTATATAATCATCATCTATTGAACATCCTAGCTTTGAATACAGTTCATCTACTAATGAAAATAAATTCCAATTTGATGAACCTGAGGAAGATATAAGAGAAAATTGTGAAGTATAAAGTGTTTCGTTTATATACTGATTGAAAGCTGTATTAAAATAATATAAAGCAAGCATATTTCTTGGACGATTAGAAATAATGTTAGTTGGATTAAGCCCCCAGCAATAGAAGTCGATAATATCTCTATTAAAATCATCCCATTCGCATAGTTCAAGTATATTTTCTACCTGTTTATATTCATTTATTTCTGTTTGATTATATGATTTATAAAATTGTTCAGCGTTTTGGTTCGTATAAAGTTTACATAATTTTTGAATGACAAAATCTATTGTATCCATAAGGACAAGTCTATTTTTTCCTTTTAATAATTCATGATTATTAGGAAGCCCTTTTATTTTTATCATTTTTATTTACCTATAAAATACTTGAAGGCAATTTTTTCTCTATTGCCCTCAAGTATTTTATCATTATTTTTCAGTTTTTTGAACTTTTTTTTCTGTGGCAATAATATCTAGATTTACTGATAGAACATTTGACGCTGTACGAATAGGATCCAATAAAGCACCAATTGCAATAGCAAAGGGAATTAAAGTCAAATCTACTGAGAGCATAGAGAAAAGAACTGACAGACAAATATTAAAGCCCCCTGATACTGGTGGGATGCAAAAGGAAAGCATGGTTGTTACCAATAGCAAAGCTAAACACCAGGTTAATGTAATTGAATCACTATTTGTACAGTAAAAAATCAATGCAATATAGTTAGCTAAAGTTCCGGGTTTAGACAAGCATCTTCCCTGCTGAAGTAACGACCCATCTATTCTGTAATTCGCTAAATCGTTTAAGCTAGAAGGAATAACCCCAGTTGAAGAGGTTGTAATAAAAGCATCACGCCAGGATGGAAAAAGTTTTTTTAATGTTTCTTTTGCAGGTTCGTGTGTAATTATTTTATGTCTAATAAACTGGAAACTGTATTGCATTACGGTTGCGGCAAGCATAATTATGATAATTGGGGCGATTGTTTTATCAATTAACTCAGCATTTTGTATTACGCTGAATGCGGAAATTCCTACAATAAGCCAGATGAACCTGCTTAGTTTGATTATTGCTGCTAGCAGAATATCTTTTAGTTCCTTTGCAATAGAAATCAATTTCGAGTCATTGTTTAAGTTTTTATATATGATACCAAGGAGACCCCCAATAATAAGCAATTGTAAAGGATGTGCGCCATCAATTAATTCAGTTACACTAGAAGGAATAAGTTCTTTAATCATTTGCGGGAGTAATTCAGCAAGTGAAGAAAACTGTATTACTGAAATTCCAGAATGAAATCCCTTAATAATTACTCCTGTAAGAATTGCGGAAACAGCAGTAATGGTTAATGTAAAAAGTACATTTTTTATTAAGAGTCTGTTTTTTTGAGCAAAAGCTTTATCATTTGCAAAACTACAGAACACGAAGCAGAACATCAATGGCATGGCAAGAACCTTAATGATGTTGAAGTACATACTAGAGACAGGTTTGCAAAAAGTATTTGCAATAGTTTGTCCCATAGATGTATAATACGTGTGGAACAAGAAACCTGTTATTATACTAAGTATAACAAATAGTGTTTTAAGGACTTTTGCAACCTTTTCTTTGTTTAGGGTAATAAAGTTTGGCATGGCTTTAATCATAGTTTTAATCCTCCTTGTGGTTTATACCATAAAGGTAGATTATGTTTTTCAATTAGAACAGTAAAAAACTGTTCAACCCAGTGGAAAATATATCTTTGGCTGACGATAACGAAATTGAAACATGTTTTATAAAAGAAATTGATGAGTTACGCAATATAATTAGGAATGAAAGAAGAACTCTTTCCAATTATTTTTTGATGGGAACATATCCATATTCAATAAAAAAATCAAAGAAATCAATTCCTGTAATTGACAAATTTCGAAAATTAGAGAAGCTTAAATATAAAGAATTTATTTTAAATTTTAAAAGATTTATAAGTCATTGTGATAATGCTAAAAATCAACTAGAAGGGTTGGATAATAATTGGAGTTCAGAATTACAGAATCTTTCAAAATACGATAATAAAATCAGAGCATATGACGGAAATACAAATAAAACAGAATTAACTCTTGAAGAAATTATGACTCGTTTAGGGAGTCAAAATATAAGAAATGCGATAGAAAGATGTAATACGTTTGTTAATAATATAAGAATTGAAGAAACAGGCTATTATAATAAAGAAAAGGACGAAATTGATAATTGTAAAAGATCTATGAAACAATTTTTAAAAGATCATCTTGTTGCATTACCTAACCCAAAAGATCTTCAGGATGCTAGAGACAGATTGTTATATAATATATGGGATGAATTTACAAATCCAGAGAATACAACCGCTATTACAAGTATCTACGATTTCTCTCGTATGCAGAATAATGATCAAAAAATAAATGATATTAATAATTTCATCCGCAATTTAAATAACCAAAAAATAATCAATAAAGAAGATGGTAATTGCTTTGTTTTTTATCCGAGAGTATATAACGAGATATATTCTTTAACAGATTATAATTATTCTCTTGAAAACAAAAAATCAAATCAAAAGGATACAAACTATAATTTATTACCAACGATAATAGAAATGGTAAAAAAAGATGATGTAGAAAACTCTAATTCGTTCTCATGTTTAAAAAGCCAATTATTTATCTGCCATGAACAGCAAAGACATCTAGGTTGGATACCAGAAGTTCATTACAATTGTGAATTAATTAAATGGCTAACTTTTCCAAAAATTTATAAACGCCTTGTTGAAATTGTAAATAATAAGAAAAAGATTAAACAAAATCATTTAGAAAGAAATGGAGATAGAGATAAATTCTATGTAGGTCTTGCACAAACGATAAAGAAAAAATACCCAGAAATAGAAGGTACTACTGTTGGTAATTTCTTAAAATCATTTTACGAATGCGACAACATAAATTCTGAAACCAAAAAAATTATTATACAATCTTATTGTGGTTTATGGGGAAACACTTCTGTAACTCCTAAAACAGTGAATAATAACCTTATGAAAATAAGAGAAAATCCTCAGATATTTAATTTGGAATTCTAAATTATGAAAAACTCAAGCCCACTCGGAACAGGATTCTTCAAAGATCATTCATACGAAATTGCTCGTCAATCATATCCAGAAGAAGTAACAGAATTTCTTAAAAAATCATTTGAAAAAGAATCAAATTTAAATATATGTGAAGTAGGTGCTGGTTCGGGCTTATTTACTTCAAATTTACACAAGGCATTGTCATCAAATATAAACAAGCTTTTAATCGTTGATCCAGACCCTGATAGTATAAAACAGCATAAACAAAATTTCGCATTTATAAATGAGTATCCTATTGAGTATTTAAATTCAACTTCTGATAATATAATGACCACCGATAAATTTGATCTGATAGTATGCTCACATTCCTTTCACTGGTTTAATCAAGACGCTACAAAAATAGCATTCTCAAATATTCTTAAAGACAATGGCCAGGTGTTAATTTTTGCTAGATTCCATATGCCTGAAGACGATGAAACCACAGCAGGTTGGATTACATTAACAAGATTTGGAAAAAGACTATGTGGAGTTAAAAATAATCTTGAAATGTATTCAGAATCTTTAATAGACGCTTTCTATGGGCATCATGTTGAAAGAATAGTGCTTTGTAAAAAAATGATTCCTCTTTCTCTAGAAATCCTTCAGCAGAAAATTAAAACAAGAATAAACGCTTCATCATTTTCAGAAAACGAGAAAAAAGATTTGTGGTTTCAAAAACAGATTGAATTAGATAATTATTTTAATACATTTCAAAAGAATGGTTTTGTTTCCATAAATGAAACTTCTTTCTGTTTCTTATCATACTTAAAGTAAATAATTAACTGGGTTGAACAGAAATCCTGATGATTTATGACTCCTTACACCGTATTATGATTTTGTAGGATACAGAAATGTACCATAAACAAAGAAACACCTATATTTAGGTAAGGAGCGTTATATGGCTGAGAAAGAACTGCATTTTGATTGTGGAAGTTACGAGAATAATTGTCTCGTTGTTAAACTTATCAATGAAACTTGTAATCATTCTAAACCAGCGACAACTAGTGATTGTTATGGAATTAGACTTGATTTTGAGGCTTTAGATGGTGAATGTGATAGTGTCAAAAATACGGTTTCTAAAATCATTCTTCGTTTTGCACAAAAATAATAATATGAAACCTGAAAACTGTTTTGATATTTCAAGTTAATCCTTTATTGGTTGTTTTCTTAGGCTGGGACATAAAAAATGATCCCAGCATTTTTTATGTATAGCATAAAAGAAAAAATAAACATATACTTGTTTTATGCCCCACAATTCCGGACATGCAGATCTTCCTCTCCACACCGGTACCGTTCCTCGTTGGCTTGCCGACAGGATGATGGTTATGGGGACGCTTATAACTGAATCGCTGGTGGAAAACTTTGGCGTGGACGAAGTACTTGTTCGCTTGAGTGATCCGCTTTGGTTCCAGAGCTTTGGAGCGGTTATGGGAATGGACTGGCACAGCAGCGGAATTACAACGAGTGTTTTGTATGCATTAAAGCGCGGGCTTAATCCGCGGGCAAAAGAGCTTGGTATTTATGTTTGTGGTGGTCGTGGTAAATATTCGCGCATGACTCCCGATGAACTTTTAGAAATTGCCGGTCGTGAAGGGCTCAATGGCGACACTCTTGTTAGGAACAGCAAACTCGTTGCCAAGGTAGATAACAACGCTGTTCAGGATGGCTTCCAGCTGTATCAGCATAATTTTATTTTATCTAAAACTGGCAATTGGACTGTTGTGCAGCAGGGCATGAACGTTGATCAGAAAAAAGCCCGCCGCTATCACTGGAGCTCCGAAAATCTTCGCTCTTTTGTTGAGCAGCCACATTCCGGTGTCGTCGGCGAAAACCGTGGACAAATCTTGAATCTCACCGACACTAAAGCCGACACAGCCCGCAACAGCATTCTTGAAATGTCCCGCGAAAAACCCGATCGCATGATTCAGGAAATCGCTCAAATTGGAAAACCCGCCAACGAAATAATTTTGCTGCAAAATGGAAAAGTAGGAGGGGAAAGTCTTCCCCTCGGCTGCACTTCGTCGCAGCCTACCCCTTCCAGCGGGGGTAACCAGAAATCAGTTAGCAACCCCCGCAACGCCCCCGAATTAAAATCTGAGCAAGGTCTGTTATTTCCCGAACTTGAGCAAACGATACAATCAATTTCAAATGCTACCAGTGACTGCAGTTTCGCCCTCGAAACTGCAAATGGAGCCAGAACAGGTTCAACGCTGAGGAGAGATTATCAG
>JAEEGL012705050.1_pt1 | contig 14002 bp, 14 predicted proteins | sample 9134231 | NCBI WGS metagenome assembly JAEEGL01 (sample SAMN16246548, study PRJNA631951) | gut metagenome | biome: gut microbiome; feature: rumen; material: fiber-attached | host: Bos | place: Iran: Karaj | collected 2018-10
ATATGGAATATCTCTACAGTGACGGCGAGCTGTATTACTTCATGGACGTCGACACCTACGAGCAGGTGCCCCTCAACGCCGACAAGCTCTCCGACGCCTTCAAGTTCGTCAAGGAGAACACGATCTGCAAGATCCTCAGCTACAAGGGCAACGTCTTCGGCCTCGAGCCGCCCCTGTTCGTCGACCTCGTCGTCACCGACACCGATCCCGGCTTCCGCGGCAACACGGCCACGAACACCACCAAGCCCGCCACGCTGGAGACCGGCGCCGTCGTGCAGGTGCCCCTGTTCATCGACAAGGGCGAGAAGATCAGGATCGACACGCGTACCGGCGAATACCTCGAGCGTGCGAAATAAATAACAGCTTTTCCACCGATCATTCAGCGAAAGGAGACGGTATACCATGACCATCACCGAGAAGACCGCTTACCTCAAGGGCCTTATGGAGGGCCTGAACATCGATAAGAACGAGCCCATCGGCAAGCTGGTGGCCGCCGTCGTCGAGACGCTCGACGATATGGCCCTGAACATCGACGACATCGACGCCCATCTGGACGAGGTCGACGCCGAGATCGAGGAGATCGAGGACGTCATGGAAGACCTCGAGGACGCCGTCGACGATATGGACGAGGATATCGACGGCATCTGCGAGGTCCTGGACGAGCTCGTGGAGGACGAAGACGACGAGGACGAGGAGTGGGACGAGGACGACCTCGAGGACTGGGATCAGGACGAGGACTTTTATGAGCTGACCTGCCCCACCTGCGGCGAGCACATCGTCATCGACGAGGTCCAGCTCGGCAACGGCGAGATGAAGTGCCCCGCCTGCGGCGAGGACCTCGAGTTCGACTTCACCGCGCTGGCCGAACAGGCCGAGAAGGAAGACGAGGAGGAAGAGCTCGAGTTCTGAGCCGCTTCCCCGCTGCACACAAACAACAAAAAGGCTCCCCTGCGGGGGAGCCTTTTCTCGTGATGCGGATATCAGAACTCTACGGTGTGGGGCGGCTCGGTGAACGAGGAGAACGTCGCCACGGCGTCGCGGAGGAAATAGACCTCGGTGTTGCCGTCGCCGGCCTGATACATGCGCTTGAGGCTGGGATACGCCTCCAGCATGTGCTCCTGCGCGGCGATGTCATCGTCGAGCACGGCCAGGGCCGAGATGCGCACCCATTTGCCGCCGTCAAAGGCGCAGATCTCGACGTGCGGATTGGTCTTCATCTGCTCGGCGACCTTCTTGACGCGGCCGGTCTGGATGTACAGCCTGCCCTTGAAGAGGTCGACGGTGCCGAACGGGCGCACGCGCGGGCGATCCCCCTCGACGGTGGCCAGATAATACGTGCCGCACTGTTTGAGAAACTCGTATACTTCCTGCATGACGATCACCTTTCCTTGCTGTATTTTTGCTCTGTCTCCATCGTACAAAGATGCGCGGCGTTTGTCAAGCGCCGCGCACGTTTTTTCAAATCAAAGAGGCGACGCAGGCCTCGACCGCGCCGACGCCGGCGGTGGGCTCGAAGCGCGCCGCGACGCGGCCCTCGCGGTCCACGACGAACTTGGTGAAGTTCCACTTGATGTTGGCGTTGTTTTTGAAATCGGGGTCGATCATCGCCAGCAGACCGTTCATCTTCTCCGCGATCTCGCCCTCGCCGAAGCCCTCAAAGCCCTTCTGGCTCTTGAGGTAGGTGTACAGCGGCAGCTCCTTCGGCCCGTTGACCTCGCTCTTGGCCATCTGGGGGAAGCGCACGCCGTAGCGCTCGGCGCGGAAGGCGTGGATCTCGGCGTCCTTGCCGGGCGCCTGGCGGCCGAACTGATTGCAGGGGATCTCCAGGATCTCGAGGCCCTGCGCCTCGTATTTGTCGTAAAGAGCCTCCAGCTCTTCATATTGGGGGGTAAACCCTCAAGCGGTCGCGGTGTTGACGATGACCAGCACCTTGCCTCTGAACTGTTCCAGCGCGACGTCGCTGCCGTCCCAGGCCTTGAGGCTGTGATCGTAAACGCTCATGTTCGTGCTCCTTTCACTGCAAAAATAAGTAATCTAATTGTATAACGCTTTAACGTCTGTGTCAATCCGGCGCGCCGCGCCGCGATCCCGGGCTTTTTTCTCGAAAAACATCGCGCGGGTGATTGCAAACCGCGGCAAAGAGGCGTACAATAGTATTCGTTGAAGTACACCCATTTTGACAGGAGGAGCACAATGAACGAAACGAAGCCTCAGAATCACGACAAGAATGTCAGCGGTCAGGGCAAGCCGGTGGTGCGGCGCGGCGACGCGCTGGGCACGGGCCCCGTGGGCGAGGTGCAGAAGGGCAGACCCGTCCCGCAGAAGCCCGACCCCAACAAGAAATAAAGGCGACAGGAGGGCGCGACTATGAACGGAAACGGACCCAACGACCGGAAGAAAAACGTGACCGGTCAGGGCAAGGACGTATATAAGCGCGGCGACGGTCTCGGCACCGGCCCCGTGGGCAATCAGAGCGGCTATTCCGGCCGTCCCGGCACGACCGGCGGCAAGAAGTCCGGCGGCATGAGCCGCGGCGTCAAGCGCGCCGCGGGCGGCGGCGTTTCGATCATCGCCATCCTGCTGGCCGTGATGCTCGGCGGCGGCGGCAACCTCTTCGGCGGCGGCAATACAGCCACCACCACGACGCCCGCGACCACCGCGACGCAGACCCAGCAGACGCAGACGGCCCAGACGACGCAGCAGACCCAGACGAGCACGAGCGCCCAGACGGCCGCCTCGGCGCTGGGCTCCTACGTGACGCAGTACGCCGGCACCTTCGCCGGCAGCAACGTCTCGAACGGCTGGAGCGACACGGCCAACACCGGCACGGTGACCACCACCGTCGCCTCGGGCGCGCGCGAGAAGCGCACGCAGATCGTCGGCAAGGGCGCCGACGTGGTGACGATCATGGTCTACATGTGCGGCACCGACCTCGAGTCCCAGTACAAGATGGGCACCTCGGATCTGTCGGAGATGGCCTCGGCCTCGATCGCCGACAACGTCAACCTCATTGTGATGACCGGCGGCTGCCGCAAGTGGCAGAACAACATCGTCAGCAGCAAGGTCAACCAGATCTATCAGGTCAAGAAGGGCGGCCTGCTGCCGCTGGTCGAGGACGCCGGCACCTCGGCGATGACGAACCCCGACAACCTCGCGGCCTTCATCAAATGGTGCGGGCAGAACTTCCCGGCCAACCGCAACGAGCTGATCCTGTGGGACCACGGCGGCGGCTCGCTGATGGGCTACGGCTACGACGAGAAGTACAGCTCCTCCAGCGCGATGACTCTGCAGCAGATCGACAAGGCCCTCAAGGACGGCGGCGTGACGTTCGACTTCATCGGCTTTGACGCCTGCCTGATGGCCACGGTGGAGACGGCGCTGACCTGCGCCCCCTACGCCGACTATCTGATCGCCTCCGAGGAGAGCGAGCCGGGCGTCGGCTGGTATTACACCGACTGGCTCAACAAGCTCTCGCAGAACACCTCGACCTCGACGCTTGAGATCGGCAAGCAGATCGTCGACGACTTCGTCACCGTCTGCGGCCGCACCTGCCGCGGTCAGGACACGACGCTGTCGGTCGTCGACCTGGCCGAGCTGGAGTACTCCGTCCCGGCCGGCCTCAACGGCTTCGCCGCCGAGACGACGAGCATGATCAAGACCAAGCAGTATCAGACGATCTCCAACGCGCGCGCCAGCGCCAAGGAGTTCGCCGCCTCGCAGCGCATCGATCAGGTCGACGCCGTCGACCTGGCCAACAAGGTGGGCTCCGAGAAGGCCAAGCAGCTCAGCAAGGCGCTGCTGGGCGCGATCAAGTACAACCGCACGTCCAACACGGTCACCAACGCCTACGGCCTGTCGATCTACTTCCCCTACAAGCGCACCTCCTCGGTGCAGACGGCCGTCAACACCTACCAGGCCATCGGCATGGACGAGGAGTACACCCGCTGCATCCAGCAGTTCGCCAGCCTCGGCGTCGCCGGCCAGGCGGCCTCGGGCGGCACGACCTCGCCGCTGACCAGCCTGCTGGGCGGCAGCTATGACTCCGCCTCGTCGCTCGGCGGCGACATGATGACGCAGCTCCTGACCGGCCTGCTGTCGGGCCAGATGGGCGGCGTGTCCGGCCTGACGGGCAGCAACAGCTCGTTCCTCGGCCGCTCGCTCAACGTGGAGGAGGCCGTCGAGTACATCAGCGAGAACAGCTTCGACGCCTCGGCCCTGGTGTGGACGCAGAAGGACGGCAAGACCGTCATGGAGCTGCCGCTCGACCAGTGGGCGCTGATCCAGGATCTCGAGCTCAACCTCTTCATGGACGACGGCGAGGGCTATATCGACCTCGGCATGGACAACGTCTTTGAGATCGACGAGACCGGCGCGCTGTCCGGCGACTTCGACGGCACCTGGCTGGCCATCGACCAGCAGCCCGTGGCCTATTACCACGTCTCCACCTCGCAGAACGGCGAGGAATGGGCCGTCACCGGCCGCGTGCCCGTGATGCTCAACGACGTGCGCTGCGACCTGATCGTGGTGTTCGACAACGAGACGCCCGACGGCTACATCGCCGGCGCCCGCTACGACTACTGCGACGGCGAGACCGAGACGATCGCCAAGAGCCTCGGCGAGCTGCAGGAGGGCGACGTGATCGACTTCCTGTGCGACTACTACAGCTACGACGGCGAGTACCTCGACAGCTACATGCTGGGCGACAGGCTGACCGTCGGCGCCGACGGCGTCACCGTCAGCTACGTCTATGTCGACAGCGACGCGGCCTCGGCCACCTATCGCTTCACCGACCTCTACCAGCAGAACTACTGGAGCCCCGAGATGAACTGATCGCCTTTCGGCGAACCGGCAAAAAGCCCACCCCGCACACATGCGGGGTGGGCTTTTGACTTTCCATTCTTTTCATTCGGGGCCGCGCCGCGCCCATTCACCACTTGAGTCCGGCCCGATGGTACGCCCGACGGAGGTCGTTGTGCAGGACGGTATCCCAGCGGCTGCCGTCATGGTTGTCGACCGCGGGGCTGCCCTCCTGCGCGTGTTTGGCCGCTGCCGCAAACGCGTTCTGCTGGTCCTTCGCCGACAGCTTCGGATCGTAAGCAGCGGCCAGCAGCTCCCGTTCCCGCTCGTCAAAGCGAGCCCGATCCTCTTCGGTCATGCGTCGTACCTCCGTTCAAAAAAGCGTTTTCGTTCCCCGAGCGGCGCAGCCCTGCCGATCCCGTCGGAGCGCCGGCGGCGCAAAAAAAACGGCCTGCCGTCTTTCCTTTGCGCATCATACGTGGTATAATAGACAAAAGCCGGAAGCAGACAGTAAGGCTTTCGGCTGTTTGTGACAAAAGAGCGGGCAACAGTGAAATCGCGGCTCGCGCCGCGGTGAAATCTTCGGACGCTGCCTCGGGTGAAATCGTTCGCTGCGCTCCCGGTGAAATGAAATCCGTCCGCGTCCCGCGAAGCGGGATTTCACCTGCGGAGCAGATTTCACCGCCGGAGGCGATTTCAGCCGTCCGCAAGGACGGATTTCGTTGAAAAACTCCTCTTTTGTCCGACAGACAAAAGAGGAGTTTTTCATGGCACCCACGATTGGATTCGAACCAACGGCCTGCCGCTTAGGAGGCGGCCGCTCTATCCTGCTGAGCTACGTGGGCGTGTGACTGCACGAATAATAATAACCGCATCGGGCGGTTTTGTCAACCTTTTTTGAGGGGAGAACGCATGTGAAGATCCTCGCTGTGGGGGACGTCTGCGGCGGCTGCGGACGGCGCCTGATCAAAACGAAGCTGGGCGCGCTGCGCCGTGAGACCGCGGCCGATCTGGTGGTGGTCAACGGCGAGAACGCCAACGACAACGGCCGCGGGCTGTCGCCCGAGTCGGCCGACGACTTTTTTTACGCCGGGGCCGACGTGATCACGCTGGGCAACCACGCGCTCAACGACCGCCGCCTGTTCGATAAGCTGGACGACTGCCGCTTCCTGCTGCGGCCGCTCAACATGCCGTCGCGCACGCCCGGGCAGGGCAGCGTGATCCTCGACGTGCTGGGCCGACGCGTGTGCGTGTGCAACCTGATGGGCATGGTGGACATGGACTACCGCATGTCGAACCCCTTCGAGGCGGCCGACGCGCTGCTCAGGCGCGGCGAGGCCGATATCTACCTGTTCGATTTCCACGCCGAGGCGACGAGCGAGAAAAAGGCCATGGGCTATTATCTCGAGGGCCGCGCCGCCGCCGTGTGGGGCACGCACACCCACGTGGCCACGCGCGACCTGACGGTGCTGCCGGGCGGCACGGGCTATATCACCGACCTGGGCATGACGGGCGGGCTGCGCTCGGTGCTGGGCGTGAAGGCCGAGCGCTCGATCGCCATGTTCCTCGGCGAACCGTACGTGCGATACGATTATTCCGACGAAGACCCGGCGATCCAGGGCGCGCTGTTCACGCTGGACGGCAGCGGCCGCTGCGTTGAAGCCGAGGTCGTCGAGCTGAAAGGATAGAGGTGACTGTCGATGTCTGAACTGCTTGCGCGGACGTTCGAGGGCGGCGGGAAGTATTACGTCTCGCCGCAGCTCCTCATCTGCCCCCACGTCGGCCACGCCTTCTTCACGCGGCTGGGCGGCGTGTCGAAGGGCGTGTACGCCGGACTCAATTTCCGCTTCAACAGCGCCGACAGCCGCGAGGATCTGGCCAACAACTTCTGGCTGGCGGCGCAGGTCGTGGGCGGCGAATACGAAGACATCGTGCGCACCTGCCAAAAGCACACCGACGTCATCGGCGTCGTGCGCTCGCGCGAGGGCGGCTTCCGCCAGATGGGCTATCCCGACGGCTGCGACGCGCTGATGACGAACGTCCCCGGGGTGGTGCTGGCCGGCTTTTACGCCGACTGCCAGCTCATCATGCTGTGCGACCGCGCCCACGGCGCGGTGGCGCTCGTCCACTCCGGCTGGCGCGGCGTGGCCAACGGCATCCTCGGCAAGACGCTGGCGCGCATGGGCGAGGAGTACGGCACTCAGCCCAAGAACGTCATCGCCGCCGTCAGCCCCTCGATCTGCCGCCGCTGCTTCGAGACCGACGACGACGTCAAGGAGATCCTGTTCGAGATCTATGAGGACCACGTGCCCGACTATTTCTACCGCGATGGCAGCAAGTGGCACATCGACCTCAAGATGCTCACCTATTCCTCGATGCTGCGCATGGGCCTGCAGCCCTACAACATCGACGTGTCGAACCTCTGCCCCTGCTGCGGCGACCCGCGCGAGTTCTGGTCGCACCGCCGCCAGGGCAACGACGCCCGCGGCGTCCACGCGGGCATGATAACCATTCATCCGCACGGCGATTAAAACCGTTAGTTTTTCAAAATTTGTCGTGCAATTGCGGGCGAGATATGGTATCATTAATTATTAGTAAAAGTATTCTTTCCCATCACGCACCATGGAGGTGGCTGAGAGCATGAAGCTGGAGAACGAGCTCGGGACCGTCGCCGTTTCCAACCGCGTCATCGCCTCGGTGGCCGGCAGCGCCGCGATGGCCTGCTTCGGCGTCAAGGGCATGACGGAGGATTCGGTCAAGGACGGCATCGTGCGTCTGCTCAAGCACGAGCAGATGACGAAGGGCGTGTTCATCGCTCCCTCGCCCGGCGGCGACAGCGTCGACGTGGAGCTCCACATTGCGGTGGATCCCGGCGTCAACATGGCCGCCGCGGCCGATTCCATCATCAGCGAGGTCAAATACAACGTAGAGAGACAGACAGGGTTCAAGACGGGCACGATCACCGTATGCGTCGACGCCGTGAAGGCGTGACCCTTGATTGGAGGCAGTTCAAGTGGCAAAAATGATCGACGGCGAAGTATTCAAAAACATGATGATCGCGGGCGCAGCCGCCGTAGACGCCCATAAAGAGGAGATCAACGATCTCAACGTGTTCCCCGTCCCCGACGGCGACACGGGCACCAACATGTCCATGACGCTCGGCTCCGCCGCGCGCGAGATGTCGAAGCTGAGCTCGCCCACGCTGGGCAAGGCGCTGCAGGTGACGTCCTCGGCCGTGCTGCGCGGGGCGCGCGGCAACTCGGGCGTCATCACCTCGCTGCTGTTCCGCGGCTTTGCCAAGGGCATGAAGGATATCTCGCAGGCCGACGGCGGCAACTTCGCCAACGGCCTGACCGAGGGCGTCGCCGCCGCCTACAAGGCCGTGCTCAAGCCCACCGAGGGGACGATCCTCACGGTGTCGCGCATGGCCGCCGAGGCCGCCGTCAAGGCCGCCAAGGAGAATCGCGACCCCGAGCTCGTCATCGCCGCGGCCATCGAGGCCGCCAAGATCGCGCTGCCCGAGACGACCGAGCAGAACCCCGTGCTGAAGAAGGCCGGCGTCGTAGACGCGGGCGCCTACGGCTTCATCGTCCTGCTGGAGGGCATGCAGGCCGCGCTGACCGGCAAGGCCGCGCCGCTGAGCTTCATCCCCACCTTCAAGAAGGAGAAGCCCGATCCCTCGCAGTTCACCAACCCGGCCACGGCCGATTTCTCGCAGTTCGACACCGGCGAGATCACCTTCACCTACTGCACCGAGTTCATCGCCGAGCGCGCCGACAAGAAGCGCAGCCCCGACAAGCTGCGCGAGGTGCTGGAGAGCATCGGCGACTGCGTCGTGGTGGTGGACGACGACGAGATCATCAAGATCCACGTGCACACCGACACGCCCGACAAGGCGTTGAGCGAGGGCCTCAAGTACGGCCCGCTGCTGACGGTCAAGGTCGAGAACATGCGCGCGCAGCACGAGCTGCTGCTGCAGGAGTCGATGGCCGAGAGCCTCGGCGAGCGCAAGGTCGCCCCGCCCGAGAACCGCTACGGCTTCGTCGCCGTCGCCGCCGGCGAAGGCCTCAAGAGCGTCTTCACCGACCTCGGCGTGGACAACATGGTCCAGGGCGGCCAGACGATGAACCCCTCGACCGAGGACATCCTCAACGCCGTCGACGCCACGCCCGCCGAGATCGTGTTCGTGCTGCCCAACAACAAGAACATCATCATGGCCGCCGAGCAGGCCGCGCCGCTGAGCGACAAGCAGGTCGTGGTGCTGGCGACCAAGACGATCCCGCAGGGCCTGTGCGCGATGCTGGCCTTCGACCCCGACGTCGACCTCGAGGTCAACGAGCAGGCGATGGAGGAGGCCATCGGGCGCGTGCACACCGGCCAGATCACCTACGCCGCGCGCGACAGCGAGTTCGACGGCCGCTCCATCAAGGAGGGCGACTATATGGCCATGGCCGACGGCAAGCTGGTGCACACCTCGAAAAAGCAGGAGGACGTCATCAAGAAGCTGGCCCGCGAGCTCGCCGGCCGCAAGAGTACCTTCATCACGATCCTCTACGGCGAGGGCGCCGACGAGCAGAGCGCCAACGAGGTCGCCGCCGTGTTCCAGAAGGAGGCCAAGAACGCCGAGATCAACGTCGTCTTCGGCGGCCAGCCGGTGTACTCCTATATCGTATCGGTCGAATAACGCAAAAATGCTGCAAAAAGCGCTCTCCCGCGGGAGAGCGCTTTTTTGACGGGAAGAACGTCGGGCGACGACGCCCTTCATTCTCAATTATCAATTCTCAATTCTCCGTTTCTTCCGTTTCGCGGTGCTTGAACACCCGCCTGTCGAGGGCGAAGACGCGCTTGCTGAAGGCGCCGGAGGGCGTCTCGCGGTAGGTCTCGCGGTAGATCTCCATGCGGCTGTCGATCATGTCGATATACGACAGCAGCTCGCTCTCGGCCGTCTGCGGCAGCACGGCCGCGCCGAACTCCGGCTCGCCGTGGTGCGACAGCAGCAGATGCTTGAGCAGCGTCTCCTTCTCCTCGGGCACGTTCAGCTCGCGGCAGACCGCGCCGACGGCCTCCGCCCCCATCACGAGGTGGCCCAGGAGCTGGCCCTTGACGGAATAGTCGGTGACGATGCCCAGCGGCGAGAGGTCGAACTCGTCGCACTTGGCGAAGTCGTGCAGGATCGTGCCGCACAGCAGCAGATCGCGGTCGATCAGCGTGCCGTACAGCCCCGCGAGGAACTCGGCGGCGCGCGCCATGTTGAGCGTGTGCATCAAAAGGCCGTAGCGGAACGCGTGGTGGACGCTCTTGCCCGCAGGGATCACGCGGAAGCGCTTGCCGAAGCGCTCGAGCATCGTGCGGCAGACGGCGCTGTAGTCGGGGTCACGGATCGAGGCGGCCAGCGCCTGCAGCTCGTTCCAGAAGGCCGCGGGGTCGATGGGGGCGGTGGGGATCAGCTCCGCCGGGTCGAACTCGTCGTTCTGGAAGGCCAGGCGGATGCGCTCGACCGTCACCTGGCGCGCGCCGCGGTACTCGCCCACGAGGCCCTTGACCTTGACGGCCTGGCCCGTGTGCTGCGGCCCGAGCGGGCCGGCATAGTCCCACACCTGCCCGTCGATCGCGCCGCTGCGGTCGGCCAGCGAGACGGTGAGGAACGGGCGGCCGTTGGCCGTGGTGCGCGGCGTGGCGCTCTGCAAAAGGAAAAAGCCGTCCATGCGGTCGCCGGGGACAAGCTTGTCTATACTCATGGGTCAGACCCTCCTGTTTTTCATGGTAAAAAATATTATACCATGAAACGGCCGCGGTTTGAAGCACAAATTGCGGCATCGCGCGGTTTGCCCCGCTGATGCGCCGATGCGGTACAGTTTAGCAAAAATTTCGATTTCCCGTCTTGATGCGCCGGTGCCGGCAGGCTATAATAGAATGGTTAAATCATAAACTGCAAGGGTGAACGACATGGCTTTCAAGATCATCACGGACTCCAACGGCGACACGCCCGAGTGGGTCATCGACAAATACGACTCTCTGCAGATGAACACGCCCGTCATCATCGACGGCGTCGATCATCTCGACCGCAAGGACATCTTCCCCAAGGAGTTCTACCAGAAGCTGCGCAGCGGCGCGGCGATCTCCACCTACCACATCAGCGAGCAGATGTTCTCCGACTTTTTCAGGCCCTATGCCGAACGCGGCGACGAGGTGCTGTACCTCTGCTGCTCCACGGGCATGGCGGGCACGTTCACGGCGGCGACGCTGGCCTATCAGGACGTGCGGGAGGAGTTCCCCGATTTCAGGATGACGATCATCGACACCAAGTCCATGTCGCTCGGCTTCGGCCTGTCCGTCTACAAGTGCCTGCGCATGCAGGCCAACGGCGCGCCCAAGGAGCTGATCATCGAGGCCGCGCAGTTCTTCTCCGACCACAGCAAGCTGTTCGCCACCGTGGATACGCTGCAGTACCTGCTCAAGGGCGGGCGCATCAGCAAGACGTCGGCCACGCTGGGCATGGCGCTGGGCATCAAGCCCATCATCATCGTCGACGGGGAGGGCCGCCTCGTGGCCTCTGAGAAGGTCCGCGGCCGCAAGGCCTCGCTCGAGCGCATCCTCCAGCGCGTCGGCGAGGTCGGCGAGCGCCTCGAGGATCAGATCGTCGCCGTCGCCAACGGCGACGACCAGGAGACCGCCGAGTTCCTGCGCGACGAGCTGATCCGCCGCTATCACTGCCGCGAGGTCCTGATGGGCGACGTCGGCTGCTCCATCGGCGCCCACACCGGCCCCGGCGCGGTCGGCATCGTCTGCCAGAACAAGCTCGACGACAGGTTCGAGAAGTATCTGCGCGATTGATACAGCACGCATTTTTGGCTCCTGCCCGCCGGCGGGAGCCTTTTTCGTTGCAGCTCTTGCCAAACGGTACAGTAAAGCGTATACTATTCAACGTATAAGAGAAAAAGGAGTTGCTCCTGTATGATCGACCGCAAAAGGCTGACGGCGTTTTTCGCGCTGCTGGCGCTGTACAACATGACGTCCAACTTCGCCCACCCGGTGACGCCGACGCTGATCGTGGAACGCGCCCTTGACAGCTCGATGTTCGGCGTGGCGACGGCCGCCATGACCACCACCTACTTTTTGTTCGCCCCGTTCTGGGGCAAGCTCTGCGGCTATGTGCCGACCAAGCGCATCGTCCTCATCGGCCTGTTCGGCCACGCGCTGGCGCAGGCCATCTTCGGCTCGGCCTATTCCGAGATCCAGGTCGTCGTCGGCCGCATGCTGGCCGGCATCTTCGGCTCGGGCGTCTACACGGCGGCGCTCAACTACGTCGTCAACGTCTCGGGCGACCCGGTGCACAAGGGGCGCAACCTCACCGTGATGGTGACGGTGCAGAACGTCGCCAGCGCGATCGGCTTCTTCGTCGGCGGGATGCTGGGCCTGATCTCGCTCAACGTCACGTTCACGCTGCAGGTCGCGCTGATCGTGATCGTCGGCATCGGGCTCTACCGCGTCTGCCTCGACGATTCGCCCTTCAAGGTCCGCCCGGCGGAGCCGCTGTCGCTGCGCGAGGTCAACCCGTTCTCGGCCTTCCTGTCGGCGCGCAGCTTCATGACGCCGATGCTGGGGCTGATCTTCGTGATCGTCGCCGTGGCCGGCGTCGGACAGACGGCCTTCGACCAGTGCTTCAACTACTACATCAAGGACCAGTTCGGTCTCTCGTCCGCCTACAACGGCACGTTCAAGGCGGTCATCGCCGTGATGACGCTGGCGGCCAACAGCACGATCTGCATGCGCCTGACGACGAAGACCGACGTCAACCGCACGTTCCTGCCCATCATGTGCGCCGCGGCCGCTTCGCTGGGCGTCGTGCTGCTGTGGAACACGCTGCCGGCCTTCGTCGTCGTGTACGTGCTGTTCTCGGTGCTCAACTCCATGCGCATGCCGCTGTTCCAGAACATGACCTCGATGCGCGCCACGCCGGAGAACAGCAACGCCGTCATGGGCTTCTATCAGTCGATGGGCTCGCTGGGCGGCATCTTCGGCGCGCTGTTCGCCGGACTGATCTACGACCTCAACGTGCTGCTGCCGTTCATCCTGGCGTTCGCCGCCTTCGCCTGCGCGGCGGCGCTGTCGGCGCTGTACGTGCGGCGCTACGAGCGCCGGTGCTGAAACCGTTCACTGCGATCCCCCGCGGACCGGTCAGAATACAAGGAGAGTGATTTCATATGAACCGAAGGAAGCTGACGGTCTTTTTCGTGCTTCTGGGCCTGTACACCATGTCGACCAACTTCGTCCACCCCGTGACGCCGACGCTGATCGTCGAGCGCAGCCTCGACAGCTCGATGTTCGGCGTGGCGATGGCCGCCATGAACACGACGTTTTTCCTCACCGCGCCTTTCTGGGGCAAGCTGTGCGGCTACATCCCCACCAAACGCGTCATGCTGATCGGCGGCATCGGCTACGCCGTGGGGCAGGGCATCTTCGGCCTGGCCTGGTCCGAGGTGCAGGTGATCGCCGGGCGCATGTTCGCCGGCGTGTTCAGCGCCGCCGTCTTCACAGCGCTGCTCAACTACATCGTCAACATCTCGACTGACGGCAAGGAGCGCGGCCGCAACCTCACGCTGATGGTGACGGTGCAGAACGTCTCCGGCGCCATCGGCTATTTCGTCGGCGGCATGCTGGGCCTGATCTCGGTGGAGGCCGCGTTCGCGGCGCAGCTCATCGCGCTGATCGTGATGACCGTCGCCTTCTTCTTCACCTGCGTCGACGATACGCCCTTCAAGGCGCGCCCCTCCGAGCCGCTGACGCTGCGGGCGGCCAACCCCTTCTCGGCGTTCCTGTCGGCGCGCAGCTTCATGACGCCGATGCTGGCGCTGATCTTCGTCATCCTCGCCATCGCGGGCATCGGCCAGACGTCCTTCGACCAGTGCTTCAACTACTACATCAAGGACCAGTTCGGTCTCTCGTCCGCCTATAACGGCACGTTCAAGGCCGTGATCGCCGTGCTGATCCTCGCGGCCAACAGCACGATCTGCATGCGCCTGACCACGCGCACCGACGTCAACCGCACGTTCCTGCCCATCATGCTCACCGCCGCGTCGGCGCTGGGCGTGGTGCTGCTGCTGGACACGCTGCCGGCCTTCGTCGTCGTGTACATGCTGTTCTCGGCGCTCAACTCCATGCGCATGCCGCTGTTCCCGAACATGACCTCGTTGCGCGCCACGCC
>JAEEGL015364372.1_pt1 | contig 14002 bp, 11 predicted proteins | sample 9134231 | NCBI WGS metagenome assembly JAEEGL01 (sample SAMN16246548, study PRJNA631951) | gut metagenome | biome: gut microbiome; feature: rumen; material: fiber-attached | host: Bos | place: Iran: Karaj | collected 2018-10
GCCATCTGCGAGCAGATGGAGGATCCGGCGCTGGCAAAAGGACTGGTGGAAAGGGATGTTGTCCGTGTGATTACCGCCGGCACCGTAACTGATCCGACGATGCTCGAAGACAAAGTCAACAATTTCCTGATGTGTGTTTTCCTGGACGGGAAACACGCCGGGATTGCCTGGACGGACGTTTCCACAGGCGAATTCTATGTCATGGAGCCGGAGATCAGCCTGCTGGGGGCTCAGATTGCGCGGATCCAGCCGATGGAAGTGATCTGCAACGATGCAGCTGCGCTGATCTCTGTCGCCGGGAACGGTGTCCGTGGACTGAGCGGGCAGCCCCAGGCCTGGTTCCAGCGGAAGAATGCGGAGGAAACCCTCTGCAGCCATTTCCGGCTGACACAGATGACCTCTCTCGGACTGGAGGACCGCAAATATGCCGCCTGTGCTGCCGGCGCGATGCTGAAGTATCTGCTGGAAACGCAGAAAAACAGTCTGGAACATATCCGTTCCCTGCGGTTTGCTGAGAACGGGCGTACCATGCTGCTTGACCAGAATACGCGGCGGAACCTGGAGCTGACGGAAAGCCTGAGAGGAGACCGGAAAAAGGGGACGCTGCTCGGGCTCATCGACAAAACCAGCACCGCCATGGGCGGACGGCTGCTGCGCAGCTGGGTGGAACAGCCGCTGCTGGATCCGGAAGAGATCAGCAGACGGCTGGATGCCGTGGAAGAACTGGTGAAGGACCGGGTGCTCGGTATGACGCTTTCCGAAGAACTGGAGGGCGTATACGACATGGAACGTCTGATGAACAAGGTCGCGTACCGGAACATGAACGCAAGGGACTGCCTGGCCCTGTGCGCCAGTCTGAAACGGATCCCGGGAATACGCGGTCTGCTGCTGAACGTACAGAGCGGTGAAATGACCCGGATCCGTGAGGAACTGGATCCGCTGGAGGAACTGACCGGCCTGCTTGACCGGGCAATTAATCCGGACGCGCCTGTCGTGATCACGGAAGGCGGGATTATCCGGGAGGGTTATTCTGCGGTCCTCGATGAATACCGGGAAGCGCAGACCAGCGGAAAACAGTGGATCCTGGACCTTGAATCAAAGGAACGGGAAGCCACCGGCATCCGGAACCTGCGTATACAGTACAACAAGGTGTTCGGATATTATATTGAAGTTACCAGAAGCTTCCTCGGACAGGTGCCTGATCGGTATATCCGAAAGCAGACGCTGACGAACGCGGAACGATTCATGACGCCGGAACTGAAGGAAGTGGAACAGAAGATCATCGGTGCCCAGGAGCAAAGCGTCCGGCTGGAACTGCAGTTGTTTACCGAAATCCGGGAGAGGATTGCGGAACGGATTGACAGCATACAGCGTACGGCCCAGGCCCTTAAAAAACTGGATGTTTTCCAGAGCCTGAGCCGTACTGCTTCCGAAAACAGGTATGTCCGGCCCCTGATCAGTACTGACGGTTCCCTGTCCATTACCGAAGGACGTCATCCTGTCGTGGAACAGAACCTGAAGGACGGGGAGTTCATCCCCAACGATACACTGCTGGACTGCGGCGAAAACCGGATGATGATCATTACCGGACCGAATATGGCGGGCAAGAGCACCTATATGCGGCAGGTGGCGCTGATCTGTCTGATGGCTCAGATCGGCAGCTTTGTGCCAGCGAAGGAAGCCAGTCTTCCCGTATGCGACCGGATTTTTACCCGCGTCGGCGCCAGCGACGATCTGGCCAGCGGCCAGAGTACGTTTATGGTGGAAATGAGCGAAACCGCGCATATCCTCCGGAACGCGACCAGGAACAGCCTGATCATCCTGGATGAGATCGGCAGGGGCACCAGTACCTTCGACGGGCTTTCCATCGCCTGGGCGGTGGTGGAATATATCGCCGACCGGGAAAAGATCGGTGCAAAAACGCTGTTTGCAACGCACTACCATGAACTGAGCGAACTGGAGGGTCATCTGGAGGGCGTGAAAAACTACTGCATTTCGGTGAAGGAACACGGGGAAGACGTGTTGTTCCTGCGGAAGATTATCCGGGGCGGCGCAGACAAAAGCTTCGGTGTGCACGTGGCTCGGCTCGCCGGGGTTCCGCACCCGGTGATCGTCCGTGCCCATGAGATTCAGGCGCGGCTGGAAGTCAGCGACATCAATCAGAACAAGATCGGACAGAACATTCTCGGGGAAGAATCCGTGAACCGGAAGAACGAGCAGGTGGATCTGTTTGAGTACAAAAAGGATGAGATCATCCAGGAGATCCAGCAGATCGACGTGATGGCGATTACACCGATGGATGCGATGAACAAACTGTTCCTGTTGAAAGAAAAGGCAAGGAAGATATAATCAGCCTGGAAAAACATAAAAGGAATGAACGATAAAAGGGGACAAACATGGGTAAAATCAGACCGCTGAGTGAAAACCTGATCGGAAAGATCGCCGCGGGCGAAGTCGTGGAACGGCCGGCAGCCGCGATCAAGGAACTGGTGGAAAACAGCCTGGACGCCGGCGCGACCGCGGTGACGGTGGAGATCAAAGAAGGCGGCCTCAGCTCCATCCGCGTGGCAGACAACGGCTGCGGGATTGAAGAAAGCGATATCAGAATGGCGTTTGAACGCCATGCGACCAGCAAGATCAGCCGGGAACAGGATCTGAACGCCATCGCGACCCTGGGCTTCCGGGGTGAGGCGCTGGCCAGTATCGCCGCGGTTTCCAAAGTCTCGATGACGACCCGGACGGCTGAAAGGGAAACAGGGCTGAAAATCCTGAATGAAGGCGGAAAAATCACCGATATCCGGGAAACGGCATGTCCCGTGGGCACGACGGTTGTTGTCAACGATCTGTTTTACAATGTGCCGGTCCGCAGGGGATTCATGAAAAAGGCGGGGCAGGAAGCCGCTGCCGTGCACGAACTGATGACGCAGCTGCTGCTCAGCCGGCCGGACATCAGTTTTCGGTTTATCAGCAACGGTAAAACAGAATTTCATTCGCCGGGAGACGGACAGACCGCGACAGCCCTGCAGACCGTATACGGCAGCCGGGCCATGAAAGCCATGCGGCCTGTGGACGACCACGGAAACGGCCTGATTATCAAAGGCTATGTCGGCATCGGAGAAAACGCACGGGGAAACCGGAACCAGGAACTGTTTTTTATCAACGGCCGTGTGATGCACAGCCGGGTCCTGAACGAAGCGGTGGAGAACGCCTGCAGGGAAAGGGTCATGATCGGGAAATTCCCTGTCTGTGCACTTTATATCACCATCGCCTATGAGGCGGTGGACGTGAACGTCCATCCGAACAAGCTGGAAGTCCGGTTCAGGGATGAAACAGGCGTTTATGAGGCAGTGCACGGCGCGGTACTGACGGCCCTGAAGGAACGGGACGCTTTTGAGCAGCCGACGCAAATGCCGCTGATGAAAGAAAAAGCACCGGTGACCGAAACCGCACGCGCCGTACACGTACAGATCCCGAAAACAAATACGGTCGTCAGCGTGAGCCCTGTGCTGCCTGCCGAAGCATCGGCGCCGAAACAGGTTATTCCGCCGCGGCCGGTTCCGGAATTCCGGGATGTACGGATTCCCGAACCCGAACCCGTACAGGTTTCCATTCCCGCGCCTCAGCCTGCGGCTGCCCCTCCCGCGCCTGTGCTGCGGGAAAACGCGGAACAGGTAAACACGATCCTGCCCGCCGTCAAAAAACCAATGAAAGTTTTCGGCGCGCTCTTCAACACTTTTATTCTCGTTGAATACGAAGACCAGCTGCTGATGGTTGACCAGCACGCGGTGCACGAGAGGCTGCTGTTTGACCGCCTGATGAAGGAGCATGCTGCCGGCGACCAGGCCGGACAGGAACTGCTGGTACCGATCGTGATCGGTGTGACCAAAACGGAACAGCGGCTGCTGGAAGACAACCGGGACGCGCTGGAAAGCATCGGGATGGTTGCTGAGGCCTTCGGAGAACAGGACATAGCGGTCCGGACGATTCCGATGATCCTTGGGGAGGCTCAGACAAAGGAGTTTGTCCGGGACGTCATTGAGGAACTGCAGAACGGCCGAGACCCGACTTTTGAAAAAAGGAGGACATCCCTGCTTCAGACTGCATGCAAGCATGCGGTCAAAGGCGGCGATCCGCTGACCGAAGATGAATTGCGGGGCCTGCTGGACACGATGATCGAACAGAAAGTAACGCCTACCTGCCCCCACGGAAGGCCGCTGGTCGTGGCAATCACCCACAGGGAACTGGACAAGAAGTTTAAACGGATCCAGAAGTAACCGGAGAATACAATGACAGAACAGATAACCTGCAGGGTCCTGACAGGCCCCACCGCCAGCGGAAAGACAGAGCTCGGAGTCCGGCTGGCAAAGGCGGAAGGCTGGGAGATCCTGTGTATGGACAGCATGCAGATCTACAGAAGGATGAACATCGGCACGGCCAAACCGACGGCGGATGAAATGCAGGGCGTTCCGCATCACCTGATGGACATCTGCGAGCCGACAGATTCATACAGCGTCTCCGATTACCGTGACGCCGCCGAAAAACTGATCCTTCAGCTGCATGAAAACGGAAAAGAAGTCCTTTTTATCGGAGGTACGGCGCTTTACCTGCAGGCGCTGATGCATCCGATGGGAATGGGTTCGGTGCCGGCGAACGAACTGCTGCGGGCGGAACTGAATGCCAGGGCCGGAACGCCTGAAGGCAGGCTGAAACTGCATGAACAGCTCGGGCTGATCGATCCGGAAACTGCTGCGAAACTGCCGGTCAACGACGTACGGCGGGTGATCCGTGCCATCGAGGTATGGGAAGCAACCGGCATTCCTTTTTCCGCGCAGCCGCAGCGGAAGGATGAAAACGGGTGACGTTTCCTTTGGAAAACGGTTTCAACGCAGATGGACCGGACGCTTTTATATGACCGCATCAACCGGCGGGTGACGGACATGATCCGGAAAGGACTGAAAGAAGAAGTCAGCGCCCTGCTGAAAGAAGGCGTGCCGGACGATGCCCAGAGCATGAACGGGCTCGGCTATAAGGAAATGATCCCCTGTGTCAGAGGGGAATACAGCATGGAAGAGGCCGCTGAAAAGATCCGGACAGGAACCCGGCATTACGCGAAACGCCAGATGACCTTTCTGCGCCGGGAGGAAAGCATCCGTTACGTCAGGACGGATCAGGACGGCGCATACGAAGCAGTGAGGAGTTATTTGTTGTAAAAGGAGAGGCCATGAAGCAGATTGAACAGATGATCCTGCAGGCTGAACAGGAACTGAAGGACGCGTTTGCCCGGATTGATGAAAATGAAACGGTGAGAACCAGGCAGGTGCTTGACGCGTTCAGGAGGGAAGGTGTCAGCTACCGGCATTTCGCGCCTTCTACCGGATACGGATACGATGATATCGGCCGCGATACGCTGGAACGGATTTACGCGTCGGTATTCCACACGGAAGCCGCCCTGATGAGGCCCCATGTTGCCAGCGGCACAGCCGCGCTGAGCCTGACACTGTTCGGACTGATCCGTCCGGGCGACCGGATCGTCAGCGCTACAGGTATGCCCTACGATACGCTGCAGGGCGTTATCGGAACAGGAGAAGATACGCCTCCCGGCTCCCTGAAGGAGATGGGTGTATTATTTGAATGTGTTGAACTGAAGGACGGAAAAATAGACGTTCCGGCCGTGGAGAAGGCAATTAAAGCAGATACCCGTCTGGTAATTGCCCAGCGAAGCCGCGGTTATGCATGGCGTCCAAGCCTGTTTCCGGAGGACTTCGAGGAACTGGCTGATATGATTCATACGAAGCATCCGGGCATAACACTGATGGTTGATAACTGCTATGGCGAGTTTGTCTGTGAAGACGAACCCACCGATCACGGCGCAGACCTGTGCGTCGGCAGCCTCATCAAGAACCCGGGCGGCGGTATCGCGCCGACGGGCGGATATGTGGCGGGCAAACGGGAACAGATTGAACGTATTGCGGGTCGGCTGACAGCACCCGGACTCGGGCGGGAAATCGGTTCCTATGATGCTTCCTACCGTCCGTTCTACCAGGGATTATTTATGGCTCCTCACACGGTTGCTCAGGCATTGAAAACAGCACTTCTTGCTTCACAGCTTTTTGAAAACCTCGGGCTTGAAACAACGCCGCCATCCGGAGTACGGCGCGCAGATATTATCCAGGCGATCAAAATGCAGACGCCGGAGCGGCTGGTTGCATTCTGCCAGGGGATCCAGACGGCAAGTCCTGTGGACAGCATGGCGATGCCGGAACCATGGGATATGCCAGGTTACGACGACCCTGTTGTCATGGCGGCGGGCACATTTGTTGCAGGTGCAAGCATTGAGCTGAGTGCAGACGGACCGATCCGCCCGCCCTATACTGCGTATATGCAGGGAGGACTGACATATATTCACGGACGGATCGCCCTGGCGGAAGCACTGAAAAGAATGATCGAAACAGGTGCGCTCACATCTCCGGAATCTTGACAATAAAAGGCCTGAAACATATAATAATATATTATGTGAAACCCATCAAAACACTTGATCGGAGGAACGGAAATGGACATTCAGACTCTTGAATCATATGCGCGGCAGGTGAGAAGAGATATTATCACCATGACTGCCGCGGCAGGCGCAGGACATCCGGGCGGATCTCTCTCCAGCACAGAAGCGATGGTCGCGCTTTATTTCGACGTCATGAACATCGATCCAAAGGATGACAAAAACCCCGATCGCGACCGGTTTGTACTCTCCAAGGGTCATTCCGCTCCCGCTCTTTACGGCACACTGTGCGAACGCGGATTTTTCGGAAGGGAAGAGTTTGATCAGTTCCGTCAGCTTCACGGTATTCTGCAGGGACATCCGGACACCAAGAAATGTCCGGGCGTAGACGCATCAACGGGTTCTCTTGGACAGGGCATTTCGATTGCAGTGGGTATGGCGCTGGGTGCAAAACATACCGGGAAAAAACTGCACGTCTATACCATCATCGGTGACGGTGAAAGCCAGGAAGGTCTCGTGTGGGAGGCCAGTATGGCCGCTGCACATTATAAACTGGATAACCTGACCGTCATCCTGGATCATAACGGCCTTCAGATCGACGGTACAAACGATGAGGTTATGAGTCTGGGCGATATCAAGGCCAAGGCCCTTGCCTTCGGGTACGATGTAATCGAAGTTGCCGACGGAAACGATATGAAACAGGTTGTTGAGGCGCTGCACGCGCCCGCCTGTCCCGGGAAACCCCGGTATATTATCCTGAATACGCTCAAGGGCAAGGGCGTCAGCTTCATGGAAGGCCAGGTCGGCTGGCACGGCAAAGCGCCAAATGCAGAACAGGCCGCTCAGGCATTGAAAGAATTGGAGGGCTGAAAAAATGGAAAAGAAAGCAGTTCGAGTTGCTTATGGCGAAGCCCTTGTAAAACTGGGCGAAGAAAATCAAAAAGTCGTCGTGCTGGACGCTGACCTGGCAGGCGCGACCATGACGAACGGATTCAAGAAAGCATATCCGGACCGGTTCTATGACATGGGTATCGCTGAAGCGAACATGGTTGACGTTGCTGCCGGAATGAGTACGATGGGCCTGATTCCTTTCTGTTCAACCTTTGCGGTGTTTGCAGGCCGGAATTACGATCAGATCCGGAACGGCGTATGTTATCCTAAATTCAATGTCAAATTCGGTTTCAGTCACGCCGGGATTACGCTGGGCGAAGACGGCGGAAGCCATCAGGCAATCGAAGATATCGCCCTGATGCGCGTGCTTCCCGGCATGACGGTTTTTGTTCCTTCAGACGCAAATGAGTGTTATCAGTGCGTTGAAGCGGCGGCAAAAATCGATGGTCCCGTATATATCCGTACCGCGCGGCTTGCATCCCCGGTGTATGATCCCCGGCCCTTTACGGTCGGAAAAGGACAGGTCATCCGCGACGGCAGTGACTGTGCGATTTTTACAACCGGCATCATGATGGAGCATGTCCTGGAGACAGCCGATATACTCGCCGAAAAGGGCGTCAACGCTGCAGTCATTAATTTCCATACGCTTAAGCCTTTTGACGAAGAACTTGCACTTGCCTATACCGCCAAATGCAAAAAGGTCTTTACGGTTGAAGAACATTCCGTGATCGGCGGCCTCGGCGATGCAACAGCTTCCGTAATTATCGGACAGGGCGTCGAGAAGTTTATGAAGATCGGAATCAACGACGTATTCGGACAGAGCGGCAAACCGGCAGACCTTCTCAAGGAATATGAGCTGACCGGTCCGCAGATCGCAGATAAGATTCTGAAAAACCTGTGATCCTGTTTTCCCCTTTCCGCAGATATCATGACGCCGGAAAGGGGATTTTCTGCAAAAACGGAACGTCAGGTGATCATTTGTATGTATTACGCTTTTATTGTTAATCCGGCAGCGGGAACAGGGTTCGCCCTGACGACAATGAAAAAACTTGAAAATATTCTTGCTGCTTCATCTGTCAAATACCGCGTTTTCCAAACAGAAGGGCCGGGTCATGCCACACAGATCGCTGCTGAGCTTGCCGCCGATGAAGATATCGCCGCTGTTGTTTCCGTCGGCGGTGACGGAACAGCCGGCGAAGTTGCGGCCGGACTGACAGGAACAGGAAAACCGATGGGAATCATTCCTGCAGGTACAGGAAATGACTTCATCAAATCCTCCGGTATTCCGAACGATCCGGAAAAGGCACTCAGCCTGCTGCTGTCAGGGAAAGCTGCTCCGATCGATACAGGTACGGTGAACGACAGGTTCTTTCTGAATGTATGCGGAACCGGTTTTGATGTCACGGTACTGGCTTCTGCTGAAAGTGAAAAAGAAAAACATCGTGGACTGACACCGTATTTTATCGGACTTGTCAAAGCAATCTCCCATTACAAAAGCGTACAGCTGTCCGTAACTGCGGACGGTGATAGAGAAGGAGGACGCTTCCTGATCTGTTCAATTGCGAACGGGAGATTTATTGGCGGCGGTATTCCAATCTGTCCGGCTGCAGATATCAGGGACGGATTGCTTGACCTGGTCCTGATCAATAATGTACACAGATGGCAGATCCCGTTCTACCTTCCCGGACTGATGATGTCCAAAGACCTGAAATTCCGTATTACGAAACACCGGAAAGTAAAAACAGTCCTGATCGAAGGAAAAGGACTCAGGATTAACATTGACGGTGATATCGTATCAATGTCAAGGGCTGAATTCCGAGTCAATCCGTCGTCACTGGTTCTGATCAGGTAAATTTCAGCAGGAAAAAATATCAATAACAATAAAGAGGAGGGGATCACAGTGGCGGGGAAAAAGGATATGCGCGACAGGGTTAAATCCCTCTGGATCAGAGGAATGAAAGCCGTCGGCAATACCGCTGCCAGTATCGCCAACAATACCAGATACAAAGTAGACGAAGTCACCATTCAGAACCGGCGCAGGGAAGTGCTGGGAGATCTTGCTCAAAAGACTTACGCACTCTGGCTGAAAGGTGAGAGTTTTCCGGAAGCAATGAACAGAATGCTTGAAGAGCTTAAAGAACTCGACGAGCAGCTGAACGATATGCGCGCGGAAAAATATGCGTCGTCCGGAAAGACGTACTGTCCTCCTGAAGAAAGTATTACCGAAACGGAAGAACCGGCAGAAGACGACGAGGATGACGATTCATTCAATTCACAGGAAGATTCGGCTGTAAGGACAGAAATCAACGCTTTCTTTGACAGTGATTCCTCTGTCGGAAAAACGGCTGAAAGAGTAAATCAGTCCCTCGAACAGTTAAGCGACAGGATTCGCAGTTTTCCTCAGAATGAAAATGCGAAAGACAACGGAAAAAGGCAGGACTGATCATCAGTGAAATTGAAGCGATTTTTGATCATTACCGTGCTTTTGCTGCTGACCGGAAGCCTGATGACGGTTCATGCCGAATCCGGGCCGGATGCTGCAATCATACCTGATGAGGACTGGTCCTGGTCCAGAGGAGCCTATAACACCTTTACCGGACAGATTGACCTGAGCGGCTGTGATGCAGGTGAACTCAGCATTTCCGTCTCTACGGATCTCTCATACAATAACGATACCGAACAGCAGAGTATGCCTGTATTCACTTCCGTAAACGGAAAGCGAATCGTTATGACAAAGCAAAGCGATACGGTTCATATTTCACCTGAGAATGTAAACGGTGTAATGGCTTTTTCCGGTTCGCTCAGGCTTCCTGAGAAAAACCACGTTGAAATAATAACTTTTGTTTTCAGCATTAAAGATCAAAACGGACTTGAAATCAAAACGGCAACCTGTCGCATAGAAGCTGCAGATGAAACCAAAGACAATAATATCCATCCTTTTTACATTCCTGTCAGCGTCAATCTGATCACGATCATCCTGGTAATTTCCGCAGTCATGATCTGGTCGGTTGTTTTCATCAAAAGCCACAATGCAAAAAAAACTCATGAAACAGGAGAATGATTTACAATGCAGATCTATAACAGCCTTACAAGAAAAAAAGAAGAATTCCGTCCGATACATGAAGGAGAAGTCGGCATCTATGCCTGCGGACCGACAGTATATAATTATTTTCATATCGGAAATGCAAGGCCTTTTATTACCTTTGACGTACTGAGAAGACAGCTTGAAAGGGAAGGTTATAAAGTCACCTTTGTTCAGAACTTCACGGACATAGACGATAAAATGATCCGAAGGGCAAATGAAGAAGGCATCAGCGTTAAGGAACTTGCAGACCGCTTCATTGCCGAATATTACAAAGACGCGGGCGCGCTCGGAATCCGTCCGGCGACTGTACATCCCAGAGCGACGGAACATATTCCCGAAATCATCAGCCTGATCAGCCGGCTGATCGAGAACGGGCATGCATATGCGACCCCTTCCGGAGACGTTTATTACCGTGTATCCGCTTTTCCGGGATACGGAAAGCTTTCCGGACAGAGTACAGATGAAAGGGAAGCGGGAGCAAGCGAACGGCTTGACGTTGAAACAGAAAAAGAGTCCCCCGAAGACTTTGCCTTATGGAAAGCAAAAAAACCGGGAGAACCCTTCTGGGACAGCCCCTGGGGCCAAGGACGGCCCGGATGGCACATCGAATGCTCCGCTATGAGCATGAAATATCTGGGTGAAAATTTTGATATCCATTGCGGCGGAAAAGACCTGCTCTTCCCTCATCATGAAAACGAAATTGCCCAGAGCGAGGGAGCGACAGGCAGGAAATACGTCAATTACTGGATGCATAACGGATTTATCAATATCAACAATGAAAAAATGAGCAAAAGCAAGAACAATTTCTTTACGGTACGGGATATCGCAGGGAAATATGATCTTGAAGCGGTGCGCATGTTTATGCTCAGCGCTCATTATCGCAGCCCCATCAATTTCAGCCAGGACCAGATTGAAGCCGCAAACGCCAGCCTGAACCGTCTGTATACTGCCAGGAATTCGCTGAAATTCCAGACAGAAAACGGAGAAGACCGGCCGCTTAATGACTCGGAACTCGCTTTTACGGAACGTCTCAATGGATATGAAAAACGTTTTGATGAAGCGATGGATGATGACATGAATACGGCTGACGCACTGGGTGCCATCTTTGAACTGGTCAAAGATGCCAATGTCACACTTGCGCAGAACGCTTCCCGAGAGGCAGCCAAAGCGGCGCTGAACAGCCTCGAGGCTGTATGCGACGTACTCGGCCTGCTGAGCAAAAAAGAAGAAGAACTGCCGGCAGAGATCGCGGCGATGGTGAAAGAAAGAGCGGAAGCGAGAAAAAATAAAGACTGGGCAAAGAGCGATGAGCTTCGCGACAAAATCATCAGTGCCGGATACATTCTCGAAGATACCAAACAGGGACAAAAGGTCCGTAAAGATGTCTGAAAAACTGAAGCGTTTTGCCGGGATAACGCTCGTTCTGGCCGGCCTTGCGGTCAGTATGATTCCGCTGTTGTCTGAGAAAGGGAACAAAGAACAGTATTTTCGCTCCGGAACAAAAGCCGAATGGGGCATTTCCCGGATCGAAACAGAAACGAACGGGCAGATTGCAGTGAATGAAGCCGATGAGGAAGAGCTGCGTCTGCTGCCGGGAATCGGGGAAACACTGAGCAGCCTGATTATCAGCGAAAGAGAAGAACACGGTCCGTATTATTACGCGGAAGATCTGGAAGCGGTAAAAGGAATAGGCCCCGGAACACTTGGTAAATTTCGCTATATGATCGATCTAACAAAGGGAGAAAGCAGGGAATAATATGGCATATCGGGCGCTCTACAGGGAATGGAGACCAAAGGATTTCTCTCATGTTGTCGGACAGAATGCAATCATTGATACATTGAGGAATCAGGTCATCACAAACAGAATCGCCCACGCTTACCTGTTCTGCGGATCCCGGGGAACAGGCAAAACATCCACAGCGAAAATCCTTGCAAAGGCAATTAACTGTCTGAATCCGGTTAACGGCGATCCCTGCGGAAAATGCGAGAACTGCCTGCGGGCTGAACATGAAGAAACGCTGGATGTAATTGAAATTGACGCCGCCAGCAACAACGGCGTGGATGAAATGCGTGAACTGCGCGATACGGTAAAATATCCTCCCCAGTTCGGAACTTACAAAGTATATATTATCGATGAAGTTCATATGCTTTCCACATCCGCTTTCAATGCGCTTCTGAAGACGCTGGAAGAACCGCCTGCGCATGTTGTCTTCATCCTTGCTACAACAGAGCCGCAGAAACTTCCGGAAACAATTCTCAGCAGATGCCAGCGTTTTGATTTCGGCAGGATTTCCATTCCGGAGATCACGGGAAGACTGAAAGAAGCGGCTGACGGGTCAGGTGCGACTGTATCAAACGGCGCTTTGATCATGATTGCCCGTGCCGCAGAAGGCGGTATGCGGGACGCGCTCAGTATTCTGGACATGTGCCTCGGATACAGTGACAATGTCGACGAAACACTGGTCAGGAACATTCTGGGATCAAGCGAGTCCTCGTTTCTTTTTGAATTTTGCGGCGCGATATCAAACCGGGATGCAGGAACCGTATTTTGCCTGATTGAGCGGATGATCCGTGAAGGAAAAGATCCGGGGGTTTTTGCCAGGGATGTCTGCAGACATGTAAGAGCGCTGCTTATCGCCAAAACCAGTCCGGATGACGTTGCAAAAGTAATGGATATAACGGAAGAAGAAGCAGCTGAATATGTCAGGCAGGCTGAGCAGAATACACTGAGCAGGCTGACAAGAATGCTCGATCTCTTCATGGGACTTGAAACGGAAATGAGATATTCATCAAGTCCGAGGATCGCGTTGGAGAATACGGCATTAAAATGCTGCCTGAGAACAGATGAAGCGGATCATCTGGCACTCATGGACCGGATCACTGAGCTTGAGAAACGGATCGAAGAACTGAACAACAGACTTGTTCAGGGCGCATCGGTCCGGTCCGCCGAAGAAAAGGAATCGCCTGTTACAGACAAAAATGCCGTCAGGTCTGAAAAAGAATCCGTAAAAGAAAACCGGAAGGAGAAAACGACATCAGTCAGTACTGACGGTAAAGCAGTCTGGGCTGAAACGATGAAAAGAATTCAGAAGAAGGACATTACCGCATGGAGTTTTCTGTCCCAGGGAAGCCTTGTGAGCTGCAGCGGCCATGATTATCGCTGGCAGGCTTCGCAGCCGGACGGTGAAACACAGTATATCACTGCGCTAAACAGGGAGGACAGAAAGGCCGCAATCTGCGGTATTCTGAATGACATTACAGGCGCAGAATGCAGCTTTGCAGCCGAACGACATCAGAATACGACCGCCGCAGACGGAAATGATGACGCGTACCTTGCTGCAATCTATGAAACGTTCGGCCATGAACCTGTTGATATTGTTGATGAAATGAAATAAAACCATCCCGGTACAAACCGGGATGGTTTTTTGAAAAGATATCAGTTCAGCTCCTGCGCGTCGTTTTCGATTGCAATCTCTTCAACGCTGCGGATGGCCCAGCGGGCAACGACCATGCTCATATTGTCCTTACCGACA
>JAEEGL011058840.1_pt1 | contig 14001 bp, 17 predicted proteins | sample 9134231 | NCBI WGS metagenome assembly JAEEGL01 (sample SAMN16246548, study PRJNA631951) | gut metagenome | biome: gut microbiome; feature: rumen; material: fiber-attached | host: Bos | place: Iran: Karaj | collected 2018-10
CAACCAACTAATCATTTGATATATATAAAATATCCATTAACAAATGGTACAGTTTCTGATGATCAAGCTGAAGTATGTTTAGATTTTGGTAATGAGTTATGTTTAAAACCAAATGAATTTGCAACATCAACCCAAAAAATAAAAGATTTCTATGGATTTGATGAAAATGAATGGATAGGATCTTATAATACTTGGTATAGTCCGGATTATTCAAGAAAATGTCAATTAGAAACTGGAACTACTGTTTGTTATGATGAATATACTACTTCAGTTGCATATGATCATGGAGTTGCTAATATAACAGAAAAAAATACAAATTTTATGTGTTATGTTGTACCAAATGGTCATGGAGGATGTAATGGTTCATAATATAAAGAGATAAAATAGAAATATTTTATCTTTTTTTGACATTTTTTTAAATTATGAAATGTAATAATAATATTGGTGATAATATGTATAGAAGATTTAGAAGTCACAAATGTAAATTAAAAATTTATATTTCAATAATTTTAATTTTTTTATGTTTATATATTTTAATAGATTATTTAAATAACATAAGATTATTTTATAACAATAAAGAATTCATTAATTATTTAATTGAACCAAATAAGTATTTATCTTCCATTAAATTAAATAAAAATGTTAAGAATATATTTGTTAATAACTTTAAATATGATGATAAAATAAATTTTAATAATTTAAAAATAAAGAATAATAAAGAAGTAAAAATATACATATATAACTCTATACATAATTATGATTCATTTATAGCTTCTTTAATTTTAGAAAATAATTTAGAAAATATTTCTTTTGTAGATCAAACTAATTTTGAAGATTTAGTTTTATTTAATGAAGATATTAAAACATATTTCGAAGAAATCAAATTAAAATATAATCCTATTTTATTTATTGATGTTAGAGTAAATAATAATAATAAATTAATATGTAGTAATAATCTTATAAAGTATTTTGATTGTGAATTAGATAGTGAATTAGAACCTAATAATTTAATTATTGAAATAAATGAAAATAATTATTTAATAAAAATAAGTGATTTAATTAAAAAATATATAGGTGATTTAAATGAATAATAAAGAAAAAATATTTACTAATATTGTTAAATTTATATTTGGAGCATTATTTGTAGCTTTTTTAATTATTTATTATGGTGGACTTAATACATATTATGAATCTAAGTTACATGAGAAAAGATTATTTACTGAAGAAAAAATAAAACAATTTGAAAAAGATGTTGAAGATGGATTAGATGTTAGAATAGAAAATTATTTAGATAATTCTAAAAATAATTATCACAATAAGCTTTCAGATGCTGGTTATTTTTTATCTAATTTAATAGGTAATGGAGTAAAGAAAGGTGTAGAAAAAACATTTCATATGATAGCTAAAGTTATTGAATAAAACCTTAAAATATGATATTATTTATAGTAGAGGTGTTGTGTTGTGGATTTAGCTATTTTACTTATATTAATGGCACTTGTTATATTTTTCTTTAAAAGATTTAGTAGTTTTATATATTTTATAGCAATCGTAGATATTTTTCTTAGAATACTAACTTTTATTAAAAATAATTCAGTACCAGAACTTCATGATTTAATTCAAAAGTATATTCCAGAAAACATACCAGATATTATTGATAATTATGCTAGTGGCATCATTTATCAAATATTTGTGTGGATATATGTTATTATTATGGGAATATTCTTATTCTACATTATTAGAACATTTTTCAGAAAAAAGTAATAGAATAAATAATATTTTGATATTTAACCACAATAAATATAGGTGGTTTTATGAAGAAAATATTAATTATTCTTTTTTTATTTTTTTTGATTACTAATAGGAATAAAGAAAATATAATATATACATTTAAGGAATTAAGTTATAATCCAGTTTTATGTATTTATTTTTCAAAAGAAAATATTAATACTAAAAATATTTTAGAATTATTACCTGAAGAAAGTTTAATTGAAGTTAAACCTTATATAAATAAAAATATTAATATGCAATTTAGTACTTTAGATATGGTACTTGATAATTATAAAAATATATCTAATAAATATGGATATAATGATTGGTATATTAAAAATTATTTGGGTATAAAAATAGAAAAAATTAAAGTAAAAATGAGTACAAAAAAATTAGAAGCCTTATTTTCTAAGCACAAAACTTTTAAAATTTGTAATGATTAAATAAACATAATTTTTTTGTCTAAAAAAACTTGAAAATGTAAAAAAAATAGATATAATATTTGATAGAAGAAACAGAAAATATATCTTCTAATAGTTAAGTAGGTGATATATGGATTATATTTGTATTGGCAAACTCGTTAATACTCATGGTATTAAAGGAGAAGTTAGAATTATTTCTGATTTTAAATATAAAAATCTTGTATTTAATATAGGAAAAGACATTTATATTGGAAATAAAAAAGAAAAATTTACTATTAATTCATATCGCATACATAAAGAATATGATATGGTTACATTAAATGGTATTAATTCAATAGATGATGTTTTAAAATATAAAGGTGAACTAGTATATATTTTAAAAGATGATATTGAAATTGATGGTTATTTTGATGAAGATTTGATAGGACTTAATGTATATCAAAATGGTCAAAATAAAGGTATTGTTGAAGATTTAAGTGTCAATAAACAATATACATTATTAGTAATTAATTATAATAATAAAAAATACTTAGTACCTAATATTAAGGAATTTGTTCTAAATGTTGACTTAGAAAATAAAAAAATAGAGATTGTAGATATGAAAGGATTATTAGATGAAAATTGATATATTAACTCTATTTCCAGATATGTTTACAAATTTTTTAACTGAGTCAATAATTAAAAGAGCTATTGAAAAAGAAAAAGTAAAAATATTAATTCATAATATTAGAGATTATACATTAGATCCTCATAACCGAGTTGATGATTATCCATTTGGTGGAGGAGATGGTATGGTATTAATGCCAGAACCAATTTTTAGAGCTGTAGAAGCTGTAAGAGATGATGATAGTTATGTTATATTAATGACACCTCAAGGAAAAAAATACAATCAAAAAGAAGCATATTCTTTGAGTCATAAAAAACATATTATTATTATATGTGGTCATTATGAAGGATTCGACGAGAGAATAAGAAGTATTGTTGATAGTGAGATAAGCATTGGCGATTATATTTTAACTGGTGGTGAACTTGCTGCTATGGTAGTAACAGATAGTATAACTCGTTTAATTGATGGAGTTATTGCTGAAGGTTCACATCAAAATGATTCTTTTAATGATAATTTACTTGATTATCCAGTTTATACTAAACCACAAGATTTTAGAGGAATGAAAGTTCCAGATGTACTTTTATCAGGACATCATGAAAATATAAATAAGTGGAGACATGAGAAGCAAGTAGAACGTACATTAGCAAGAAGACCAGATTTATTAGAAAAGAGATGACTTATGGATACCAACTATAAATTAATTACAAAAAACAAATATAAGAATAAAAAAATAAATCTAGCCTTAAGAAGTGAAAAGGGATATAAAGTAAAGCCTAAAAATAAAGTTAAATATGATGGTGTAGTTGTAAATGAAATGATGATTATTAATCCATCTTTTATTGAAAAACTATTAAAACGTAAAATTAATGTTAAACTTGATCATTATTTACAATATATTATTAGTGTTTTAGATGATGATTCATCTGATACAGGTAGAATTACTACTGTATTATCAGATTTAAATCGTTATCGTGAAATTGTTAAAAATACTTATAGAAATTATTTAAATGAAAAATATATTGAATTATTATTAAAAAAAATTGAATTGTTAGAATATGAATTAAAGAAGAAACTTATGGTATTAGAAGCATATAATTTTAGTAGAAGTCGTGAGTACAATAATTATATGGAAGATGAGGAAGAGATTAAGCAAAGAAGGTCAAGATAGATCTTTTTTCTTGCATTTTTTTTTAATTGTTGTATAATACTTTCTAATCGAAAAGGGGTTTTTATATGAAAGATGAGCTTAGAAAAATTAAAAAGAAGTATGGTGAAGAAATGTCGCACTTATGTCGTGAGCTCTTTCCTACCATTTTAGAAGAAACAGATTGTCTATATAATATTTTGATATCTAAATTTTCACCTTCTAAGCAATTATATAAAGATATAATAGATCATAATTTAGTATCAGAATTTAAGAATTATATATATGGATTATGGAAACCAAGTAAATTATATGTTAGTACTACTAAAACACCAAAACAGTTGCTTGATGAAGCTGGTTATAAATTATTTGAATGTAAGACAGAAGAGGAAATTCAAGCTTTTAAAAAGTATTATGCTGATGGAGAACAATTATGTACATTTAATGGCAATAGACTTGAAAGATGTCATGTTTTCTTTGCTGTAAGAAAAGATGTAGATAAAATAAAAAGAGAAAATTATGATACTCCAGAAAGAGAAGATGAATATGGAACTAGTGTTATTAGTATTCAATTTACTAAAGGAAGGGTTAACACATTATCTATAAAAAATAGATATAATCATCATGTTAATAATCCAGATGCAACATTTCATAACAATCTTGATAATATAATTGATGGATTAACAGATAGTTTTGCTAAAAAATATAATTTGAATATTAATAGTAATATAAATAACTTTTGTATAACTGAATATGATTATATAATTGCAAAAAATCAACTTTTTTATAGATTTAATTATGAATATGATAATGTTTATTATTGCCCTGATAATATCATAATTGATAACGGAGAAGTTATTAAGACATATGCTGATAAATCTCGATATATTATTTTTGATTATTTTATTTTAGATATGCAAAATAAGGAATTTGTTTTTTATCGTAAGAAAGATGTAAATTCTTTTTTAAAAGCATTTAAACATATAGAAAAAGTTTCTATTAATAAATTAGATGATAATTGTCGTAAAATCACTATTACTACTGATTATGGTGATGTTTACATAACTATTGATAGTTTAAATAGAATAATTGGTTATGAAGATAAATATATAGAACAATTAGAATATGGCTTTTTAAAAAATAATCAAACACTAAAAATATTAAATGTGCCTAATGTTAAGAAAATAGATGATTTTGTATTATTTTGTAATTTGAATCTTGAAGAATTAGAATTACAAAGTGTAGAGAATATTGGAGATTTTTTTCTAGCAAAAAATAATGATTTGGAAAAATTTAAAGCTGATAAATTAGTTAGTATTGGTGTAGGTGACCTTAGAAATAATCAGAAGATTAAGATATTAAATCTCCCATCTTTAATATCAGCAGGTGATAATTTATTATCAAATAATTTAATAATAGAAGAAGTAAGTTGTCCTAAACTTCAAGAAGTTGGAGATTTCTTTTTAGATAAAAATCGTAATTTAAAGAAAGCTTATTTTCCAAGTTTAAAAAAAGTTGGTAATTATTTTATTTCTTGTAATTTAAATATTGATAGTTTTATTGCACCAAAATTAGAAGTTATTGGAAAATACTTTTTAGAAAGTAATCAAAAGTTACGTAAACTATGTTTACCAAGTGTTATAGAAATTGATGAATATTTTATGGAAAAAAATGATTCTTTAATTTATTTGAATTTACCAAATGTTTTAAAAATATATTCTAAGTTTTTAATTCAAAATGAAGAATTATTTTATTTAAATATTCCAAAAGCTATTAGTATAGGAGAATATGCACTTTTTTCAAATAAAAAGTTAGAATATATCAATATGTCAGATAGTGTCAAATATGGAGTATCGTTTTTAGAAACACATCCTATGTCATATAATATAAAAGTAAATTTTGACTTTTATGATGAAATAAAAAATAAACAAAGGAGGTTTTAAGATGTTTAATAAAGCATTAAAAAATCAAAGAAAAGAAGAATTAAAACTACTTAAAGAATATAAAAAATCACTTAAACAAAATTATAATGGTTATGATATTGGAATGATTAAACCAAAAATTAGAAAATATAATGATGTTGATTATCGTATCGAACCAGCATGGAGATTAATGGTTGATGATTATGATGAAACTATAGATGCTGTTGAACTTTCCCATAAACAAGGGTTAGGTTTTTCAATAATCAATTCATATAGTAGTAATGCTATAGATTTAGATTTTCGTTTTGCTGAAGTACAAGATATTATTGATATAAAATTAAATTCAGTAATTCAAAAAATACATCTGAATTCGTCTAATATAAGATATGCATTTTTCAAAGGTGATTGTGATATTAAATATGATATAACTATTGATACAGACATTGTTGATTTTATAATTAGTTTAAAACAATTTTTAGATAATAATATTTATACTGTTGAAAGTATTAATTTTCAAAATGCAAATGCTTTAACTGCAAGAATTGCTTCAAAGATATGCTTTGAAAACAATGTGGGTGTAGTAACATTTATTAATGATAAAAAAGATAAAATAAAAGTGCATAAAAAATAAGCTTTATCTATTTGATAAAGCTTTTTATGTTATAATTAGATGGGTGATAAAATGATTATAAATGTTAGCGGTAGAACTGATATAGTGTCATTCTATACACCTTGGTTTATGAATAGATATAGAGAAGGATTTGTAGATGTTCGTAATCCATTTAATTATAAAGATGTCAGTCGAATATATTTTGAAGATGTTGATTTAATATTTTTTTGTACCAAAAATCCAATGCCAATTATAAAATACTTAAAAGAAATAAAACATAAAATAGAATTTAATGTTACATTAACACCTTATAAAAATGATATTGAGCCAAATGTACCAGATAAAAGAAAAATAATTGAATCAATAAAAGCAATATCTAAAATAATTGGTGCAGATAATATTGCCATAAGATATGATCCTATATTTTTAAACGATAAATATAATTTAGAATATCACAAAAAGGCTTTTTCAAAATTATGTAAAATATTGAATGGGTATGTAAAGAGAATAATTGTTTCATTTATTGATGAATATAAAAATGTATTTAAAAATAAAAAGATATTAAATTATAAAACATTTACGTTAGATGATTATAAAGAAATAGGGTTATCTTTTAGCAAGAGTGCTAAAGAAAACGATATTACTGTTCAAACTTGTTTTGAAGAGAATAATCTTACAGAATATGGATTTATTAAAGATGATTGCCTTTCCTGTACTAGAGCATTTAAAATAACAGGTAAAATAATCCCAAAAGGAAATATTCGTAAAGGAAATTTATGTAGTTGTGTAAAGATGGTTGATATTGGAGTATATAATTCATGTAGACATTTTTGTAAATATTGTTATGCGAATTTTGATGAAAATAAAGTAAATGAAAATGTCCTAAAACATAATCCAAATAGTTCATTATTAATTGGTGAGTTAAGTGAAAATGATATTATTAGAAGAAAGAGTGATTAATGGTGGAAATGATTGTACATTTAGATGCTGATATATTTGAAGTAGTAAAAAATGGTACCAAATGTATTGAAGACAGAGTTAATGATGAAAAAAGAAGGAAATTAAAAATAGGAGATAAATTAATATTTTTAAAAAGACCTGATGATATAGAAAAAATAGAAGTAGTAGTAGAATAATTAGTACATTATAAAGATTTTAAAGAATTAATAAAAGACTATAGTATAGAAGATGTATACTTAAAAGGCTATACTAAAGATTACTATGTTGAACTCTTAAAAAGATTTTATAGTGATGATGAAATAAAAAAATATGGCGTTGTAGCCATAAAATTTAAAAAAATATAAGCAATTTATTGCTTTTTTTTATTTATATTATTATAATAAATATTTAATTTTGGGGGTTATTATGACTAGTGAATTAAAAATAATAAAAAAGTATTACGGTGAGTCTATGTCGCATTTACTTCGTGAGCTATTTCCAACTATTTTAGAAGAAGATGGTACATTATTAAAAATATTATTAAATAATTTTAATATTAATAAATATTTGTATAAAGATATAGTTGATAATGACTTAGTAGAAGAATTTAAAAATTATATATATTCAAAATATTATAAAAATGAAATAAAAGAAATTAATAGTAATAAAACTCCTAGTGAACTTATGAATGAAGCTGGTTATGACTTATTTGAATGTCATACTGAAGAAGATATACAAAGATTTAAAAAATATTATGCTAAAAATGAAGAATTATGTACTTTTAAGGGTGGACGACTTGACAAAAGTTATGTTTTTTTTGGCGTAAAAAAAGATATAGATAAAATAAAAAGAGAAGATTTTTTAGAACCTAAAAGACAAGATTTATATGGAACTAGTGTAATTAGTATTCAATTTACTAGAGGTAGTATAAATACTCTTTCTATTAAGAATAGATATAATCATCGTGTAATTAATCCTGATGCAACGTTTAGTAATAATTTAGAAAATATTATACCTGGTCTTACTAATAGCTTTGAAAAAACATATAGTTTTAATATTAATTATAATAAATGTAATTTATCATTATTAGATTATAAATATACACTTACAAATCAAAAAAAATATTATAGATACAATTATGAAATAAATGGTATATATTATTGTCCTAATAATATTATCATTGACCATGGAATCATTAATGTTACTTATAGCGATAAATCGAAATATTTACTTATAGATTATTATATTTTAGATTTACAAAATAAAAAAATATTTTATTATGATGAATCTTTAAGTAAAAGTGATTATACTATTAATACATTAAAGGAAATAAATAAAATAGAAATTACTAAAGAAAAAAATAATAATAAAAAAATTAAAATATATTTATCTAATTATGTTGTTGAAATAGGTGTTGATGAGTTAGGAAATGTTATTAGCTATCGTAATAATGTTATAAAGAAAGCATTTAATTTTTTCAGATATAATATTACTGTTAAAGAACTTGAAATGAATAATTTAGAAGAAACTGATAATTTTTTTAAAGATAATATGGAATTAAAAATTCTTAAATTACCAAAATTAAAAATCGTAGGTCATTCGTTTTTTTCAAATAATATGTCTATTAGAAAAGTTGATTTGCCAAATTTGAAAGTAGTAGGCAATGGATTTATGTCGAGTAATACAGAATTAGAAATTTTAAATTTACCAAATTTAAATTCAGCTGGATCTTTTTTCTTTTTTCTTAATGATAAAATAAAACAATTATATGTTCCAAAATTAAGAATAGTTGGACATTCATTTTTAGCTAATAATTTAGGACTAGTTGAGTTAGATATGCCTAGCCTTGAAATTGCAAGTGATTTGTTTATTGGAAATAATGTTATACTTAATAAAGTTAATTTACCTAAGCTTAAAATTATAGAAAATAATTTTTTACTAAATAATAAACATTTAGAAGAAATAAATTTACCAAGTGTTGTTAGTATTGAAGGTAAGTTTTTATATAATAATGTAAGATTAAGAAAATTATATGTTCCAAAATTAAAACAAATTATTGGTAATTCATTTCTATATAGTAATAAAACACTTAAGATTGCTTATATGCCTAGTATTGAAGAAATTGGTTCGTATTTCTTATATAATGATAAAAACTTAGAAATAGTAATAATGCCAAATTTAAAAAAATATAAAAATCCTTTTTTATTAACATATAAGATTTTGAAAATAGTAAATTTACCATTTGAACTTAATTCAGATGATATAGAAAAGAGGAAATGTTATGAATAATGATCTTAGATTAATTAAAAAGTATTATGGTGAAGATTTTGCTCATCTATGCCGTGAATTATTTCCTATTTTACTTGAAAAAGAAGGGTTGCTATTTTCAATAATCTCAAAAGAATTTGCCTATAATAAGTATTTATATACTGATTTAAAGGATAATTATTTAATAGAAGAGTTTAAAAACTATATTTATAGTTTATTTGATTTTGAAAGAAAAAAAATAATTACTGAAAAAACACCAGAAGAATTATTATTTGAAGCTGGATATGACTTATATGAATGTAAAACAGAAGAAGATATACAATCATTCAAAAAGTATTATGCTGAAAATGAAGAATTATGTACTTTTAAAGGTGGTAGGCTTGCAAAATGTCATGTCTTTTTTGCCGTAAAAAAAGATGTTGATAAAATAAAAAGGGAAGAATTTACTACTCCAAATCGTGAAGATGAATATAGCACAAGTGTTCTTAGTATTCAATTTTTCAAAGGAATTCATAATAATGTTTCTATTAAGAGTAGATATAATCATCATGTAGATAATCCTGATGCTACATATCATAATAATTTAGAAAATATTATACCTGGCCTTACTGATAGTTTTGAAGTAAAATATCACTTAAACGTAACAAATAGTTTTGTCAATTTTGATCTTGATAGATATGGATATGTTAGAGCAACTGATGGCAAATTCTATAAATTTATTTATGAAGTAAATGGTATTTATTATTGCCCTAATAATATGATTATTGAGAATGGAAAAATTAATAATAGATTTTCTGATAAATCAAGATATTTATTTTTAGATCATTATATTTTAGATATGCAAAGAAAAATGTTTGTTAATTATAATTATGACAATACTAGCTTTATTGATACAATTCCATATATAGACAAAGTAGAAATTAATCTTGATAAAGAACATAATAAGAGAAAAATAATTATTAGTTGTTATTCATCAAAAATAGAAATAATTATTGATCAGTTTGGACGTATAGTTAGTTATAAAAATGATTTAGTGACACATATTGGACATTCTTTTTTAACTCAAAATAAAGTATTAGAGACAATATGCTTAGAAAATTTATATACAATCGGTGATAATTTTTTGGTTAATGATATAAATTTAAGAGAATTTTATTTTCCAAATGTGGAAGAAATTGGAAATAATTTTTTAGAAGATAATAAAAAAGTAAAAAAAGTAAATTTGCCAAACATAAAAAAGATTGGTACTACATTTATATCAAAAAATGAAATAATAGATGAAGTGTATGCACCATTATTAGAAAAAGTAGGCTCATGGTTTTTATTTCAAAACTCAGCATTAGAAAGAATTGAGCTACCTAAGCTTTTAGAAGTTGATAATTCGTTTTTAAGCCATGATAAAAATTTAAAAAAGATTTATTTACCTAAAGTTTATACATTTGGACATTTTTGTTTTTTAGAATGTGATAGTATGGATTATTTAATCTTGCCATCAACTATGTATGTTGGTGATAATTTTTTTAACAATAATAGAAGTTTAAAAAGTGCAAGTTTTCCCAATTTAATATATGTTGGACATAATTTTTTTAAGGAAAATAGATACTTGTATCATTTAGATGCACCTAAATTAAAAATTACAGGTTGTAGATTTTTTAATTCTAATAATCAGATATATGAAGAGTTTTTAGACCAAGTAAACCAGGAAGATAAAAATTTTCAATATGAAATTTTAAAAAAATTTAATAAATATGTTGATATTTAAATAAAAAAATGTTATAATTAATGAGCTTATTGATCCGCTGGAAAAAATAGTCTATGATCAAAATATAAGATAAGGAGACGTATATTTATGAATTTAGTTGACAAAATAACTAAAAAACAAATTAGAACTGATATTCCAGAATTTAGAGTTGGAGACACTGTTTGTGTAGGTATCAGAATTATTGAAGGAAAAGGCGAAAGAGTTCAAAATTTTGAAGGTATCGTAACTGCTATTCAAGGTAGTGGTATTTCTAAAACATTTACTGTTAGAAAATTATCTGACAAAATTGGTGTTGAAAGAACACTTCCAGTTAACTCACCAAAGATTGATAACATCAAAGTTGTTTCAAAAGGTAAAGTTAGACGTGCTAAATTAAGATACTTAAGAACTTTAAAAAGTCAACCACGTATTAAAGAACGTAGAAATAAAGTTGAAAAGGCTGCATAAGTCTTTTTTTCTTAAGAAAGGGGAAGAATATAATGGCATTAAAAGTAATAAAAGAATTAATACCATATATAATTATAGTTGTAGTAGTTGTTTTAATTAGAACATTTATTATTACACCAGTTTCAGTAGATGGAAAATCTATGTTACCTAATTTAACGAGTGGTCAAATACTATTATTAAAAAAATTTGATAAAAGTTTAGATAGATTTGATGTTGCAGTTATTGATCATGATGGAACTCGTTTAATTAAAAGAGTTATTGGACTTCCTGGAGAACATGTAGAATATAAAGCTAATAAATTATATATTAATGGTGAATATGTAGAAGAAACAATGATTTCTGTAGACACTAGAGATTTTGAGTTGAAAAAAAACTTAGGTGTTGATACAATACCAGAAGATTATTATTTTGTTGTTGGTGATAATAGATCAGTATCACATGATAGTAGAAGTAGTGATATAGGACTAATTTCTAAAAAGGAAATTGTAGGAACAGTTGATTTTTCAATCTTCCCATTTAATAGATTTGGTTTTATTAAATAGAAATAGATTTATTTCTATTTTTTTTTGTGATATAATTATTATGGTGATAATATGCAGGGGCGATTAAAAGAACAATATGTATCAGAACGTATGAAAAAAGCACAATATAAACATATTGATACTGATATAGAATTTATGGAGTTTGAAAAACTTTTAGATTTCGATGATAAAACAAATAAATTAGAAGTTTTTATGCTAAAAAAAGCTCCTAAAATAAGAATAAAAGATGATACATTTATTCTTGATAGAGAAAATGTATTACGTGATAAAAAAGCAATAAAAAAGAGTAACGAAACTAGTTATAAAAGTGATTTAGATTTTACTATGTTTGATAATTTACTTAATGATTTTGATAGTGTAGAAATACCTAAAGTAGTTATCCCTAAAAAAAATAATAAATTTGAAAAATTAGGATTATTAAAAAGAGAAATAGAGTATTATCAAAATAAAATAGGTGGATGTAATAATTTAGAACAATTAGAAGAATATGAAGCTAGATTACTTGCTTTAAAAGATAAAATTGATTCTTTAAAAGCAACATATGGTTATGTATTCTATGATTATAAATTTGAAGCAGTTACAGTTAAAGAACTTATTAAGACTATAAATCAGTGTAAAAAAGAATTAGAATTAATTGAAAAAAATGAAAATGTTGATAGACTTACTAAATCACAAATAATTGATAAAATAAATGATTCAGTTAATTTAAATATAGAAAAACAAAAACAATTATTAACAGCTATAAAAAAAGAAGTAGATACTTTAGATAATAAAGTAGTAAATAAATTATATTTCTGTATGGTAAAAAGAATGATATTTAATTTATATCGTTTAATTGTTGGAATGTATAAAGTAGAAAATTCTAAAAAGAATCATTTAAAATTAAATAATGGTATGTTTTTAATTATTAATGCCATTATAGGTATTCATAAAGCAGTTAATATGGATTTTAGTAGTGAAGGATATTATTACTATAAAAATTATGTAAAAGAGAATATGTCTTCTAAAGAAATTATAATGATTACTCATAGTTTAATGAGTAAATCATTAATATTATTAGATGAATTACAAATTGATTTAAAAGCTAATTTTTCTAAGTTTAAAGATTATACTAAAGATTATGAAGAAGTATATTTTAAATTATCAAAATTTAGAGAATTAATAAGTGAACAAAAAAATCAATGTGAAATGATATTAGATCTTATATTGCGAAGAGAAAAACAAAAAATTAAATAATTTAATAAAATATGAAAATTATTAATTAGAAAGTATATTAAATATAAAATTTTGTATAACAAAAATAAAAGATCTGTAATGAAATTCATTACAGATTTTTAATTTTAGTAATTTGTTTGCAAATAATTAATATGTTATAAATACTTTGGAATGCTTAAAAAGTTAAGGTTACCTTAGTTTAGGAACTTTCTATGTTCAGGGGGTTTTACTATACGGAGATGATAATTATGAGTAAAAAAGACTTATTAATCTTTTCACTTCTTATGATTATAATATTACTTATTCTTAAGTAATAAAAAAACCTAACTTTGGTAAGTTAGGTGAAAACAACTAGG
>JAEEGL012050695.1_pt1 | contig 14001 bp, 13 predicted proteins | sample 9134231 | NCBI WGS metagenome assembly JAEEGL01 (sample SAMN16246548, study PRJNA631951) | gut metagenome | biome: gut microbiome; feature: rumen; material: fiber-attached | host: Bos | place: Iran: Karaj | collected 2018-10
ATCTGGTTCTTTCTCATTCGGTAGCGACGGGAGAGAGCTACAGCGAGGAACAGATCAGAGGGATGATGCGTCTGCTGTGCAATTCTTTATCCAAGGGTTACAGCGGCTGCAGAGTGAAACCGGTAGAGATCCTGATAGACATGCTTAACAAAGATGTGATTCCGGGAGTACCGCAGAAAGGCTCTCTGGGCGCTTCAGGAGATTTGGCACCGTTGAGTCATATCGCCTTGCTGCTGCTGGGAAAAGGGAAAGCTTTTTATTGCGGCAGGATTCTGGAAGGTAAGGAAGCGATGCAGACTGCCGGAATTGAAACACTTGATACCCTGGTGAACAAAGAAGGTCTTGCCTTAACCAATGGCACACATGCGATGACTTCGCTGGCTGCCCTTAATCTCTATGACGCAGAAGAACTGATAGGCATGGCCGATCTGATCGCTTCTATCTCTTTTACTGCATTGACCGGTCAGAAGGACGCCTTTGATCAAAGGATCCATCGGTTAAGAGGGCAGAAAGGACAGATCCATTCCGCCGAAAACATCTTAAAGCTCACGCAAGGAAGCGAGATCTGTGAAGCATCTCAGGGTCTGCGGGTCCAGGATGCCTATACGCTGCGCTGTATCCCTCAGGTACATGGTGCCTGCCGGGATGCAATTGAATATGTCAGAGAAAAAGTCGATATCGAATTGAATGCGGTAACGGATAACCCGCTGCTGTTTACGGAAGATGGAGCGGTGATATCGGGCGGAAACTTCCATGGCGAACCGATGGCTTTGGCTATGGATTTTCTGGGTATTGCCTTAAGCGAGATCGCTTCGATTTCGGAAAGGAGACTGGAAAGAATGGTGAACGCTTCACTGTCGAACGGCCTGAATCCTTTCCTGTGTACTGATCCGGGCATCAACAGCGGTTTTATGATCGTACAGTATTCCGCCGCATCCATGGCTTCAGAAAACAAAGTGCTGGCTCATCCGGCATCGGTCGACAGTATTCCAAGCAGCGCCAATCAGGAAGATTTCGTATCCATGGGAACGACAGCCGCCAGGAAGTGTTCTTCCATCATTCAGAACGTCTTTTCCGTTCTGGGCTATGAGCTGTTTACGGCCTGCCAGGCAGTCGATCTGAGAAAGAAGAACGAGAAAAACAACGGCCTTTCCGTTGTTCAGAATGCGGTTTATGAACGGGTCAGGAAAGACATCGGATTTATAAAAGAAGACAAGGAAATGAGAATAGAGATCGAGAAGATGGAGAAGCTGATCAGGAGCGGGGAGTTCCTGCAGATCGTCCGTCAGCATATCTCTGATTACAGATAGAAGGAGAAGGAAATGGATCTTGATTTAGAAAAGGCAATGATATTTACACTGGACGAGGAGCTTCCGGAATATCCCGAGATACTGCCGGGGTATCGCAGGGCGCCTAAGAGAGAATCAAAACTCTCGGAAGCGGACAGACACCTGGCGGTCAAGAATGCCTTGCGTTACATTCATTCGAAATACCACGAACAGATGGCGAAGGAATTTTATCAGGAACTGGAAGAAAGAGGCCGTATCTACGGCTACCGTTTCCGTCCTTACGGAAAGATCTGGGGAAGGCCGATCGACGAATACAAGGGTAAATGCATTGAAGGCAAGGCCATTCAGGTCATGATCGACAACAATCTCGACTTTGATGTGGCTCTGTATCCGTATGAGCTTACGACATATGGCGAAACGGGACAGGTCTGTCAGAACTGGATGCAGTACAGGCTGATCAAGAAGTATCTGGAGAATCTGACAGATGAACAGACGCTGGTCGTGATGAGCGGTCATCCGTTAGGACTCTTCCATTCCCATAAACTGGCGCCTAGGGTCATCATTACCAACGGTCTGATGATCGGTGAATTCGATGACCAGCAGAACTTCAACCGAGCTGCAGCATTGGGTGTGGCCAACTACGGTCAGATGACGGCAGGCGGATGGATGTATATCGGTCCGCAGGGAATCGTTCACGGTACGTTCAACACACTGCTGAATGCGGGAAGACTGAAACTGAATGTTCCTGAAAACGGAGATCTGAAAGGAAAACTCTTTGTTTCTTCAGGACTCGGAGGCATGTCGGGTGCACAGGGAAAGGCGGCAGAGATTGCCGGTGCGACGGCCATCATTGCGGAAGTCGATGCCAGCCGTATCGCTACCAGATTTGAACAGGGCTGGGTTTCGGAAAGGACCTCAGATCTGGATGAAGCGCTGGCTTTGGCCAGAAAACATCTGGAAGACAAGACGGCCTGCGCCATCGCCTACAACGGCAACATCGTCGATCTGCTGGAATACCTGTATGAAAAGGATGTTCATGTCGATCTGATGTCCGACCAGACCAGCTGTCATGTGCCATATGACGGAGGCTACTGTCCGCAGGGTCTGACATTTGAACAGAGAACGAAGATGCTGGCGGAAGACAGGGATGGATTCAAAGAACTGGTGAATAAATCACTGAGACATCATTACGAGATGATTCAGAAATTCGTTCATAAAGGGACGTATTTCTTCGATTACGGAAATAGTTTCCTGAAAGCTGTCTATGATGCCGGAGAGACTTCAATCTGCAAGAACGGCAAGGACGATCTGGAAGGGTTTGTTCTGCCTTCCTATGTGGAAGACATTCTGGGACCTAGACTGTTCGACTTCGGCTACGGTCCGTTCAGATGGTGCTGTCTAAGCAGAAAGCCGGAAGATCTGGATAAGACGGATGAGGCTGCTGCAGAATATATTTACAGCCATAACAGAAGATATCAGGACTATGACAACTACGTATGGGTCAAGAACGCCAAGAAGAACAGACTGGTCGTAGGAACGCAATGCCGCATTCTCTATCAGGATGCCGCAGGCAGACTCAACATCGCTCTGAAGTTCAATGAGATGGTTAGAAACGGCGAGATCGGTCCGGTCATTCTGGGACGTGACCATCATGATACCGGAGGAACGGATGCTCCGTTCAGAGAGACATCCAACATCAAGGACGGTTCCAACATCATGGCCGACATGGCGATACAGTGCTATGCCGGGAATGCGGCAAGAGGCATGAGCTACATTGCCTTGCATAACGGCGGCGGAACAGGCATCGGCAGAGCGATCAACGGCGGTTTCGGCATGGTTCTGGACGGCAGCAAGAGAGTGGATGAGATCCTCAAGATGGCAATGACCTGGGATACGATGGTCGGCGTAGCGAGAAGATCCTGGGCAAGAAACGAGAACGCGTTAAGTACGGCTGCCGACTTTAATCTGAACAACAAAGATAATGATGTCATCACTTTGCCTTATGTGGCGGATGATGAACTGATCGATAAAGCGATAAAGGAATACAGGAAATAATGTCGAGTTTACTGATTAAGAATATCGGCCTGCTGGCAACATCCCCGGATTCATCGCTCAAGAAAGGAATACATCAGAAAGATGTATCGATGATCAAGAATGCCTATATTTTATGTGAAGATGAAAAGATCAAAGAGTACGGCAGTGACGGCGTTCTTCCTGAAGCGGATGAAGTAATCGATGCAAAGGGCAGACTGGTAACGCCGGGACTGGTAGATGCCCATACACATCTTATCTTTGGCGGATGGCGTCAGAACGAGATGGCGATGAAACTCAATGGAGCGGCTTATCTGGACATCCTAAAAGCCGGAGGAGGGATTCTTTCGACGGTCAGGGAAACCAGGAAGGCCGCAAAGGAAGAACTTTACGAAAAGGCCAGGAAGTCCCTGGATGAGATGCTTAGTCTGGGAACGACGACCTGTGAAGCAAAAAGCGGCTACGGATTGAATCTGGAAGATGAAGTCAAACAGCTGGAAGTGATACGGGAACTCGACAGGAATCATCCGATGGATCTGGTTGCCACGTATCTGGGAGCGCATGCCTATCCGGAAGAATATGTCAATGATCACGAGGGATACATCAAAAAGATCTGCGAAGAGGTAATCCCGTATGTCGCCGGACATGGTCTGGCGGAATTCTGCGACGTCTTCTGTGAGACGGGAGTATTCTCCAAGGAAGAATCCGGGAGGATACTGCTGACTGGAAAGGAAAACGGACTAAGACCAAAGATCCATGCGGATGAGATCGATGTGATCGGCGGATCCATACTGGCCGGAGAAATCCATGCGGTCAGTGCGGAACATCTGATCGTCTGCAATCAAGAGGGGATCGACGCACTGTCCAAGGGAGGCGTCATTGCCTGTCTGCTTCCGGCAACAAGTCTCTATCTTTCCGCAGAGTTTGCCAAAGCAAGAAAGATGATCGATAACGATGTGGCGATCGCTTTCGGATCGGATTTCAATCCGGGATCCTGCCCGTGTCTGAACCCGCAGCTGGTTACGAATCTGGGCTGTCTGAAATACAGAATGACTCCGGAAGAAGTGCTCAATGCGATGACCATCAATGCAGCAGCGGCAATCGGCAGAGCAGACAGGATCGGAAGCGTCGAACCGGGTAAGCAGGCAGACCTGGTCATCTGGGATGCAAAGGATCTGAATTATCTGTGCTACAGGATGGGAAGCAATCTTGCGCATAGAGTCATAAAGAAAGGAGAAACAGTCTATCTCAATGAAGAAACTGATTGAATTCATACCTAATTTTTCCGTCAGCCGTGAACATGACAACGAGACCTGTGAGGAACTGATCAAGGTCGCTGAAAGCGTCAAGGACTGCATACTGCTGGATTTTCAGTCGGACGGAAATCATAACCGCAGCGTCATCACGATGATCGGAACCCCGGAAGGGATAGAAGAAGCGGCATTCCTTTTATGCAAGAAGGCGGCTGAAAGAATAGACCTGCGTAAGCATACCGGTGAACATCCGAGAATGGGCGCTACGGATGTCATGCCGTTTGTCCCGTTGAAGGGAACGGATATCGACGAGTGCGTGGAACTGTCAAAGAAAGTGGCGAAGCGAATCTGGGAAGAACTGCAGATTCCTTCCTTCCTTTATGAAGAATCCTGTACAAGGGAAGAAAGAAGAAATCTTGCAAACTGCCGCAAGGGACAGTTTGAAGGAATGAATGAGAAACTGCAGCTTCCGGAATGGGCTCCGGATTTCGGCGAAAGAAAGGTTCACGAGACTGCCGGAATTATCGCCATCGGCGCCAGAATGCCTCTGATCGCCTTCAATGTCAACCTGGATACGGATGACCTGCAGATCGCCAAGAAGATTGCGGCGGCCATCAGGGGAAGCTCGGGAGGTTTCAAGTATTGCAAGGCTCTGGGAATCCCGCTGGAGGATCGTCACATTGTTCAGGTTTCGATGAATATGGTGAACTATGAAAAGACGCCGCTGTACTATCCGTTTGAAATGATCAAGACATTGGCGGAAAGCTACGGGGTCAAGGTGATTGAATCGGAAATCATCGGTCTGACACCGGCCAAGGCGATGCTGGACTGTGCGGCTTTCTATCTGAAGGCGCATGATTTTGACTGCATGGAACAAGTCATGGAATACAGACTGCTGGAGGGAGAAGAATGAAACTGATAGATTATACGGTAGAAGGGTTTTACAAAGAACTGGCAAGTGATTCTCCGGCACCCGGCGGAGGATCTACGGCTGCGGTCGAGGCTTCGTTCGGCTGCGGACTGATTGCCATGGTTTGCGAACTCACGATCCGGAACAAGAAGTTTGCGGATGAAGCCGACAAGTATCGGAAGATCCTGGAAGAAGCACACCGTTTGGGTGAGCAGGTCCAGCTTACGATCGACAAGGATACGGATGCATTCATGGTTGTAAGCAGGGCGTTCTCTCTTCCAAAAGAGACAGACGAAGAGAAAGCAGTCAGGAAACAGACAATACAGGAAGGACTGAAAGGGTGCTGTTATCCGCCTCTGGAGACGATGAAGATCTCCTATGAAGGACTGAAACTAGCTGCCGGTCTGATTCAGAAGTACAATACAAATGCCGCAAGCGATCTGGGATCCGGTGTCGCATCATTGAAGGCAGCCCTACATTCGGCCTATCTCAATGTGCTGATCAACATCGGCGGCATTCAGGATCAGGCATTCGTGAAAAAAATGGAACAGGAAGCGCAAGCTCTGTATAAAGATGGAACAGCCGTTGCAAATTCTCTGTATGGAATCATTGCCGACTCACTGAAGATACAGGCGGTTTAATGTCGTATAAACAGAACATTTAAAAAGAAGGATATGATCCTTCTTTTTTGTTAATGGTTTAAGATGAAGCGAAGCAGTTCTTCTTCATCAGGTGTATGTCTGGCTCCCTTTCCGGAGACACAGATCGCCGCCGATGCGCATCCGTATCGGTTACAGGTTTCCAGGTTCATTCCCTTCGTCAGTCCGTAGATGAAGCCGGCATTGAAAGCATCTCCTGCGCCTAATGTATCGCATACATCGACTTCATAGCGGGGACAGAAGTATTCTTCTTCAGATGTATATACGGTTGAGCCTTCACCATTTCGGGCAATGATGACCTTATCCGGTGCAGCGAGCTTTCTTATCGCTTCTTCAATGTCCTTTCCGCCTGTCAGAGGAAGGAAATCGTCTTCGATGGAACCCAGCAGGTAATCGCTCAATTGAACGGCTTCCAACAGACAGGCATTATCCTGATGAATGGTCTCGATCCGGTAGTTGATATCCAGCAGTATTCTGATTCCTTTCCGGTGTGCTCTATCCAGGAATGCACAGATGCTTCCTGCGGCAGGCTGCTGAAACAGCATCATCCCGTTGGTCAGGATATATTCTGTATCGGAGAGATCGATCTTATCCAGCTCTTCCGGAAAGATCTGCAGATAGGATGGATTGTCCTTAGGCATCAGGAAAGGATAACGTTCGCTGTTTTCGTTGATTACGACCAGAATCTGGGTGGAGACCAGGCTGTCATCGATGCTGAAGTATTCCGTGTCAACGCCGCATTCTTCCAGCTCCTTTTTCATCGCCAGACCGTAAAGGTCTTTCCCGGCTTTTCCCGCAAAAGATACGTTCACTCCTAGTCTGCCTAAGGCTGCCGCGGAATTGGCACAGGCTCCTCCGCAGGAAAAAGAAACGGAAACATCTTTTCCTTTCAGAAGATCTCCATACGGGATCATGATATCGGCACAGCTGTCACCTAGACAAAGGACTCTAGCCATTGATCTTTTCAAATGCCTTCCTGGCATTGCGAACGAACGCCTTGACTTTTTCCTTATTCTTCCGGCTTGTTCCATCAGGGAACACGTCGCTGGTTCTGGTGAAAGAATCCACACCCCACGGCTTGACCTTCAGGATCGCTTCTTCGACGTTGTCGGGCGATAGTCCTCCCGCCAGGATGACCTTGCATCTTGCCAGTTTGACGATCTTCGCATCGATGTCCCAGTCGTTGGTAAAACCGGCAGCACCGATGCCGTTAATGCTTCGGTCGACAGAATCCAGGATAAGCGTATCGCAGAAAGAAGAATAGTAAAGCGCTTCATCTATGGAAGATTCATCTTCCACCCCGATCGCCTGCAGGACTTCTATACCGGGTACGAGTTCCTTGACCCTCTTGACGAATTCTTCTGTCGCCTTGAAGTCGTAGCCGCACAGATGGATCACATCCGGTTTCAGATAGACCAGAGGTTCATAGATCGGTTCATCGCTGTCGGTAACGACGATCAGGACCTTCTTCGCCTGATTTCCGATCGCATCAAAAACCGCCTTTGCCTGCTGAACGGTGACCTGATTGGGAAGACCCGCTCCGGTATCGATCGCCAGGCCGATATAGTCCGCTCCCGCTTCGACACAGTCCAGTGCCTCTTCTATTGTCTGAATGGAATAGATTTGTGTGATCATGCCCTCATTATAACATGCAGACTTTGTTATAATGGTGATGTATGAAATATGTTGTGGAAGACAGATGGCTGCATATCGAAACGGAATCCCTGTTCGTAAAGACGATACAGGAGTTTTTTGACAGCTACATTCCTTCCAGAAAGATACAGCACCTTCTGATTCAGAACAAGCACATCCTGATGGATGGCAATCCGGTGAAAAGGGAAGACGATATTGTAGGCCTGCGTCTGAGTATCTGCATCTATCCGGAAGAGTGTTCTTTCGAGAAGGTGAGTCTTGGTCCGGATATCGTTTACGAAGATGAGATCATGGCGATCGTAAACAAGCCGAAGGATCTACTGGTGCACTCGGACGGAAACGGGGAAACGACGCTGACAAAGATCATGCAGTCATACTACAGCGACAGGAACGACATCGATCCATTGCCGATCCACCGTCTGGACAGGGAAACCAGCGGTCTGGTGATCTATTCCAAGTCGCCGGTCTTCCAGCCTCTGTTGGATAAACTGCTGAGCGAAAAACAGATCCGCAGGAATTACCTGGCTTTTGTCCAGGGCATCATGGAGGCCGGAAAGACGATGACGATCGACAAGCCGATCGGCAACGACCGTCACAATGCGAATAAAAAAGTCATTTACAAAAACGGCCAGAACGCCTTGACCAAGGTCAGGTCGCTTGGCTGCAGCAGATCAAAGAACTACAGCGTTTTGTACTGCTCTTTGGAAACGGGAAGGACGCATCAGATCCGTCTGCACCTTTCTTCCGTTTCCTATCCTATCCTGAATGATCCGCTTTACGGCAGAAGTTCCGATCTGTGTATCCGGATGGGGCTGTTCGCCAGCAACATCGAAATGTATCATCCGCTGAAGGAAGACAGCTTATCCATAGACTGCGAACTGCCGAACGACTTACAGAAACTGTACATGCAGGTGCTGAAATGACCAAGACGAATGCCATGCGGATGCTGGACAGGGCGAAGATCGGCTATGAAGTCCTGGAATACTCCATCGAGAAAGACCGTTTTTCGGGCGAAGCCGTTTCCGATCTGCTGGGTCTGGATTACAGCTGCTGCTACAAGACTCTTGGTCTGATCCATGAACACGACGTCTATATCGCAGTAATATCGGTAGCGGATGAGATCGACTTCAAGAAATGCGCGAAAGCTCTGGGTGTCAAGAATCTGGAAATGATCCACGTCAAGGATCTGCTGAAACTGGTAGGTTACGAAAGAGGAAGCGTTTCACCGGTCGGTGTCAGGAAAAACAAGGGCATCGTCTTTGATGATGAGGTGCTGAATCACGAAGAGATCGAGATCTCTGCCGGAGCGATGGGTCTGGGCCTGAAACTGAAAACAAAAGAAATCCTGGATTATCTGAATGCGGATGTCAGGGATATCGTGAAAGAATGAACGGAGCAGATATGAAATTCAATTATCACACACATACCGCCAGATGCGGTCATGCGGCAGGAACGGATGAAGAGTATGTTCGCTGTGCCATTGAGGCCGGCTATCAGATTCTCGGTTTTTCCGATCATGCGCCATACCGCAGCTATTCCAACAGAAGATGCTTCATGGACTGGGATCAGCTGGACGATTATATCGGCAGTGTTGAATTCCTAAAAGAGAAGTACAAGGATCAGATCAGGATCCATCTTGGGCTGGAAACGGAGTATTATCCGTACTGCCACGAGGAGAAGGCGGAACTGAAAGAAAAGGTAGAATATCTGATGCTTGGCCAGCACTTTTCCGATCCGATGAATTCGCAAGTCGATTACTTCAAACAGAACAGCGAAGAAGAGATCCTGCAGTATGGAAACAGCGTCTGCGAGGCGCTGGATACGGATCTGTTCGACTGTCTTTGTCATCCAGATGTCATCATGAGCAGGCAGCCGGAATTCACCGATGCCTGCGAAACAATCGCCCATATGATCGGAAAAAAATGCGCAGAGAAAAACATACCGGTAGAGGTGAACATACGCGGAATCATGAAAGGGAAATGGCATCCGATCGAAGGAAGAGCCTGCTATTATCCAAGCAAGGAGTTCTGGAACATACTGTCGCAGTATCCGTTAAGAGTCATCGTCGGTATCGATGCGCACGCTCCAGAAGATCTGCTGGATCTGGAATCCGTTAAGGATGCCTATAAGATGCTGGAAGACCTGCATCTTGACTTCATCAGTGAACCGCTTCTATAGAACAGGAAAAGATCTATGAATTATGACGTGATTATTGTTGCTTCAGGCAAGGGCATCAGGGCCAATCTTGGCTACAACAAGGCTTTCTATCGGATGAAAGACGGAAAGACGGTTTTGGAACACTCCGCCTCTCTTTTTAATGAGGATGAAGAATGCCGCAGGATCATCATCGTTACCGGCAAGGACTGTATGTCTGCAGTAAAAAGAAACGATAAGACTGTTCTTGTAGAAGGTGGAGAGGAAAGATCGGATTCTGTCAGAAACGGCCTCGAAGCGGCAACAAGCGCCTACGTGCTGATTCACGATGCGGCCAGACCGTTCCTGCATAAGGAAACACTGGAACTGCTGAAGCAGAAAGTCTTCGAGACAGATGCCGCCATTCCGGGAAAGAAAGCTACCGATACCGTCAAGATCATCGATGGAGACAAAATCGTAAAAACAATAGACCGCAGAACGGTCTTTCTGGCTGAAACGCCGCAGGGATTCAGGACAGAACTGATCAGGGAATGCTACGGAAAGTGCAGGGACATCTCCTTTACCGACGAGGCATCGCTTGTGGAATCGCTGGGATATACCGTCAGTATCGTCGAGGACAGGCACGACAACAGGAAACTGACTTCAGAAGAAGATTTCATCGGTTTATGATAAAGGAAGTAATCGTTGTAGAAGGAAAGAACGACACTAGAAGACTGCAGTCTTTTTTTGATGTGGAAACCATCGAGACGCACGGCATGTCTTTGAGCATGGAAACGATTGAGCTGATCAGACGGATCAATTCCCAAAGAGGAGTCATCCTGTTTCTGGATCCGGATACGCCTGGAGAAAAGATAAGAAACAGATTGAACGAAGCCATACCCGGGCTGAAGAACGCCTTTGTCATGAAAGAAGATGCCAGAACCAGAAAGAAGGTTGGGATCGAGCACGCATCCAGGGAAATACTGGAGGAAGCACTGGACAATCTTCTTAGCTATGCCGACATAAAGCAGACGATCAGCGAGAGCGAATTCTATGCCCTGGGTCTTAGCGGGAATGAAGATTCCGCTTCTTTAAGGCAGCTTGTATCCGAACACTTTCATCTGGGAAAATGCAACGGCAAGACTCTGTTGAAAAGACTGAATCTTGCGGGAATCAAAGCCGAAGAGATCCGTCGCCTTATGGAAGACAAAGGGGTCTGTTATAATAAGTAAGATGAGTATTGCAAACATCAACTATGTCAGGAAGACTTTAGGAGAACTAAGAGCGAAGAAGAGATTCGGTCAGAATTTTCTGATCGATGCCAATATCGTAGACAGGATAGCGTCCAATGCCTGCAGCAGAGATCTGAAGACGATCGAGATCGGTCCGGGTCTTGGAGCACTCACGGAGATGCTTCTGAAGTATTCCAAAGACGTGGATGCCTACGAAATAGACAAAGACATGTATGGGCTTCTGAATGAAGGAATACAGGATGAGAGATTGCACGTCTATCTGCAGGATTTTCTGGATGCCGATCTGAGCAAATACAAGGAAGAAGTCAATATCTGCGGGAATCTGCCCTACTATGTAACGACGCCGATCCTGTTCAGAATCTTTGAATCCGATCTGGATTTCAGGAAGATCACGGTCATGGTTCAGAAAGAAGTATCCGATCGTCTGCACGCTTCAGCGGGCGGCGAAGACTACAGTGCCTTGAGCATCGAGGTACAGTATCTGTTTGATGTGAAAGTGGAGATGAACGTATCGAAAGAAGTCTTCTATCCCAAGCCGCAGGTCGACAGTGCCGTCATTTCTTTTACTCCCGTCAGAGAAAGAAACAGGGAATTTGAGAAGAGTTTCTTTGTGCTGGTAAAGAACTGTTTCCGGATGCGCAGAAAGACTTTATATAACAATCTGAAGGATCTGTATGATGCGGATCTGCTTCAGAAGATGTTTGCGGAATCAGACATGGATCAAAGTATCAGAGCCCAGCAGCTAAGTCTGGAGGAGTTTCTGCGGATCCATCGGTTCCTGGAAAGAGAAGAGCGATGAAACAGAGAGCCTATGCCAAGATCAACCTTTCTCTGGATATCTTTAACGTCAGAGAAAACGGTTATCACGATCTGAATTCCATCATGCTGCCGATCGACTTTTACGATGAACTGGAGATCAGCGTTTCAGAGAAGGATGAATACAGATGCAACCGCCACTACATCCGCAACTCTCAGGACAACTCCATCATAAAGATGATTCGGATCCTGAAGGAACGCTATTCCCTGAACGAACATTACAGCATCATACTGAAAAAACAGATTCCGACGCAGGCCGGACTGGGCGGAGGCACTGCGGATGCGGCTGCCGCTCTAAGAATCATGCAGAGGATTCATCAGCTGAAGATGACCGACGATGAGATCAGGGAGATCTGCATGCTTGTGGGAGCGGATGTTCCGTTCAACTACTACAACGTTCCGGCGGTGGTGGGCGGACTTGGCGAAGAGATTGAAGAAATACCGTTAAAGAAGATCTATTATATCCTTCTGGTCAAGCCGTGGTCCGGGGTATCGACAAAGCAGGCCTATGAACTGCTCGACATGGAAAAGTGCGATCATCCGGATATTCCGAAACTGAAAAAAGCCCTGATCAACGGTGAAAGTATTCAGGGTCTGCTGGGAAACTCCCTGGAACAGCCGGCATTCCAGCTGAACTCCGAGATCGTCAGAGTTAAGGAACAGCTTTCAGCTGCAGGTGCGCGCAATGTACTGATGTCCGGCAGCGGTTCAACCGTCTTCTGCATCGATGAAGACAGGGAAGAAATCAGAAGGATCGCGCAGCGGATGAAGGACAGCGGATATTATCTCCGTTTTACAAGAACTTTAAATCAATAAAATAGTATAATAAATCTGTACATGAAGGAGAAGGCCATGAATAACGCGATTATATTTATCCGGGATGAACAAGAGAAGCAGTTATCGAAAGCTCCTTATCTGGGCGGCAATCTACTGTTACATATCGTAAAAGAGATCCGCAAACTGAATGATATCAGGGATATTTTCATTATCGGCTCCGATTCGGAAGTTCCGGGATGTGTCATAAAGAACAGTGTTGCGGATGTGATCTCCGAGATCGATTCCGAAGGAAAGACCCTGCTGGTTTCTCCTTTGTTCCCTGATCTCAACGGAGACGACTATACAAGGCTGATGTCGCAGGACTACGATGCGGCGATGCTGGTGCAGGAAGGAACCATTCTGGAATCCTTTGCGATCCGCAGCAGCAGACTTGGCGATTATGAGCGTATTCACTATCAGCCGATTGAAATCAAGCACAAGACGGTCAGGAAGTTTACCGTAGAAGATGCCATGTCTTCCAAGGAAGAAAGTCTGGATGACGTCGTCGTATTCCCGCTGACTTCCAGCGTTTCCCTGGTCAATGAAATATGCAACTATCTGAACATTGAACCGGGTAAAGTCGAAATCAAGCACTTCGCGGATGGCGAGACCCTGGTTGAACTGGGCGAGAGCGTCAGAGGCAAGAGATGCTACATCATTCAGAGCACCTGCAAGCCGGTGAACGATACGCTGATGGAGGTGCTGATCTGTCTGGATGCCTTGAGAAGATCTTCGGCAGCCGAGATCACCTGCATCATTCCTTATTTCGGCTATGCCAGACAGGACAGGAAAGCCATGCCGAGACAGCCGATCACGGCCAAGCTGGTCGCATCGATGCTGGAACAGGCAGGAGCCAACCGTGTCGTTACCTTCGATCTTCATGCCGCGCAGATTCAGGGCTTCTTCCACTGTCCGGTCGATGATCTGACTACCGTTCCGATGATGGGACAGTACTTCAAGAGAAAACATCTGGATCCGGAACAGATCGTTGTCGTATCTCCGGATCACGGTGGCGTCAAGCGCGCCAGGATCATGGCGGAAATGCTGGGCAGCCCTATGGCCATCATCGACAAGAGACGTCCGCAGGCCAATGTCGTTGAAGCGTGCAACGTGATCGGCGATGTCCAGAACAAGGATGCGATCATCGTTGACGACATCTGCGATACGGGAGGTTCTCTGATTGCCGCA
>JAEEGL012965300.1_pt1 | contig 14001 bp, 16 predicted proteins | sample 9134231 | NCBI WGS metagenome assembly JAEEGL01 (sample SAMN16246548, study PRJNA631951) | gut metagenome | biome: gut microbiome; feature: rumen; material: fiber-attached | host: Bos | place: Iran: Karaj | collected 2018-10
ATGGGAAAATATAATTCAAGAAAAAGAAAAACGAAGAAGAATATTCCTGCTGGTAAAGCTCATGTTCATTCAACATTTAATAATACAATAGTTACTATTACTGATTTAGACGGTAATGTAGTAAGTTGGGCTTCTGCTGGTACACAAGGTGTTAAAGGTAGTAAGAAGTCAACACCATTTGCTGCTGGTATGGCATCAGAAGCTGCTGGTAGAGAAGCAGTTGCTGCTGGTATGAAAGAAGTAGATGTATTTGTAAAAGGATTAGGTTCTGGTAGAGAGACTGCTATCAGAAGTCTTAGCACAGTTGGATTAGAAGTAAAATCAATAACAGATGTAACACCAATTCCACATAATGGTTGTCGTCCACCAAAAAGAAGACGTGGATAATTAATAGGAGGAATGCATATGTTAAAATTTGAAAAACCAGATTATAAAGTAAAAGAATATAGCAAAGATAATTTCTATGGTAAATTCGTATTAGAACCATTAGAAAGAGGATTTGGAACAACACTAGGTAATGCTCTTAGAAGAGTTATGTTATCATCTCTTCCAGGAGATGCCATTACTTCAGTAAAAATAGATGGTGTTGCCCATGAATTTCAAAAAATAGATGGCGTAATTGAAGATGTAACTGCTATCGTATTAAATTTAAAAAGTATCGTATTAAAAAATCATTCAGATGATTATGATAAAGTTTTAAGATTATCTAAGAAATCAGAAGGTGTAGTAACTGCTGCTGATATCGAAAAAGATGCCGATATCGAAATTTTAAATCCAGATCAAGTTATTTGTACTTTAGCTGAAGGTGGAAGTATTAATATGGAAATGACTATTGGTTCTGGTAGAGGTTACGTACTTGCTGAAGATAATAAGAAACTTATTAATAAAGTTGGCGCAATTGCTATTGATAGCTTATATTCTCCAATTGAAAGAATTAACTATGAAGTAGAAAGTGCTCGTGTTGGGCAAAATAATAATTACGATAAATTAATTATCGAAGTTTGGACAAATGGTTCAATAATGCCTGAAGAAGCATTAGCACTTGGTTCAAGAATTTTAATTGAACACTTTGAAGTATTAACAGCATTAAATTCAATAGCAGATGAAACAGGACTTATGGTATCTAAAAACGAAGATCCTACTACTAAAATACTAGAGACATCAATTGATGATTTAGATTTCTCAGTAAGAGCGTATAACTGCTTAAAAAGAGCCAATATCCTTACATTAAGAGACTTAACTGAAAAGAGTGAAGCTGAAATGATGAAGATTAGAAATTTAGGTAAAAAATCATTAAAAGAAGTAATGGATAAAGTAAAAGATATGGGATTATCTTTTAGAGACGATAATAATTAATATAAGGAGGTAATTATGGCTTATAGAAAATTAGGAAGAGATAATAAGCACAGAAGAAGTATGCTTGCTACTCTAACAAAACAGCTTATTGAAAACGAAAGAATAGTTACTACTGAAACTAGAGCTAAAGAAGTTAGAAAAAGCTTTGATAAAATGGTAACTTATGGTAAAAAAGGTACATTAGTATCAAGAAGACTTGCACTTGCTTTCTTACATAATGATAATGAAGCAGTAAGTAAAGTATTTAATGAATTAGCCCCAAGATACAAAGATAGAAATGGCGGCTACACTAGAATAATTAAAACAACTGAAAGAAAAGGAGATAACGCTTTAGAAGTTATCCTTGAATTAGTTTAACAAATTAGAAGATAATTGCTTATCTTCTTTTTTTATTATATAATTAGTTTGTGATGTTATGATATTAAATGTAAGTGGTAGAACAGATATAGTTGCCTTTTATAGTAAATGGTTTATAAATAGATATAAAATAGGTTACGTTGATGTTAGAAATCCTTTTTATCCTAAAAATATAAGTAGAATATATTTTAAAGATGTAGATATAATTATGTTCTGCACAAAAAATCCTATTCCTATAGTAAAACATATAAAAGAAATAGATAAACCAATTATTTTTCATATTACCTTAACTCCATATAAAAAAGACATAGAACCTAATGTTCCAGATAAAGCTAAAGTAATTGAAGCCATTAAAGAAATATCAGAAATAATTGGAAAAGATAATGTATATGTAAGATATGATCCAGTATTTATAAATAATAAATATACAATTAATTATCACATTAAAGCCTTTGATAGAATGTGTAGTTTGCTAGATGGTTATGTTAATAAAATAATTATTTCTTTTTTAGATGATTATAAAAATGTAAGAAACAATATTAAAATAATTAATCCCAAAACATTAACTAAAGAAGACTATAAAATTATAGGAACTAGTTTTTCCAATAGCGCTAAAAAGCATAATATGACAGTGCAAACATGTTTTGAAGAAGAAAACTTAGTAGAATATGGTTTTATAAAAAGTGAATGCTTATCTGCTAATACGGCTTATAAATTAACCGGTAAAGCTTATGGTAAATGGACTGCCAGAAAAGGTGGCAAATGTGGCTGTGTAAAAATGACTGATATTGGTGTATATAATACCTGCAGGCATTTATGTAAGTATTGCTATGCCAATTATAATGAAAAAGATATAGATAATAATATAAAGCGGCATAATCCTAATAGTTCTCTTTTAATAGGTGAAATAGAAGAAGATGATATAGTAAGAGAAAAGAATAGTATTTAAATATTATTCTTTTTAGTTTACATTATTTTTATAAATTGATATAATATATATAGATATATAACATAAAAGGAGGAAGTTATATATTAGCGCCAGAACCTATATGGTTGACGAGGTAAGTAGTTATCGAAAATTCGGCGGATGCTACTTTGGGTTGATAACTCATAGATTATTATTAAAGAGCAAAATAAATATTGTAACAAAGTAATAATCAGATATCAGATGGAGGAAGTAAATATGTGTGGCATAGTAAGTTATGCTAGTGACAAAGATGTTATAAAGAGAATAATGACGGGGTTAAAATCTTTAGAATATCGTGGGTATGATTCTTCTGGTATTGCCTATATAAAAGATGATAATATAAATATTATTAAAAGAGAAGGACCTATCAAAAATCTAGATAAAGTCTTAGACTATGAAGATGAAGCTTATGTAGGAATAGCTCATACTAGATGGGCTACCCATGGTAAAGCAGATGATATAAATTCTCATCCACATAGACAAGGAAAGATCACCTTAGTACATAATGGTATAATTGAAAATTATGCTGAATTAAAAAAAGAATTAATTAAAAAAGGCTATAAATTTAAATCAGAAACTGATACTGAAGTAGCAGCGGCGACGATCGATGATTTATATAATAAATATAATAATATGCTTGAAGTATTAAGTAAAATTCCAAGTATACTAAAAGGAAGTTATGCATTAAATATTATTTGTGATGATAAAATAGATACTATTTATGGTATTAGAAAAGATTGTCCACTAATTGTTGGATTATCAAAAACTGGTAATATGATGGCCAGTGATATACCTGCTATACTTCATGTTACTAATAAATATATTGTATTAGATAATGATGATATTGTCGTACTAAATAAAGACAATGTAAAAATATATAATAATAAAAAAGAAGAAATAACAAAAAAAATAAAAGAATTTGATAATACCGAAGAAGTAATAAGTAAAAATGGTTATGACCATTTTATGTTAAAAGAAATAAATGAAGAACCAGAAGTAGTAAAAAAATTAATATCATTATATACTAAAGACGGTAAAGTAAAAGATTTATTTAATATTAAAAAATATAAAAATATCGATATAGTAGCATGTGGTAGTGCTTCATTTGCGGGTCAAATAGGTAAGTATTTTATCGAGAAATATGCTGGTATTAGAGTAAATGTCTATTTTGCTTCAGAATATAGATATCAAACTAATTTCTTTACTAAGGATACTTTAGTAATACTAATATCTCAGTCTGGAGAAACTGCTGATACACTTGCAGCTTTAAAATTAGCCAAAGAGAATAATATCGATACTTTAGCAATAGTAAATAGAAGAGATTCTTCAATTGCTAGAGAAGCAAAATATGTAATATATACTGAAGCAGGTATAGAAATAGCCGTAGCTACTACCAAAGCTTATCTAGCACAAGTATTAGTATTACTATTTTTAGCTATTCAAGGAAATAAAAAAGAAAAAGATATACTTGATGAATTAAAGAAATTACCTAATATTATGATAAAATATATAAATGATTATGACTATTTTAAGATAGCTAAATTAGTAAAAAATAAAGAACATGTATTTTATCTAGGTAGAGGAATAGATTATTATTTATCTATGGAAGGAAGTTTAAAACTAAAAGAAATTTCTTATATCCATAGTGAAGCCTTTCAAGCTGGAGAATTAAAGCACGGTAGTATATCCCTAATAGATGAAGATTTTGGTGTCATATCTGTTGTAACTGATAAAAGTATCAGTGATAAAACAATCAGTAATCTAAAAGAAGTAGCGGCTCGTGGAGCCAAAATAATATCAATTACCAATAACAAAGACGATCATTTTGCTGACTATAAAATATTATTAGAAGATTATGGTGAAGTATTAGGACCATTATCTGTAATAATTCCAATGCAATTACTTGCTTATAACGTTGCTAAATTAAAAGGTTGTGACATTGATAAACCTCGTAATTTAGCTAAATCAGTAACAGTAGAGTAGTATTGGAGGTAAAATATGATTTATTATAGTTTCAGTAAAGAAGGAAATATAATGTTTGTTACTAAAAACAAAGTAACACTAAACATGGATAACTTAAAAAAGGTAAGAGATGATATAAAAAACAATTGTAGCAGAGTAATTCATCATATGTATTATAGTCCTAGCACTAGAATAAATGGTTTTGATGAAGTAACAAATGTAAGCAAAGAAATAAATAGTGTCAGAGAAGACGGAATATACATATATAAAATAGAATTTGATGAAATAAAATATCCATCTATTGTAAAACAAATAAACGATGTAATTTTTAGTCCGCGTGAAACAAAAGTAACTATTCTTTTAGATAATATATTAGATACTAAGGAATATGAAAAAACAAATATAAAAAATAGAGTAGAAGATTACTATGAAGACATTAGAAAATGCTTCTACATAAGACCAATAGCAACGCTTCCAATAAGTACCATAAATGCTGTCAAAGAATTCTTTAATATTGAAAGTGATTTTCGTACTGGTAAATTAGATAGTACACTAAAAAGGAGTAAAAGATTTAAAAATATAAAATAGAGTACAAACGTACTCTTTTTCTGTATAATTTTAACAAAAAGACTTTAAAAATAAATAAATATGTAGTAAAATGAATATAGGTGATAGAATATGCATCCATATGTTGTAGAATATTTAAATGAAAATGAGTTTCATAAAATAGAAAGAAGCTTAAAAAAATATAACATGCTAGCTTATAAAAAATTAATTTTTGATTGTGTACCAGCCCTTCGCGATGGTAATTTTCAAGGCGTAGTAGTATCAAAAAATACCAATGATGGTATTATAAAATATGAATATAAATTACCAACAGACCATATGTTTTCCCAGGTTCATGGTGATATTATATTACATTATACATTGTATGAAAATCAAAAAATAGTAATGCTAGATACCATAACTCCAGAAGAAATCTTAAGCGAAGGACATCAAAAAGAATTATCTACCTATAAAGGCGTTATGCTTTCTAAGACACATGCTGAAAGAGATATGTTTAAAATAAATTTATTAAATAGTATGAATAAAAATGGTTTCTTAAATTTAAGTAAAAGGGCGTTAATAATATTATCAACAATCTTTATTTTAGCAGTAGCCTTAATAATTTTCTTAATAGTTAAGTAGGTATTATGGAAGATTATGAAGTAGTAATTAACTTTCTAAAAGATATACTAGGCGATGATTATACCACCAAAAAACTATATGTAGAAGATTATGGTAAAGGAACTATTTCCTATGGTGAAAGAGTCTGGGATAATGGTGACGGAAGTGTCCATCTTTTAGGAAGAAAAAATGATTTGAAAAAATTTAATGATAAAAAGACAATTGATGTTTTTAATATCTTAAAACTAATAAATAAAACATATGAAAAAGGTCACTCTTTAGTAGTAGGAAGTGATCTTTATTATGGCCAGGTACTTGAATTAGACACTCCCAAAAGATTAAATATTTATTTGTTTCTAAATAAAATATGTTGTTACTCAAAAGAAGAAGATATCAGAAATATCTTTAAAGTTGTAAATAGTTATTTAATAAATTATGGATATGATAAAATTGATGAAATGTATGTAAAAAAGAAAGTAAAAAAAATATGTTAAATTTAACATATTTTTTATATTTCTCTCATATTATCAGCGTTTTTATATGGATCTTTAGGATCAATATAATCAAAGAATAATATGCCATTTAAATGATCTAGTTCATGTTGAAAAGCAATAGCAAGGTCTTCTCTAACACGATATTTAACTAAATTGCCATCTATATCATAAGCTTCCATTGTTACACGAGCATGTCTTGGAACAATACCATCAACCTCACGATTAACACTAAGGCATCCTTCACCTTCACCAGCATAAATCATTTCTTCAGAGTATGATATTATTCTAGGATTAATAAGAACATAATCATCAAATTTACCTTTATCTTTTTCGTAGCAGACAACAAAGAAATTCTTATTGATACCAAGCTGCGGAGCAGCAAGTCCCATTCCAGGTCTTAAATCATACTTCTTTGATAATCTATCTATTTGTGAATACCTTAAATGTTTAAGCATTTCAGGTATTATATTTTTATATTCATCTTTTAAAGGAAATTCTACATCGGTATTTTTTGCTCGAAGATGTGGATCTTTTTCATCTAAAATATCTTTCGTTCTAAGCATAATATCCTTCCTTTCAACAAAGATATTTTATCATAAAAATAAAAAAAAGGGAAGCCTTTTCCCTTTATTTATTATGCTACTACCCTTGAACCAATAATAATTACAAGTAAAATGAATAGCACTAATATAATAGCGGAATTGTATCCATATCCACCATAGTTACCACCATAGTATGGATAACCGTAATTATTGTTATTGCAGCCACAGCCGCTACCATAGCCACCAGAATATCCACCGTAATAATACATATATATTATACCTCCTTTTCGATATCTAATATAGTTTACTCAAAACTAAATTTAGTGTTACATACATATACCCAAATAAGTATTATTTACTTTAACTCGTATTTATGATACTATAAAATAGAAGTATTATGAGTGATGAATTAAAAAAAATAAAAGATAAATATGGCGAAAATATGATGCATTTATGTAGGGAGTTATTTCCAACTATATTAGAAGAAGAAAATGTATTATTAAATATATTAAAAGAAAATTTTGCATATTCAAAATATTTATATGATGATATCGTTAACAACAAGTTAATATATGGTTTTAGAGACTTTATAAATAGTAAATTTTCAATTGAAACAAAAAATATTGAAACAGATAAAACACCATTCGAATTATTTAAAGAAGTGGGCTATACACTATATGAATGTAAAATTGAAAAAGACGTTCAAAATTTTAGAGGCTATTATAGTCCTGGTGAAATTCTCTGTACCTTTAACGGTGGAAGACTTTTATATAATTACGTTTTCTTCGCTATAAAAGACAATGCTAAAAATATAAGAAGAGAAGATTTCCCTATACCAACTAGACAAGATGAATATGGTACCTCAGTACTTAGTATCCAGTTCTCTAAAGGAAAAACAAATACACTATCTATTAAAAACAGATATAATCATAGAGTATTTAATCCTGATGCCACATTCTATAATAATCTAGAAAAAATAGCACCAGGCTTAACTAATAGTTTTGAAAAATACTACCACTTAAATATAAACCAAGGTGGTAGTGATTATTTTGAAATACCTGGATACATAAGAGCAAATGATGGTAAATTTTATAAATATAATTACGAAATAAATAATGTATTTTATGGTCCAAATAACGTTATAATAGATAATGGTAATTTTATAGAAAAATATTATAATGAAAAAGAAAAATATCTAATTGTTGATTATTTTGTAGTAGATTTAGTAAACAAAAAAATAAGTATGTATAATGATATATTCCATGATTCATTTACTGACGAAGTAAATAATATTAATAAAATTAAAATAATTAATTTACAAAATAAAAATAAAGAAATAATAATTGAAACCAATGATAATAATGTAATTACTTTAATCGTAGATAAATATAACAGAATAATAAGTTATACTGACAATAAAACCAAACAAATAGGTGATAGTTTTCTATTTAATAATGCTGCATTAGAAATCATAAAATTACCAAATGTAAAAGAAATAGGAAATAATTTTTTAATTAGTAATACAAGCATTACAAAATTATTTTTACCTAATCTTCAAGTAGTCGGAGATGGCTTTCTTCATTATAATAAATATATCGATTATATGTATCTTCCTAGATTAAAAAAAGTAGGAAGATGGTTTATGTTTCATAATAGAACATTAAAAGATCCATATATGCCAAATCTAAATGATATAAGCTTTGGATTCTTTGCATGCAATAAATATATTCAAGAACAATATTTAAAAAAAAGCCAAAAGAAAAAATTAATAAAATAATATTTGACATTTCATTTTAATTGTTATATAATTAAAAGCACATCAAAAAGCACATATTAGTAATATACATATAATTGATGCATATAATAATTAAAGTGAGGTGACAAAAGTGAGTAAAGAATACTTTGCAGTAGATTTAAAACGCGACTTAAGTGATGAGGTATTAAGCACTGTTTGTGAGTGGGAAAATAATAAATATTTAGACATTATTACCGGAATTGATGTCTCTAGCATCAATGGCTATAATAGAATGAGAACTAGGAGATTATCAAAAAGAAGTGTAAATTTTTGGCTAAAGAAGTTAACTACTGAAGATATTATCAAATATAAAGATAATATAATTGATGCAAAATATTATAACGCTAAAAAGAATAGAAAAGTAAGAACTAATACAACAAGAATAAGTTATAGATAAATAGAAATATTTATCTTTTTTATTTACACAATTTTGACAAATTATTATTATTATTATCAAAAAGAATATTTGTATGTTATAATTAAAACATAAGGAGGAAATAATTATGAAAAAAAATATAATTATTATAATACTTGGAGTATTAGTAGTGGGTTTAGGCGGTTATATGATTTATGATAAGGTAATTAATAAAGGAGTAAACGAAGAAAATAATATGAATGAAAATACAAATTCAGAAAGCACTGACCAAATTGAAGAATTAACTTTTATAAAGAAAATTAATAAAGATGTTTCTGATGAGGAATTAATAGAATATTTAAAGTATTTTATGCCTAGTACACTTGTAACAGCACCACATACATCTGAAAGAACCGAAAAAATGGTGGACAATGAATTTATAAATGAATTTGTGTATTACGCTATCAATCACTTAATACGCACAAATGAAATAGAATATATAGAAGTAAGTGAAGATGAAAATGGTAATTATATGATACCAGAATATACTATTGATAAGAAATATGTTAAAGCTCTCGTTGATATTTATTTTGATGTAAAAGAATATACAATAGACTATAAAACAGCACGTGGCTATGGTATTTTTGATTTAGGAAACGATAAATATAAATTTACATATCAGCCTACTGGCTGGTACGCACCAAAAGGAGTATTTAAATCGAGAGACAACAACAGCATCGAATTTGAATTATATAATACAATCGGTGATGAGGAATACACTGGAAATTATAAAATTTACTATACTTATAAGGATAATACATATAAAGTAACAAAATTAGAATTTATAAAAAAATGATAATTAAAACTATAGATAAATAAAAGTATAATTTATAAATAAAAACATAATTATTAATAGGTGATTATTTATGAAAAAAATACTTTTATTTATCTTTTTTATTATGTTTATACCAGTTGTTAAAGCTGAAGATTTAGCTCCTAATGCCAAAAGTGCCATTATGATAGAAGCATCTACAGGAAAAATATTATTTGAAAAGAATAGTGATGAAAGAATGGCACCTGCTTCAATGACTAAAATGATGAGTCTATTACTAATAATGGAAGAAATAGATAAAGGAACTGTTAAATGGAACGATGTTGTAACAGCTTCTATTAATGCATCTAGTATGGGAGGCAGTCAAATATTTCTAGAAACTGGCGAGAAAATGACTGTCGAAGATCTAGTTAAAGGAATGGCTATCGCTTCAGGTAACGATGCTACGGTTGCTATGGCCGAAAGAATTGCAGGTACTGAATCAGCTTTTGTAAAATTAATGAATGCAAAAGCTAAAGAACTGGGGCTTAAAAACACTAATTTTATAAATTCTACTGGTTTAGATGTTGACAATCACTATTCATCAGCTAGAGATATGGTCTTAATTGCAAAAGAATTAGTTAAATACGATAAAATACTAGAGTTTAGTGGAACTTATGAAGATTATTTAAGAAAAGATAGCAAAAATCCATTTTGGCTAGTTAATACCAATCGTTTAGTTAAATTTTATCAAGGAGTAGATGGTTTAAAGACTGGTTTTACTTCCAAAGCTGGTTATTGTTTAACTGCTACAGCTAAAAAAGAAGGTATGAGACTAATTACTGTTGTAATGAATGAAGAAGACGCTACTAAAAGAAGTGCTGATACTAGTAAAATGTTAAACTATGGCTTTAATATTTATAAAGTAGATACAATTATATCTACTGATAAAGTAATAGATAAAGTAAAAGTTAATCTTGGTAAAGAATTAAAAGCAGATGTTATATCTAAAGAAGAAATAACTATTTTAGGTAAAAAAAGTGATAAAGAGAGAAATATAAATTATAAAACAACTGTAAAAGAAATAACAGCACCAATAAAAAAAGGTGAAGTAATAGGCAATATAGATGTAATAGAAAATGGTAAAGTACTATCAACAGTAGATGCAACAGTAAAGAAAGATATAAATAAAGCAGATTTTTTGACGATATTTTTGAGAAATATTTTTAGTGTATTCTCTGGAAAATTATTTTAATTGACAAAATAATTAAATTCTGCTATAATACTCCTGCTTTTGAAAGGGGGAGAATAATATGGAAAGAAAGGCAAAAGAAATAATATTTCGTGATAATATCGAAGTAAAATTCTTCGGTGATGATGAAGAAAATAGTACTATATATAATATAATATATAATTTAAACGATGGTCTAGGATTAAAAAAAGAAGATGATAAATTAATAAAATATTTTTTGTTAGGAGATACTAGACTTATAGCCTTCTATTATGATGGATCAGTTAAAGTAAGTGATAAAAAAGTAAGAAGTATTAAGGTAAATGACTTTAAATTTGTTAAACATTATTTATATTCAATTACGGGTAATTTACTTCTATATAATCAAGAAATGGCTCAGTTATATAATCTTAATAGAGAAGCTGCTTACTATGATCCAAGCTTTGTTAAAAAAAACATTAAATCATTAAAAAAATAAGTATATAAATACTTGTTTTTTTAAATCTTTTAATATATAATAACTAAGGAAAAGAGAGTAATATGGAGAAGTTAGAATTATATGCTAAAGAAAATAAAGTGCCTATCATGCAAAAAGATGGCATTATTTATTTATGTAACTATATAAAAGAAAATAGTATCAAAAGTATTCTAGAAATAGGTACTGCTATTGGATACTCTGCTATAATGATGGCAAATGTAAGTAGTGATATTAAAATAACTACTATTGAAAGAGATTTAGATAGATACAATATAGCCAAAGAGAATATTATAAAATATAATAAAGAAAAGCAAATAGAAGTGTTATATGGTGATGCCACCGAAATTAATATTACTGGACATTATGATTTAATATTTATTGATGCTGCCAAAGGTAAAAATACCTTCTTTTTTAATAAGTTCAAAGATAATTTAAATAAAAAAGGTGTTATAATTACCGATAATCTATCCTTTCATGGTTTAGTTGAAGACGAAAATCTTATTAAAACAAAAAATCAAAGAGGTATAGTGAATAAAATAAAAAGTTATATTGAGTTTCTAAATAATAACAAAGAGTTTATTACTACCTATGAGTCGGTAGGAGATACGATATCTATATCTAAAAGGAGAAGTGATTATGAGTAATTTAATTATTGTTCCTAATAAAAAAGAAAATATAAATACTATCTTAGATAAAAATGTAGATGGTATTATTATAGGAGTAAATAATCTATCTATTTATGAATTAAATTTAGATATAGATGAAATAATCAGTATTGCAAGCAATACGTCTAAAAGAGTAATAATAGCCATTAATAAAATGATTCATAATAGTGATTTACCTGTAGTAAAAGATATTCTATTAAAAATAAAAGATACTAATATATATGGTATTATTACTTATGATTTAGGTATAGCAAATCTAATAAAGAAATTAAAAATAAATAAAGAAATAATTTTATCTGAAGAACATCTAAATAGTAGTACACTATCAAATAATTTCTATTATGATAATGGAATAACATCTAGTTATATAACTTCAGATATTACAAAAGATGAAATACTTAATATAAAAAAGAATACTAAAATGAATATGTACTATACAATATATGGCTATTTACCAATATTCTATTCAAGAAGATATTTACTTACAAATTACTTTAAATATATAGATAAAGTAAAAGAAAGTAATAAGTATTATATTTTCGATAAAGATTTAAGATATACAGTAATAGAAAAAGAATTCGGTACAATTATCTATTCACCACTTATAAATCTAATTAATCATAAGGAAGAATTAAATGATATTGATGATTTAGTTATTGATTTATCATATATAGACGATATAAATATAATAGATGATTATCTAAACAACAGAAAGTTTACTGATGCATATGAAGGTTTTTTTAATACTAAAACCATTTATAAATTAAAAGGTGATAATAATGAATAAGATAGAATTATTAAGTCCTGCTGGTAACTTAGAGAAATTAAAATTTGCGTTTTTATATGGAGCTGATGCCTGCTATATTGGTGGTAAAGATTATTCACTAAGAGCTAATGCTAAAAACTTTAGTATTGAAGAAATAAAAGAAGCATGTGATTTTGCTCATAGCATGCATAAAAAAGTCTATGTAACTGTAAATATAGCCTTTCATGATGAAGATACTAGTGGCATTACCGAATATTTAAAAAAATTAGCTAAAGCTAGGGTAGATGCTATTATCGTATCAGATCCTTTTATTACGAAAATAATAAAAGATAATAATATTAATTTAAAAGTTCATATATCTACGCAAGCATCGTCATTAAATACCGAAATAGTCGAATTTTGGAAAAGTCTTGGCGTTGAAAGAGTAGTATTAGCTAGAGAATTATCCAAAGAAGAAATAAAAGAAATAATAGCAAAAACCGGTATGGAAGTAGAATGCTTTATTCATGGTGCCATGTGTTCATCATATTCCGGTAGATGTGTATTATCCAATTATTTAACTGGTAGAGATGCCAATCGTGGTGGCTGTGCTCAAATATGTAGGTGGGAATTTCCATTATACGATGAAAGCCTAAATAAAATAGAAGCCGATACATTATTTACCGCATCATCTAAAGATTTAATGATGATTAAATATATTAAAGATATGATAGAAAGTGGTGTATCTAGTTTAAAAGTAGAAGGAAGAATGCGTAGTAATTATTATGTTGCAACGGTTATCAATACTTATCGCAATCTAATTGATGATTACTATGATGACAATCTTACTAATGAAAGATTAAAATATTACGAAAAAGTACTTGCTAAAGTAGCAAATAGAGAAGCTACCGATCAGTTTTGGAACAAACTTCCCGGTGTCGATGAACAATACTACTTAGGAAGAAATGAAGTATCAAATCAAGACTTTTTAGGTATTGTAACTGATTATAACGAAGAAACCCAAATGGTAACAATAACCGAAAGAAATGCCTTTGATACTGGTGATGAAGTAGAAG
>JAEEGL014487623.1_pt1 | contig 14001 bp, 11 predicted proteins | sample 9134231 | NCBI WGS metagenome assembly JAEEGL01 (sample SAMN16246548, study PRJNA631951) | gut metagenome | biome: gut microbiome; feature: rumen; material: fiber-attached | host: Bos | place: Iran: Karaj | collected 2018-10
ACTATAATCTGTCCTTAGCAGAGATCTATGAGCCAAATGACGGAGATAAGCGTGAAGCATGGCAGGACTACTACACATATGGAGGGATGCCCTATGTCCTTCAGCTCGGCACTCATGAGGAGAAGAGCTCCTACCTCAGGGATCTTCTGACACGGACATACATCAAGGATGTGCTTGAGCGTCATGACATCCGCAACGAATCTGGAAAGCTTGAGATTCTGCTTGATGTTCTTGCATCCGGAGTCGGGTCTCTCACAAGTCCTTCACGCCTGTCCAACACATTCGACACAGAGTGGAAGACTAAAATCAGCCCGGACACCATTGACCTGTACATAGGTTATTTCGTTGATGCGTTTCTCATCAGCAAGTCCTCACGGTATGATGTGAAGGGACGAAGATATCTTCAGAGCCCCTCGAAGTACTACTATTGCGACCTCGGACTCAGGAACGCAAGACTGAACTTCCGGCAGCTTGAGGAGAACCATCTGATGGAGAATGCCCTGTACAACGATCTCATCAGGCGTGGCTATGACGTAGATGTCGGAATCATTGAGAAGAACGGAAAGAACCAGGAAGGAAAGAGCTACCGGCAGAACCTAGAGATCGATTTCGTTGTGAACAGAGGAAGCCGAAGGCATTACATCCAGTGTGCATTGGATGTCGATGACCCCGCCAAGAGAAGCCAGGAGCTGGAATCCCTCAGACGGATACCCGATTCCTTCGGCAAATATGTGGTAGTCAAAGGATATATGAAACCTTGGACGGATGATCTTGGAATACGCTATGTCGGGATAGAACAGTTCTTGCTTGATGATGATCCTCTATCAATTTGAATACGGCAGCATCTTCGGGTGCAGCTTTTACACCGATTTCTGTGGACGGTCTTGTCAAAGCAGTCTGCCCTGAGAGGTGCAAGGTGATTGTGGTCAAGCTCGGATACCTGGAGCCTGAGATCAGGGCAATCTCAAGGCGCTCCATCATGGTCCTGACAGACAGCAGCACCAACGAGATCTTCACCAGGCTCCCGTACAGGAACCTGCCCAGGCCCATCTACCCCCTGGACCCCGAGACGGAGTGTGAGTTCAGGTTCATAGGACGAGGCTGATTTGCTTGAAAATATGCCTGTATTGTGAGATAATATCGGTAACGGGATTTACACTTCTACTTGCAGCCGTTATCTGCTAAAGGAAGAGCGGGCCTGTAATGGTCTTTTCTTTTTTTTATCCGAGTATCTGTGTGCCTCCCGTCTCCGCCTGTGCGGACAATATCCCTAGGACGTGGATTTATTCCGACTTGCCTGCGTCCCTAAAGAAAAGGCTAAAAGGAGGTCATATGACCACATCAAAGGCAAGGGAGCAGCTCTCCCAGGTTATCGCACATCTTCATCTTCCTGAGGATTCATTCTCGATCAGAGCAAGCCATCTGGTATCAAAGGACGGCTCTGTAAGCTTCCCCGTCAGAAAGATCGTCGTCATCATTCCCGCCCACGGCACTGTGATGGCGGTCATGAGGAGGGGTTGAGATGACAGTCAACGGAAACAAAAACTGGCAGAGCCGCTTAGCTGCGCCTACGAGCAGAATGGCAGACTTCACAAGTAAAGACTACACCAGTGATGACTTCAGGAAGGAGGAGCATCTGTTTTCCAGATTCTATTCCGACGAGATCAGCAGCGCACCAGGGATCACCTGGTGCACCGAGTACTTCTACCGCAGGATGCCTGAGGGACGTTACCGGCTTGTGACGATAGATTACTTGGATAACGAGCTGTACTGTCACAATGAGTATGATTCGGCTCAGGTCTTTGCCGACGATTTCAGGGCCGGATACCAGGAGGAAGAGGGTCTTGAAGACGAAAAAAAGGATTATTATCCCTCCTTCAGAAGACATTGATGTCCAGTTAAATGATGGGAAAGTATCAAAGGGAAAAAAACGGTGGGCAATAACGGGCTACTGCTTTGATGACATCTATTGTTAGAATCCTTGAGATTTCAAATCAAAGTAATTATATTAGTTTGTGGAGAAAAGATAATATGCACAAAACCCTGTTTGCTTTTGTTTTGATTCTTGGTCTATTTTTGTTTCTAGTTGCATGTACAAATGATCCTAATAACGCATCAGTCGGATATCTTAAAGTCTCTCTTGATGATGGCAGAGGTCTGACAAACACTGAAGCAGCACAGTTGGCAAATACATATGCCGTATTAATATGGGACTCTTCGAAGAATGTCAGGAATACAGATTCAAGAGACTATAATGGAGAGATTCCAATTATCCCACTTCCAAGTGGAACATATACAATCATGGTAGTAGCGGGAGTAAACGGACCAAATTTCATTGGCTCTGGTTTTGTGGAATCTGTCAGCATTTCAGCTGGAGAGACTACTGAAGCTTCTATAACATTGAGAGTTCCTACAATTGACTATGAGTTCCCGGAAGACGAGTATTGCAATTCTGATTATCGAGTAAGGATATCCTATGATCCGAATAATACAAAATTGGCTTTTTTCAATGTTGGAGAGTTTGAAAAAAACGGCGTTGTTGAAGCTAATTCATCCATAAATCTAATTAGAAAGATTGATGTAAACAATTGGACAACAGCTCCAGGATATCCTTCATTAAATTCAATTAGATGGATTGCTCCAAAAATCTATATCTCTGATCCATATTTGGCTAATTTTGCGGTTCCCTTGAAAACGGGTTCTAATAATGATCAATGGATTTTGGGTCCAGTTGGGAGTTCTTATTATGATGCTCTGTTTGCAACTCATACAACTAAGATTTCCGAGTCGGATAGAGGATTATCTTTAACGATTAAATGGGCTGAAGACTAAAACATCATTTTCAATTGGTTGATTATTCTAAATTGTTCTTTAATTCCATTGCCAACTGTCTCAACAAACTGCCTTATGGCCTAATATCAGATTGAATGTTGAATAATCATCAGTGAATAAAAAGCACTTATAGAAATAAGTAAGATGGTAATCAGAATTATCATTAATCCCTTATTATTCACCCAGGGCCCTAATCATACCAAGTCTGCGAACTTGCCACTTAAATAAAGTTGCAACAGAATCATTATCTATATATTAATGTTGATTCAGGATTGAGAGGTATTAGAGGCAGACCAACTTACCGCCTCATCCAAGGGAGCAGGGTCAATTCCGTTGTCCCTGTATCCCTGCAGAATGGTGTTGTAGTAATCTTCCGGCGGTCTTCCCAGTTCTTTTCCTGGAGTCATGAAATATGCCATGGCGGTAATGAGCTTTCCATTGAACTCAACAGGAACATTAATCTTGGTGTAAAGGGTAGGGTAGCCCTCGTAGACATCCAGAGAATTCTCACTCTCATCAGTGATCTCCCAGAGCACCACAGGGACAGTGCAGCCTGTCTCTTTCTCAATCGTTGCCACAGGCCGGCTCTTTCTCCTGAACATCAGGCGCCAGTTCTCAAGAGTGGCAGTTCCCAACAGCACTGCATTGGGACATCTGTATTTCATCTGATTCAAATTCATGTTGCTGCCATAGGCCAGGTAAATCTTACTCATGGGGGAATGATAACATGAAAAATGACTAGTCAAAAAAGAAATGTATTTTCTTGAATTTCTGGATGTATAATTACATTTAGGAGATTCTAGGGTGACATCAATAGTTTACTTCAAATATGGAAAAAATGAGCTTTCAAATATTCAGCAATGGGCTTTTGGAAAAAACTGGCCTGTGGCTTACATCATTTACAATGACAAAAAAGCTTATGTGGGTGAAACCTTAGATGCTGTTAGAAGGACAGAGCAACACATTCAGGATAAAGGATTTAATTGTTTTACTAACATATGTCTTATTAGTGGAAGATCATATAACAAGTCAGTGATAATCGATTTGGAATCTTTTCTAATAAAATACTTAAGCGCGGATGGAAAACGCACCTTAACAAATGGAAATGCGGGTATTGTTGATCATAATTATTTCTATAAAGAATCATACTTTGATGATTTTAAAGAAATATGGAAAGAATTACAAAAGGAAGGAATATGTCAAAAGTCATTAGTGGACATAGAAAACTCCAATTTTTTTAAATATTCTCCATATAAAACCCTTAATGTAGAACAACAAAATGCAACCTATGAAATATTAAAAATGATTTGTGAAATCAATAACAACATAACTAACAAGTCATTAATTATGATTACTGGTGGTGCAGGAACAGGCAAAACTATTGTCGCTGTGTATTTAATGAAATTGTTAGTTGATTATAATAGCGATAATTCAGTTTTAAATCGGACTGAAAACTCAGAAGAAATACTCCAACTCAAATCGATTTTTGACAATTCGAGAGATAAACTTGGACGTATACGTTGTTTTGGATTAGTTGAACCAATGAAAGAAATCCGCCTTGCCATGAAGGAGGTTTTTAAATCTGTTGAGGGTTTATCTGCTGATATGGTTTTAGCTCCTGAGGATGTAATAAAAAAACGATACGATTTGCTAATAGTTGATGAAGCGCATCGGTTATATAAACGAAAAGTCCTATCTGGGGCAAGAGTCTACGGCATTTTTGATGATATCAACAAAGTATTAATGCCTGAGGGGATTACAAAAACAGAAAATGACAAAACTGAATTGGATTGGATAATATGTAGTAGCAGTATTCAAGTTCTGTTTTATGACAAAAACCAAGCAATTAGATCTCCTGACATTGATGAGGTGCGTTTCCAAAAGATTTGTAAGCCTCTGTTATATAAAACAATTGAGTTATCTTCTCAGATGCGTTGTAAGGGTGGGAATGGGTACTATGATTATCTTAGGACTATTTTCGACGCCAATGATCTTAATTACAAGAAATATAAGAAAATACAAAACTATGATATAAAGGTATTTGATAAGGTTGAAGATTTGTTATATGCCATCAAATATCAATATGATCAAATGAATGGATTGTGTGAGGTTGTCGCAGGACCTGCATGGGGTAAAAATGAGAAAGTTGAAATAGATGGGTGTGTTTTTAGCTGGAAGTCTGGGAAAAAAACTAAAGACTCTAAAGTGATTTCTAGTATTCATAATACGCAAGGGTTTGATTTGAACTATGCAGGAGTTATTGTTAGTGATGAATTGTATTATGATTGCACAGAAAAATGCATCGCAGTAAACATTAAAAAAATAAAAGATCCAATAGTAACGAATAAAAGTTCTCAGGAGGAGATAATCCAACGAATAAAGAATACGTATATTACATTAATGACAAGGGGTATTCATGGAACATATTTATATGTGGCTGATTCCAACCTTAAACAGTACTTTAAGCAATTCTTTTCATCAAATTAACACTATCTTCCATTTTTCAAAGAAAAAAAACGGTTTTTTTACAAATAAGCTATTACATCTTGCAGCACCGTGTGAATAATCAACCACTTTATTAATTTCAGTTTATATTGTTCTTGTGATTAAGTGTTTTTATACACGTACTACAACTACATCTTACGCGAACTATTCTGGTCGAATAATTGAAGGCAAGTTGCATTTTTAGTTATGAGGAAATGAAGAGGATGCTTTGAAATAAGCTTGCGTACTTCATTTGAATAAAGTATAAGTTGAATAAAGAATGGAAAAGCAATAATGAAGAATTCATCTCTATGTGAAATGCAATTAGACTCAAAACCGTTGAGGGTTGTAGACTTTTTCTGTGGAGGTGGTGGGTTTTCAGAGGGCTTTAGACAAGCTGGATTTGATATAGTATTTGCAGTAGACAAGTGGGCGCCTGCTGTCAATACATATAAAGGAAACAAGCCAGGTGTGAATGTCAGATTAGATGACGTTATTCGAATCTCTAATCTGCCAGATGAAGAGTTTGAAAAGCTTGTTCCTGATTCAGAAGTTATAATTGGATCGCCACCTTGCCAAGCTTTCTCACATTCAAATAAGTCTGGGAATGCAGATAAGACTTTAGGAATATCTTTGATTGAGGCTTATTTAAGGATAATTGCAAGGAAAAAAAATAAAAAAAACTCAATTCTTAAGTACTGGGTCTTAGAAAATGTTCCAGACTCCCAGAATTATATTAAAGAGCAATATTCTGCTTTAGATTTAAGATTGGAAGGTGATTTTGTATTAAAGACCAGAGGTCCAAATGCAGGTATTTACAACGCTAAAAACTTCGGAGCACCAACGAATCGAAAAAGATTCATATGTGGTTTTTTCCCTCCATTAATTAAAACACATGAAGACAATGAAGCTGTCAAACTAGGAGATGTATTAAAATCGTTAGGTGATCCTTTGTCTAAAAACAAAATAGTATACGATATCAATTATCCGGGCCTTTCAATAAATAAAAGAGATATAACTGATTTTGAGTATATCCATGACCTAGCACATTTTGAATGGCAAACGTGTAAACGGTTAAAACAAGATAAAGGCTATATGGGGCGAATGGCTTTTCCTGAGAATCTTGAAAAACCTGCGCGAACAATTATGGCTACAATGACATGTAGTTCGCGAGAAGCAATGGTTTTCCAATACAAAAGCGGAAGATACAGATTACCTACTGTCAGAGAAGCTGCATCTTTGATGAGTTTTCCTCTTGACTATTGGTTTTATGGGAAAACAAAAGGAATCAAGCATACATTGGTGGGAAATGCAGTTCCGCCAAAGCTCTCATATGCTATTGCAAAAGCAATTGCAAATGATAATAACAAAAGTATTCCATCAATGTATATTCCTATAGAACACGATGAATCCATTAGCTTTGTTAATTTGAATGGTTCAAAAGTACAAATCAACCAAGAAAAACCTCGTCGAGATGTTGCAAAATTCAAGTATCATATTCCCTACATGATTATCGATGCTTTTCGTGTAGAATTAACAAATTATCATTCGGATTTCAAGAATAAAAGATTCAGGTGGGATGCTGAGATTAGGTTTAGTCAAGGGAAAAAGGCTGCCAAAGTATATACACCAGAATTAGATGATACTTGGTTCTCGGCGAATGAATTACATAAAATAAAAACTAAAGTTGATTATGGTCGAAAGAAGTACAATATCTCAGAGTATGGTTTCCAAGAGATCTATTGCATGCCAAAAGATGCGCGAAAAGAAAAAAACTTATATGGTCCGTTTGAATTGCTGGACTCAATAAAAAGGGGAATCTCAAACATGGAAATAAATGATGAGATGATAAAGACTTATGTTTCTTATGATTCATATATTGATATTCCTAAAAAAATACTGTGTGGTTATTATTACTTAATTAAGGTTATTGAAAATATGAGAGGGAGGGGTAAGGATGCCTGAAATCGGTGTCAATTTTCCATTATCAAAGGAAGCAAGACAGGATAACTTAAAAAGGATTAGAGATGGTAATCCAATAGGTTCCGTAAAAGTACCAGGGCACGGGTCATTACCTGTATACAAGATTCCTCTGCAGTACTTGACATATAACCAATACAATACTCGTTTTCTTTCGCAAGCAAAAACATGGGAAACTCGTTTGGGGAGGTTGTTAAGTAACGAAAATCCTGATGATGTTAGAAAAATAGAAGAATTCTTATGGGAATTCAAAAAGGAAAAGAATGAGAGTACTATTAATTCTCTAATTCGTGAAGGTCAACTGCAACCGGGAGTGGTTACAATAGACGGTCTAATTCTTGCGGGAAATCGTAGGTTTAGATTGCTAAATGAAATTGATAGGAATCCAAGCAAATATGACACACCTACAACCAATACGGATGGCTTAAAATTTTTTGAGGCGGCAATTCTAGATACGGTACTTACAGAAAAGGATATAGTAAAATACGAATCATTTTATCAATATGGTACAGAAGATAAAGTAGATTATGATCCAATTCAAAAATACATTGCTGCATACGAACAAAAAAAGAAATATCATTTTAGTGAAAAAGAAATCGCTTCAAACTTCATGTCATTGACCAATGGAGATGAAAAGACGATAAAGCAATGGCTTGAAGTCTATAGGCTTATGGCTGACTACTTGGATTATATTGGTGAATCTGAAATATATACCGCTTTGTCCGGAAATGAAGAAGCATTCCTAAATCTTTTAAGTACAATGAAAAGCCTACAAAGAGGGCGTACCAAAAATGAAAGTTGGGATTATACGGCAATGGATATTACTGAGCTTCAGTTTAGATATTATGACTATATTCGTATAGGAAAAGGAACTCACGATTTTAGAACATTCAAAAAGATATTTGTAAATCAAGACCGGTGGAATATTTTTAACAAGGAAGTAAAAGAGATTGTTAATAAAACTGAAAATGAGATACAAAATATTGATGAATATCGTCGTAAGTACCCAGAAGAAACTGAAGATAGAATATCAGAAATAAGGAATCGTGATTATAGAGAGAAAGCAGAAAAACCTTTGAAACAGTTTTATGGTACTGAAAATGCAATTCTTATTAGTAAAGCAGAAGAAGAGACACCTATTAGAATAGCAGAACAAGCATTCCAGAAGCTGGAGAAGTTAAATGATAACCTAAGTGTTAATGGAATCGATAGGGTGGCTGATCTTGACGATCTTCTTAATAAAATCAGAGATATTCAAAAAATAGTCGGAAAGATAAAGATGCTAATTGATTAGGAACTAATAATGAAGTTAAGGATAGGCACCTCAAAAGAAGGGAATGCATTCATATTAGAGCCTCTTGATTTTCAATTGAGTGACATTAGAGGTTTGCGAGTATATATCAGAAATCTAAATGAAGGATATATTGAAGAGGGAAGAGTCATTATTCCTTTCTCTGGTTCTGATGTTCTTGAATTATATCACAATACAGTTCTTTTGTTTGAAGAAAGATTCAGTTGTAAAGTTGAAAATGATAGTTATGCAGGTCAATTATTGAATGAAATCATCAGTGAAGAAGACAAGTTTAAGGTTTTTTCAGCGAAAGCATTAAAGATTAGGAATAATGAAATAGACCACCAAGAATTAAATGAATTCTTACAAATAATACAAAGAAAAGAGTTCAAAAGAACCTTAAAACCATTTCAAGTATTAGCATCTTTTCATTTAGCTTTTTCGCAAAATGCATGTAATTTTTCCGTCCCGGGATCGGGAAAAACAACTACTGTTTTAGCCTCATTTTCATTCTTGAAAAATACATCTGATGAAAAGAAGAGACTCGATAAGTTATTAGTTATAGGTCCTTTATCATCGTTCCTTGCATGGAAAAAAGAGTATTATTATTGCTTTGGAAAAAAACCATCCGTGTTAGAAATCACAGGCAACTCTTCAGATTCAAAAGTTGATGAATCATTAATTCGATCAAATGTTAATCTGGATATGATTCTTGTAAGCTACGGAAGTGTGTCTCGTAGACAAGATTCACTCTTATTCTTTCTAAAGAATAATAAAACTATGGTTGTTCTTGATGAAGCTCATAGGATTAAGCGTGTGGATGATGGAGTACAGAGTTCTGCAACACTAAAATTGTCTCCATTCGCATGTTCAAGAGTTGTTTTGACTGGAACGCCTGCTCCCAATGGATATGTGGATTTGTATAATCTATTCAAGTTTATTTGGCCAGCACATAATATTATTGGCTACTCGATACCACAATTAGCAAACATGAGTAAACGTGAAAACGACTATCGGGTAGACGAGCTTATTAGGCGCATTTCTCCTTTCTTTATCCGAATTCGAAAGAGTGACTTGGGATTACAAAACCCTATTTTTTTACCACCAATAAGTGTTCAAATGTCACCTGCGCAGGAAGTGATTTATGATGCGATTTCAAAGATGGCAATTGGAAAGCTTGAAGGGGGTCAGCCTGATAGAGGATCTCAGCTCTCAGCAATTATTCGATTAAGACAAGCAGCTTCAAACCCGGCTTTATTGAATAAAGGATTGGATGACTATTATGATTATTTTGATGATTCAGTTGAGCGGGTTAATCTCGATAGTAGTCTCAATGTCAATGATGAGGTCATAGAATTAATAAGGAACTATCAACAAAAAGAAATACCAAACAAAATGTCAAAGGCTGGAGAAATAGTTAAACAATTAATTAGCAACAATGAACAAGTTGTTATTTGGTGTGAATTCATTGGTACATGCGAATTATTTAGTACCTTTCTCTTTTCTCAAGGAATAAATAATAGAATTCTTTATGGTAAAACGGATTTCGAAACGAGAGAAAAAATCATCAACGAGTTTACGGACGAAGAGAAAAAATCTTCATTCAATGTGGTGATTGCAAATCCTCATGCTGTTGGTGAATCGATTTCATTACACAGAACATGTCATAACGCAATTTATCTTGAGCAGAGTTTCAATGCTGGTACTTTCATGCAATCAAAAGATCGAATTCATAGAGTTGGATTACAGCCAGAAGATAAGACCACTTATTATTTTGTTCATTCCGTTGGTACAATAGATGGTCCGATTTTTGAACGGGTAGGGGTTAAAGAAAAGCGAATGTTGGACCTTATCGAAAGACAAGAAATCCCTCTCATTGTTAACAACATGGATTATGTGGAAGATAATGAAGACGATATAAAAGCAATCATAAGAGGGTATTATGAGTACAGGGCGAGAAACCTTTAATTGCTTATTAGAACTAAAAGAGATATTCAATCTGTATATAAAAATAGGGACAGTACTAAAGACACAAAGAGATTTAAATGACGGGGTTCAAAATACAGCTTATATAAACTCAATCTATTTATTATTAAATACGAAAATCATTGGAAAAAGAAAAGAATCTTATTATAAAGTCTTGAACTGTAATTCTTTTTCTGATTTCACTAAAAATCTTATGGATAGGATTTTTAATTCATATACTGGACCCGTCTCAAGTATTGTTAATTGCAACAAACACTATGATGAAAGTAGGAACAAGTTTTACTTCTTTTTGAATGAAGTACCATTAAGACTCGCTGGATTACAGATGCTAATGGAACAGGCTGGTGAGTTTGAAAAAATGGGAAATCGTTTATATTTTAATAATATTAGCAATTATAATGGACTAATAAATAGCGAAAGAAAAATGAGTCTTGAGGAGTTGTACGGGCAGTTGCAGCGCAATGAAGAATTAGGCGAAGAGGCGGAAAAGTTTGTAATTATGTATGAAAAACAAAAACTAAGAAATATTGGAATAAATAAAGACCCGATTCAAGTATCAATAATAGATGTATTGGCTGGATACGATATTGCTTCCTATATTTCTGATTCCGACAAGCCCAATAAATATATCGAAGTCAAAAGCTGTGATGAAAAATATAGCTTCCATATTTCGCGTAATGAAATTGAGAAAGCAAGAGAAAAGCGTGATGCATACTACCTGTATCTATATATCAGAACTCAAAAAAGAGTTGTAGAAGTTCAAAATCCGTATTTCACTATTTTTAAAAGCGGGACTGAGTGGAATTACGAATCTGAGTCTTTTATTGTTTCAAAGTATTGATTAACCTGTACATAGAGTTTTACCTCCTCAGTGGCAATCAAAGAATTAGTTTGATTCAATAAATGTTTTCTTATTTGCAGTTCCATCCTTCCCATTTGTCCTTAATTGTTTGGAAGTCTGGGTTTGTTAAAGGGATGAGAATAGCAGCTTCTACAGGTTTATTAATCGATAAATCTGCAAGTCTTTTGCATTTAAAACTGATAGTCCAATAATGAATATCATAGTTAGTCAACTCATCGTGGAATTCCTTAATATCTGCTACAGAATCAAGCGAAATAATAAGATTCCCAGAATCCTCTGGTAATGAAATGAGAAAAACTTCTTCAGCAGAAGGAAAGTACTTGTCTTGTTTCCCAATAACTTTCTTTATCTGAATAGGGAAGTTAGTTTTTTAAATCTTTTCTAAAAATTTATGAAATGTCATAGCATCCTCCTGGGATCTTTTCTGTATATATTATAGTCCGTTATTCCTTACTATATAAGCTTACTGAAGATATATGGCCATAATTATCGGTTGACTAGCATTCCCCTGCACCCAGCGACATCGGGCTACCAGCATATGTGGTGGACCAGTGAGATTCGGATTTCAGTTTTTCTGCCAGACGCCGGTCAAAGAGCAGGTAAATGAATTGATTTCTACTTCTTCTCCAGGTTGATGCAATTCGGAGTTATAGAGGTATCCGAGGAACGAGTAACCGTCACGTGTTTCAGATGGAATTGTAAGTTTTGAATAAATCGGAACTTTTTTGTAGACTATCTCGCTTCCGGGGTACGGACATAGTGATACTTCGGAGTACGAATAGTCTTGATCTTCTCCATCTTTTTGTCTTATTGAGACAGAAAGAGAACAATCTTCCTCAACATTTCCATATATTGTCAGGTCAAGGACATTGCTGTCCTCCCATGCCCATAATTGCCCATAAAAACCATCAGCAGTATTTGTGCAGACAGAACCATTGTAATTGCTATTTACACCGGTATGCATGTATCCTGTTGAAGGGAATTCGCCTTGCTTATTCGTTAATACCGAAACAATCTCCAATCTGTCTGTTTTGAATCCTTCTGCAGCCTTGATTTGAATGACTTCGCTGATTTTTCCTGAAGGAATATCGATGCTTATGGAATCCGGTGAATCACTTACAATCAGAGGTCGTACACGCAACTCGACACCGGGATCTTCCTCAATGGAAATAGTGAAATCCCCTGAACCAGGGATTGCCTCATAATCAAAATTAATCAGCATTTCCTTGTCCAATTCTCCCATGAACCATAGATAGGTGTCTTGAGAGTCACTTTTTGCCGGATATAACTGTCTGTAGTCGTTGCCGTCAAAATCTCTGGCAACTATAACGTTGCCAGGACCGGTTGGTACACCCACATAGCCGTTTACAACTATTTTCAGAATGTAATTCTTTCCGTCGTTTTTTCTTGGAAATGACAATGCTTTTGTCCTGGTTTTTATGGTCCTTGGTTCATTTGTTATTTCAATAGGATTCATCAGATAGAGTCGGGATTTGAGATTGAAGGTATTGTAGAATGTCATCGAATTATACAGTTTGACACTTTCTGCATCGGAGAGATCCAACACACCACGGAATTCATCTGGTTCAAGAACACCCATGCTGTCGCAGATTATTCCGTAGCCCATGCCAACTCCGTTCCCGGTTCCCATTGGGCCCGGAACAATAGCTTCGAAATCCCTTACAAGAATAACTCTTGACCGGTCAAGGTCCGCGTAGAATTCTGAATCGAAGTCGATATTGCAGTATCCTTCCCATTTGGTATATTCCAGACCGTTGAGATAAAAGGTGCTGACTATCGGGTCATCTGTGGAGATTTCCGCAACATTTGTCTGAGGAGGCAGAATTGATATCGTTATATCTCCTCCTTCAGCTATGTCTGCATCGTCTGGCGAGAATGCACATTCGTCATTCATGCTTGGAACAGTCAGGTAATGGTTCTCACCAGCTTGAAGAAGACCGCCGTCCGATGGATTATCAACTTTGTTTTCTTCCAGATCCCGAGATACACTTCTGCTTCCTGATGAGGAATCCACGACATACTGGGAATATCTGTCCATATTCACAATTCGGACTTTTGCATCAGATGGAATGCTTATCAACGATCCCGCATCCTTCGAGGCATCTATGACTATGTATTCTTTATTCGAATCATTGCAACTTATCAGTGAAACCAGAAGGATTATTGAAATGAAAAGCAGAATTGTTTTCTTCATGCAGTTTGCTCCGTCAAAATGGTAGGTCCTTTGCTCTTTCATGATACTACGGTTTCAATTGCAAGTCATTAATCGTTCTATCTGTTTATAACAATTCCCGCATTTCAAGTTTCTTCCTCTGAGCCTAGCGGCAACGGGCCATACAGCATACAACGGAGATGGTGGGGTGCTTTATCAACATCCAGGTGCCTGAATTTGGGTTTGAATGCAAAAAGTCATAGGACTTTTGGTATAATTGCCTTGTAATGCAGACCGGAGGGGCGTATGTACAGGGAAATTCTTGAGGACTTGAAAGAGTGGAAAGACAAGCCGGGCAGAAAGCCTTTGCTTCTGACAGGTGTCAGACAGTGC
>JAEEGL014527777.1_pt1 | contig 14001 bp, 11 predicted proteins | sample 9134231 | NCBI WGS metagenome assembly JAEEGL01 (sample SAMN16246548, study PRJNA631951) | gut metagenome | biome: gut microbiome; feature: rumen; material: fiber-attached | host: Bos | place: Iran: Karaj | collected 2018-10
CGCTACGGGCTGATCAGCCGGGAAGAAGGCGTGCAGCTGGTGAAGGACCATGACAGCAAGCTGGATCCTCTGTGTGTACGGGACTTCTGCGAATTCTGCGGATACACGGAATCAGAGTTCTGGGCAATTGTTGATAAACTCTACAACAGGGATATCTTTGAGAAAAACAGTATAGGCGAATGGGTGCTCAAACACCCTGTCTGGGAGAAATAAGAAAACCAATGACGAACCCTTCAGAACAAAAAATACTGATACTGGATTTCGGCGGTCAGTACAGCCAGTTGATTGCACGGCGCGTAAGAGAATGCCATGTTTACAGCGAAGTCATGCCGTTTTCCGCTCCTATAGAGAAAATCAAAGCCTTTCATCCGGCAGGCATTATCTTTTCCGGCGGTCCCGGAAGCGTTTATGCGAACAAGGCACCGTTTCCTGATGAGGATATCTATGAGCTGGGAGTTCCTATTCTGGGAATCTGTTACGGCTGCCAGCTGCTGGCAAAGCAATTCCACGGAACCATTGTTCCTGCAGGCAGCAGTTATGCAAGAGAATACGGCAAGACAGAAACCCGAATGGACAGCCGCTGCCCGCTGTTTTTCAACCTGCCGGAAACAAGCATCACATGGATGAGCCACGGGGACTTCATTTCCGAAATGCCGGAAGGCTTTGTCACTGCAGCATACTCCAACGCCTGTCCGACAGCCTGCATTTATGAAGAGGAACGCAGCCTTTACGGCGTCCAGTTTCATCCGGAGGTTACCCATACCGTCTATGGTACAGAGATGATACGGAATTTTCTGTTCAGCATCTGCCGCTGTGCGGGAAACTGGGACATGGGCAATTACCGAAAGAAAAAAATCGCGCAGCTGCGGGAGCAGATCGGAGACGGAAAAGTTCTTCTCGCTCTCTCTGGCGGTGTGGATTCTGCTGTGGCAGCCGCCCTTCTGTCGGAAGCAGTCGGAAGCAGGCTGACCTGCGTGTTCGTTGATCATGGGTTGATGCGTTATCAGGAAGGAGACCAGGTAGAACAGGCTTTTTCCGGCCGGGAACTTCGTTTTATACGGATCAATGCCCAGAAACGTTTTCTCGCTCGCCTTTCCGGTGTAGCGGACCCTGAACAGAAGAGAAAAATCATCGGAGAGGAATTTATCCGTACTTTCGAAGAAGCCGCAAAAGGAATCGGGAAAGTGGATTTCCTTGCCCAGGGTACAATCTATCCGGATGTGATTGAATCCGGTCTGGGAGAGGCTGCAGTAATTAAAAGCCACCACAACGTAGGCGGTCTCCCTGCCTGCGTGGATTTCCGTGAAATCGTAGAGCCTCTCCGTATGCTGTTCAAGGATGAAGTACGGCAGCTCGGCAAAGAGCTGGGATTGCCGGAGAGCATTGTCAGCCGTCAGCCGTTTCCCGGTCCTGGTCTTGCCATCCGTGTTCTCGGAGAAGTTACGGAAGAGAAGCTGAATATTGTCCGGGAAGCGGACAGGATTTTCCGCGATGAAATTGAAAAAGCCGGGCTTCAGAACACCATGAGTCAGTATTTTGCGGTTCTGTCGAATATCCATTCTGTAGGCGTAATGGGCGACGGCCGTACTTATGATTCCGCAGTGATTCTTCGCAGCATTGTCACAGATGACTTTATGACCGCAGAATGGACGCGTATCCCCTTTGAGGTGCTCGACCGGACATCAGTGCGGATTGTCAACGAGGTACAGGGCGTCAACCGGGTCTTATATGACATAACGTCCAAACCTCCCGCAACGGTGGAGTACGAATAATTTTGCCTGAAACGGCCTTGCTGATTCATGTAGATGATGAATCGGCAAGGTTTTTTCCTGTTCTGATTATTAATTTGATCTTTTTATGTTTCTCCTTATAATATGCTTGCTGATAGGTAATCGTTAATAATTCTTTAATTCCGCTTCTGGCTGTCTTTAAAACAGAAGCATAGTGTGCTACACTGACTTTGCTGCCCTCTTGATGATACAATCGCAGGCGTTGAGATCTGGATGAAAAACCTGCCTGTATGATCTGCAGTAATGTACAATCAGCAGGCAACAATATGGCAAAGGGCTTGGTACAGAGGCTCTGCTCCTGATCCTTCCTGAACTCGAAAAAGTGTAGAAACACGATGTAAAGGAGATAACTCGTAAATCATGAAAAATACCAAATGCAGAATAATTACATTAACAGTACTGGCATTGTTCCTGACGACATGTATATCAACCGTGAACGTTGCTGCGGAAGGCGTCGGCGCCGGTAATATTGTTCCGTTGCAGAACGGAGAAAGCGGAATAATCTATAATAACGCCGGTATGACGCTTTTGGTTCCGCCGGAGTATGATGAACTGCTGATTGTGGATATGCCCCAGAGCGGTGCAACACTGTTTACCGTCTCGGAAAAACTGTCTGTTGAAGCAGACAAGCTGCAGGGAGGCAGCGGTGACGGAGCAGGCTGGCTGTTCAGCATCGGAGCTCTCAGTGAAATTCAGCTGTATGATATGCTGTGTTTCGATATGTCCGGCGTTGAGATTTTCGCCAGAGACAACACAGGCATCTGCTATGCATATTATCATCCCACGGATGTCCGGCTTGTACGTGAAAACTACGGCAACAAGGATGACCTGGCACAGTGGACAATGCTTAATGAGTGGGCTTGGAACGAGGTACGGGATACGTTTATCCGGGAAAATGAGGGCCTCGCTCGCGAAACATATGGAAACGCAGATTTGGATATATATCTCGCCCGCACCGCATATGCAGATAATACGAAGTATACACTTGTTTCCCCCGCAGATGAACCCATGGAGCCTAACGGTGTATATGCTGCGCCTTTCGTGATGAAACTGATCCGCAATACAGAGGTAAAAGCAATCGATGCTGCCGAGATGCCGGACGGTGATTATATTGCCATAGATTTTCCGGATGACGATATACGTTTTGACTTCTTCCTTGCCAAAGGCAGCAGAAATATATACCGTCAGGTATGGAGCGGCAATGAGCAGTATTTTGAACTTCATTTCTCTGACGGTGAAACCAGTGCAGCAGATGTCATGCTGGAATGGTATGATGCCCTTGCAGCGGCGGACAGTATGCGGGAGCTCGGATATTCCCCGGATGACCTTATCGGCATCTGGACAGAGAAATTCGATAGTTATGGTCAAATCACGGTCGAAAAAGGTGCAAAGGGCACCTATGACGTGTTTATAAAACGGCCGAAAGACGAGGGAAAAGAAGATATTTGGGAAATAACAGCACGCCCCATGGGAGAAGGCGGTGTGCTGTACTATGAATACGGAAAACATACCGTCCGTATCTATGGCAGCGGCGGAGTGTATACCGAGGAAGTACAGTACAAGAACGGAACCGGAAAGCTGTATCTTAACAGCGCTTATGAAGTCATCTGGCAGGACGATATTGATCACGCGGGAGATAATGCTGTTTTTGTTAATGAAGGATAGGATACTTGTCTTCCATGATATCATTTACCGGATGAAAAAAGAGAATGCTTTCAGGCATTCTCTTTTCTTTTATATGAGTTCTAGAGGTCGATGAAATCGATGATTTCTGCCCGTCAAGAATCACCGACCACACAGGCTGAAGCAGAAAGAAGTATACAGAATATAAATAGATATTATATCATAAAAGAAATATACAGAACATCAACACATATGGTAAAATATAATGAATATGTGTTGCCCGGAATATCCGGGCCTGCGGGAAACTATTTCAGAGCTTGTCCAATCATCGCGATTCGTCATGAATGCATATGCTCCATAGTGACCGGTCACCGAGTTTAAAAGAAAGCCGGGTTGACAAAAAGCAATAAAGTGATGTAAAATCACCAAAAGTGCAAAAAAGAAAGGAAAAGGCGACAGATGGAGTTACGGGATTTGCGGTATTTTACGGTAACTGCGGAAGAGCTGAATATTACCCGGGCAGCAGAGCGCCTCAACATGAGCCAGCCTCCTCTCAGCAATCAGATCAAGGGGCTGGAGGAAGAGCTTGGTGTACAGCTGTTCATCAGAGGGAAGCGGCGTCTGCAGCTGACAGATGCAGGAAGCCTGCTTTACCGGCGTGCACAGCAGATTCTGGAGCTGTCAGAAGCAACAATGCAGGAAATCCGTTCTCTGGAGGGCTTGTCCGGCTGTATCAGCATCAGTCTGGTGGAAGGGCGCGCACCTTATCTTTTATCACGGTGGATTGCCGGCTTTCGTGCAGAATTTCCGCAGGTAGTATTTCGTTTGTGGAACGGTGGAGGCGATGAAGTTCTGGACCGGCTGAAACACGGTCTGGCAGATTTATCACTTGTCGCAGCTCCTTACAACACTGAACACCTGGAAGGTTTTCCCGTCAGCAGAGAGCCCTGGGTAGCAATCCTTTCCAAAAACCATCCTCTTGCAGATGAGGAAGGAGACTTTCTTTCTCTGAAGGAGCTGGCCGGGCAGCCGCTGATTATCCCAAGCCGGCACTCCCGTGTTGACGCCATACGAACCTGGTTTGAAGAAATAGGATCTGAACCGCATGTGATCTGCGAGCTTTCCAACTATGTTGATGCAGTCGCACTGGCGGAACAGAATGTCGGGATCTGTATCTTCCCGATGACAACATATACTGAAAATGAACTCCTGGTAAAAAAAATCATCACGGATTCACCCCGGCAGATTGAATATGCGCTTGTCTGGAACAGAAATGAACATCAGACGGCACTGGTACAGGAATTCATCAACTATGTGGCTGACTGCCGTGAAGCGGAACGGCTTGGTCGGCAGCCATACAGAATGCCGGAGCATGAATACTTCCCGCCGGAAGACACAAAATATCTGTAAAAAGGGAGTCAGCCTATGTGCGGAATAGTAGGATATACAGGCAGCAAAGAGGCAGCACCTGTCCTTCTGGACGGACTTTCCAAGCTGGAGTACCGCGGATATGACTCTGCCGGGCTTGCCGTCCGTAACGGCAGCAATCTTGCGGAAGTGGTAAAATCAACGGGAAAACTGCGCAATCTTGCAGAAAAAACCGACAACGGCCATGCTCTTCCCGGTCGTTGCGGGATCGGTCATACCCGCTGGGCTACGCACGGAGAACCCAGCCAGGTCAATGCGCATCCCCATGTAAGCGGAATCTGCAGCGGTTCCGCATCAGGCCCGGTAGAATCGGACGTTGTTGGTGTTCACAACGGAATTATTGAAAATTATGAAGAACTGAAGCAGAAACTGCTTCGCAACGGTTATCAGTTTTACAGCCAGACGGATACGGAAGTTGCCGTTAAGCTGGTGGATTACTATTATAAAAAATACAAAATCGGTCCGATCGACGCTATTAACCGCATGATGGTGCGCGTACGCGGGACTTATGCGCTGGCACTGATGTTTAAGGATTACCCCGGAGAGATTTATGCCGCCCGCAAAGACTCTCCTCTCATTGTCGGTATTGGAGAGGGCGAAACATTTCTGGCATCAGATGTCCCGGCTATTCTGAGATATACCCGCAGCGTGTATTATATTGACAATCTGTGCTCTGCCAGAATACTCCCCGGTGAAGTACATTTCTTTGATCTCAACGGTGATGAAATTGAAATTGCGTCTACGGAAATCACCTGGAACGCAGAAGCTGCGGAAAAAGGCGGCTTTGAGCATTTTATGATCAAGGAGATCCATGAGCAGCCTCAGGCTGTGCGGGATACGCTCAACAGCATTATCAAAAACGGAGTCATTGACCTTTCTGCCTCAGGTTTGAGCGATGAGATCCTGGCAGATACGGAACAGATTATCATTGCAGCATGCGGCTCGGCTTGGCATGTCGGCATGGAAGCACAGTATGTGATAGAAGATATGGCTGAGGTTCCCGTGCGGGTGGAGCTGGCATCGGAGTTCCGTTACAGAAAGCTTCCGCTTGTCCCGAACTCTCTGGTAATTGTGATTTCCCAGTCCGGCGAAACAGCAGACAGTCTTGCTGCTCTCCGAACAGCAAAGGAAAAAGGATGCCGGACGCTGGCAATCGTCAACGTCGTCGGATCAACCATTGCCCGGGAAGCCGACCATGTTCTGTATACATTGGCAGGCCCTGAAATTGCTGTTGCCACAACAAAAGCATACAGCGCACAGCTTGCGGCAGTCTTTGCCCTTGCCGTTCAGCTGTCATCCGTACGGGGAAAAATAACACCGGAGGAATATCAGAACGCCATCAGTGAGCTTCTGGCCCTTCCGGATAAAATCAGCAGAGTGCTCGAGGATAAAGAGCGCATTCAGTGGTTTGCGGCAAAATATTCCAATGCCCGGGATATTTTCTTTATCGGCAGAGGAATCGATTACGCCGTCAGCCTGGAGGGAAGCCTCAAAATGAAGGAAATCTCCTATATTCATTCAGAGGCTTATGCCGCCGGGGAACTGAAGCACGGGACCATCAGCCTGGTGGAGAAGAACACCCTGGTAATCGGCGTACTCACTCAGAAAAATCTGCTGGAAAAAACCATCAGCAATATGGCTGAGTGCAAGGCTCGGGGAGCTTATCTGATGGGTCTTACAAGCTATGGGAATTACAGTGTCGAGGATTCCGTGAATTTTACTATTTACGTGCCTAAGGCGGATCCTCATTTCATTGGCAGCCTTGCCGTGATTCCGCTGCAGCTGCTCGGTTATTATCTGAGCGTGGCAAAGGGTCTGGATGTTGACAAACCGCGGAATCTTGCCAAAAGCGTCACAGTAGAATAGCAGATAAAAACAGCGGCTTCCATCTCCTTTGACCGGGATGGAAGCCGTTTATTATTTTGATTTGTGAACCGCTCTGCGGAGTTTGCAGAATTCAGTTGAAGAATTCTTCCGTGTTGATGCGCTGGTATCCGCCGAAGCTGGACGGTGCAGAAAAGATGTCCGCTGCCAGAGCCTTTCCGAGGAAGGCTTCCGTGATCTCATCGGTTTTCGCAGTCATATCGATATCTTCAAATCTGTCAGGATAGACTGTTTTGGCAATGAACCAGGTGTTGGCAAGGGCAATTTCATAGTTGGTATAATAGGCATTGTAGGCCATCTCCAGATAGCACTCCCCGTCCTGCCATGCCTTGCAGCTGCTGAGCAGTTCCGGATCTTCCGCCATCAGCGGTTTGATATTCTTTACCGCAGCCGCATCAATGAAGAGGATATCTATTTCTTCTCCCAGTGCGGTAAACTTCTCCGCCTCTATGGGCTGAATGCCGTTTTTGGCAAGATCTGTCACAACGTTTCGGATGTTCGCAATCTTGAAAGGCAGATACTCCTGCGCCGTCATCAGATGGTTGGTCGTCCCCCAGTTTCCGAGGCCGCAGAGATAAACGCCCGGTTTTTCCTCTTCCGGAATATCTTCTGTTCTGTGGGTGATTTCAGCTGTTTCTGCCTCCACATAGGCAACCAGCTTTTCCGCCTTTTCCTCTTCACCGAATATGGTACCAAGCAGACGCATGCTCTGCAGGAAGGCTTCATCAAACACACCGCCGGGGCCGGTTCTCATAGTAATGACCGGAATACCGAGCTGCTCCTGCAAGGCGTCTTCCTTCTCAACATCTTCATATTCCGAAATGACGATATCCGGATCGCAGGAGAGGATTTTTTCCGCCTCTGCTGCCTGCGCATTCGGCCCTCCGACGCCGCAGGATGGAAGCGTATCAAATACGTCTCCGAAAGCCAGAACATAAGGCCTTGCCACAGCATCAAACATCTTCGGCCGCTCGGCAAGCGTCCGGTTGTCGATGTCTTCTACCCCGGCCAGAAGTGCCGGATCACCGATATAGCAGTACAATCTCAGCGCGCCGGCTCCGATACAGACCACTCTGGTATAGCTCCCCGGAACAATGCTGACCTCTCGGCCGATCATATCTGTTACCTGAATGCTTTCCCCTTCCGCGGCAAACGCGGCGGAGCAGAGCCCGGTAAGCAGAGCGGCAGCCAGCAGAAAACTGATTATCCGTTTATTCATTTATGCTTCCTCCTTTGATTAATTGACTGACAGGATGATTTTATCATCCCTGTTTTCTTTTTTTAAGCCCCCCGGGGGGATACTAGTCGAATGATTTTTTCTTTTTTTGAAAAAGTGCTTGACAAATCATTTTTATATGATAAAATTATATTTGATAAAAGATATTTTGAAAGGGATAATTTCTGAGATGGATCGATACGACATTGCCGTTATCGGCACGGGGCCGGCAGGTCTCTCTGCCGCCATTACTGCCACCATCCGCAACAAGAAAGTACTCCTGCTCGGCAGCAAAGCGTTGAGCGAAAAGCTCAGCAAGGCACACGAAATTCAGAACTACCTCGGCTTCCCTGCCGTTTCGGGTGAAGCGCTGGCAGAGGCGTTCAAGGCGCATCTTGACAAAATGGGAATTCTGATTACGGAAAAGCGGATCAATGCGGTTTACGCCATGGGCGACTGGTTTGCACTGCAATCCGGGGAGGAAATGCTGGAGGTATCTTCTGTTATCCTGGCAACAGGTGTTGTGCAGGGTAAGCCGCTGCCGGGAGAAACGGAACTGCTTGGGCGGGGCGTCAGCTACTGCGCAACCTGCGATGCACCGCTGTACCGTGGCAGAAGCGCTGCTGTTGTCGGCTACAGCCCGCGGGAGGAAGCAGAAGCTGCTTTCCTGAGCGAAGTCTGCAGCGAGGTGCTCTATTTCCCCATGTATCCGGGAGAAACCACTTCCCTTCCCGAATCCGTCCGTATCATCCGGGAAAAGGTCATGGCAGTGGAAATCGGGGACGCGAAAAAGCTCGTCAGAACCGCTGAAAACGCTTATCCTGTCGATGGCGTCTTTATTCTGCGGGAAGCAGTTGCTCCCGGGCAGCTGGTTCCGGGCCTGGAAACGGAGGGCCCTCATGTGACGGTAAACCGAAGAATGGAAACCAGCATTCCCGGTATATTCGCCTGCGGTGATATTTCAGGGCTGCCCTATCAGTATATCAAAGCTGCGGGAGAAGGCAATGTTGCCGCACTCAGCGCAGTGGAATATTTAGATAAACAAAAAAGGAGAAAAGAAAATGGTTAAAAAGATTAATGCCGCTCAGTTTGAAGCAGAAGCAAAGAAAAGCGCTGTTGCCGTTGTGGACTTTTCCGCCACATGGTGCGGTCCTTGCAAAATGCTCGCCCCTGTTTTGGAGACAGTCAGCGAGAAGTTTGCCGGACAGGCAGATTTTTACAATGTTGATGTGGATGAGGCGCCGCAGCTTGCCATGGCATATCGTGTAAATTCTGTACCCTGTGTTGTCCTGCTGAAAAACGGTGAATTTGTCGCACAGTCCATTGGGTTCAAACCCGAGCAGATGCTCTCCGCATGGATCAGCAGCAACCTCTGATGTCATCCCTCACGGAAAAAAAAGAAGAGTATCCGCAGCTTCATCTTGACTGCCAGCTGTGCTTCCCGCTTTATGCGGCCTCGCGCAAGATCGTTAATTCCTATACGCCTTACCTGAAGCCGCTTGGGCTCACCTATACCCAGTATCTGGTTTTGCTTGCCCTGTGGGAGAGCGAAAGCGCATGCGTCGGCGAACTGTGCAGGAGGCTTTATCTCGACAACGGCACCGTTACACCGCTGCTGAAAAAGATGGAAGAAGCCGGGCTGGTTTCCCGCAGCAGATCAAAAGAGGATGAACGGATCGTCACCGTTACAATTACTGAAAAAGGCATGGCTTTACGGGAAGAAGTAAAAAACGTCCCTGCTCAGGTCGGGAGCTGTATGCCTCTTTCACCGGGAGAAGCTGAAACATTGTTCCGGCTGATTCAGAAATTCTTAGACTAAGCAAGTAACTCCGGCAGCTGAATGCTGCCGGAGTTACTGTTTTTTATATATTTCATTTCCAGTTTTTCGCAAGGGCAATCAGCAGTTCCACGACCTTTTCCATGGATTCGACTACCACGTATTCATACTTCCCGTGATAATTGTGGCCGCCTGTGCAGAGGTTCGGGCAAGGCAGGCCATCATAGGAAAGTCTGCATCCGTCTGTGCCGCCTCTTACCGGTGTAATGACAGGTTCCACGCCGATTTCACGCATGGCGGAGCATGCCCGCTCTATCAGCTCCATGTGGTCCTTGAGAATATCCTTCATGTTATAGTAGCTGTCCCGGATGTCTGCCTTAACGCAGCCTTCTCCGTACTTGTCATTGAGGAGAGCACAGCATGCTGCGAAGAATGTTTTCCTTGCCTCAAACTTTTCTTTGTCGTGGTCGCGGATGATGTAATCCATCACAGCTTCTTCCACGCTGCCGTTCATAGCGTCAAGATGATAGAAACCTTCATACCCTTCTGTATGTTCCGGACGCTCGGCTTCCGGCAGCAGCCGGTCAAGCTCAGCCGCTATACGCAGGGCATTGAGCATTTTGTTTTTCGCATCTCCTGGATGGATGCTTTTCCCTTTGATAGTGACCCTTGCAGATGCTGCATTGAAGGTTTCGTATTCGATGCCGCCGAGTGCTCCGCCGTCCACGGTGTATGCGCTCTCCGCTCCGAAAGCGGGAATGTCAAAGAAATCGACTCCCCTGCCAACTTCCTCGTCCGGCGTAAACCCGATAGCGATGCGGCCATGCCGGATTTCCGGATGCGCCAGCAGATATTCCGCCATGCACATAATTTCGGCTACACCGGCTTTATCATCTGCACCGAGGAGAGTCGTCCCGTCCGTGACAATGAGCTCTTTTCCTTTATAGTCTGCCAGAGCCGGGAAATCCTTCGTCTTCATGAAGATTTTCTTTTCCGTGTTCAGGCAGATATCTTTCCCGTCATAATCCGGGATACAGCGGGCCTTTACATTTTCTCCCGACAAAGCAGGTGAAGTATCCATATGGGCGATAAAGCCAAGGGTTGAAATGGATGCCTCTGTTGTTGCCGGCAGAAAAGCATAGACATAGGCATGCTCTTCATCCAGGCGCACATCGGAAGCTCCCATAGCTTTCAGTTCATCGCGCAGCATTTTCGCAAGGTTGAACTGCTTTGCCGTACTCGGTACACAGTCAGCCTCGGCGGACTGTGTGTCCACAGCCACATATCTCAGAAATCTGTCTTTAACCTTTTCCACCGGTCTTTCCTCTTACGCAAGTTTGATTTCGAAGCAGCTGCCGCTGCCGAACACTTTCTCCATCTCTTCTTTGTAGGAAGCGAAATAATCTGTGGGCATCAGCGCCTGGACACAGCCTGCAAATCCACCGCCGTGAACGCGCCATGCGCCTTTCCCTTCGAGCAGCTTTGCGCTCAGTTCAAGCCCTTCCTGCAGCTTTGTGTCGCCGGAGGCGCTGGTAACAATATTGTTGAGAAGATTCTCAGAGGAGCGGCCGGATTCATTCATCAGCTTCATGTAGGTTGCGCCGTCACCTGCAATCAGAGCATCACGCATCTTCGGCACTCTCTCATTCTCTCCGAAGAAGTGCATTGCACGCCGGACGGGGCGGTCTTCCTGCGACCAGCCTTTTGCCCGGAATTCTGCCGGATCCACATCTGCCAGCACGCCTTTATCAAAGAGATTGGCAATATATACCATATCGCTTGGTATTCTGGCATAGGAGGAATCCAGACCAGCATGGCTTCCGCCGGTATTGGTAAGGCAGAGCGTCAGCCCCATATCGGCAAAGTTTGCATTGATCGGTTGAATCTCATTGGTATTGAAATCAACATAAACACAGTGGCCGAGCGAGCAGGCCAGCTGATCCATCAGCCCGCAGGGTTTGCCGAAAAAGGTGTTTTCAGCCTCTCTTGCAGCCCGTGCAATCACAACCGGATCCACCGTATTATTATTAAACAATTCGCTCAGGATTCTGCCGATCAGAACGGAAAAAGCTGCAGAGGAACTTAGTCCTGAGCCTGCAGGCAGTGTGCTGGTTATTTCTGCATCAAAACCACCGATAGAAAGGCCCCAGTCTTTAAACGTGGAGAGCATACCGCGAGTCAGGGATTTGCTGGTTCCGAATTCCACCGGCATCGGCGTCAGCTGCGTCAACCGTACTTCAAACGGCTCGAACCCTGCAGAATGAATATTGACAACGCCGTCTTTATTTTCTTCATAGACTGCCGTCAGCCCGAGATCAACACCGGCTGCCAGAATTCTGCCCTTCTGATGGTCGGTATGGTTTCCTGCCAGCTCTGTTCTCCCCGGTGCAAAAATTGTTTTTTTCATAGCTTCTCCTTGTATCGTATTTTGTATGATATCGGCTCTTCGCCTGATTTACCGGTTTTTCGGTGTTTACGGACTCAGTCCGCCTTCTTCTGCTGCTGAACCTGAGCAGCCTGGCCTCCGAGGCCGAACTCCTGCGCGGTGGTAGCGGTTTCGCGGTTGATCATCTTCGTCAGGACATCGACCTCCGTCTCTATAGAGACGGCATCTGTCTGGTACAGATCATCCAGCTGATGGCGGAAGCCCTCCACGATGGTATCCATCGCCACTTCTATAGAGCTCATGCTCTGATTGATATTCTTCCCGCCGACATTGGCCTTTTCCATGTTCGCATAGGATTCCAGCAGCTTCAGGGTTGTGGGCAGAAAGTAGCTCATAAAGCGGTCAATCTTCCCCCGTTTTTCCGGTTCCTGTTCCACGGCGCGGAAAATTTCCCGTGTGATTTGTTCAATCTGATCGATTTTTTCCGACATGGCAGGATCCTGAATGCGGTTATTCACATCGCGGATCTGTGCAAGAATCCGGTCATAGGCACTCGCGTTCTGCTTGGCAGCTTCCAGTTTCGTCGCATCACGGGTTTTCTGCATGGCTGCCTTGCGGGCTTCCGTCAGCTCCTCATCGGCCCGGCTGCTCATGAAAATATAGCCCAGTTCCCTGTTGATATAAGCCGATTCTCCGAACATGCCCTTGTCGATCATCTTCTGCAGGTCTTTCTCAGCCTGCTTTTTGCTGACGCCTGCCTTCTTTGCGATCGTCTCAATCTCCATTGCCTCATTTGGCCCGATAATGGCCAGATAGGCCGCCTGGCGCTGCATGGAGTTCTTCATCAGAATTCCGCTCGCCAGCATACATCCGCCGCCGAGAAAAGTACCCAGAGCAGTCCAGACTTGCAGACCAACATCGCCCGTAGCGCCAACGGCCGAAAAGCCTAAAAAGGCACCCGCCGCCATAATAAGTGCACCGGCAATCGTCAGGATCGCGGAGCTGTTATTATTCTCTTTAGGCGATTTTACAAAAGAGCGGATAGCTTCCTTTGCTTTTTCTGTATTCTGCTTTTGCTGCAGCTTCTTTTTAAGCCTTTCCAGTTCCTCATCCTGCTGATCGTCTCTGTACTCTTTGGAGAGAGACGGGGCAGCTCTTCTCCGCTCTTTCGGAACATCCGAGGCAAAAAGTTTCCGTATCAAAAGGAAGAGTGCGATCGGCCAGGCACCGCTTCCAAACAAAATAAAGATGACAAGCCAGGAAAAAAAGTCCGGCGTCCCGTTATTGTTATTGCTGCTGTTCATATGTTTCCCTTCTTTACGCAGATAGAATTATTATAGTTTATTCTGCTGACCGTGTCAATGCTGACGACGTTTCATTTTCTGCCAAAGAGTCACATTCACAAGAAGACAGAGGCCGCTTCCGGCCTCTGTCCTGCTGATCAAACAATTGTATTCCGGAACCCGATTCTGAAAGCCTTTGCGGTTTATCCGAATTTTGTATACCACACTGTCTGGCCTTCGGAAAGGCCGGAAATAACTTCGAACCGGTCTCCGTCCGAAGCACCGACAGTGACGGTCACCGGTGCAGACAAACTGTCTTTTGCAGCATCATAGGCTGTATAGACATAGCAGGAGGAGCCGCTGTCATACAAGGCTGCGCAGGGCAGCGTCAGCACGTCTCCCGTTTTGCTGATATGAATGATTACAGAGGCATTCATACCATCGAGCATGTCCTTCTGACGGTCCAGTTCCAGCGTTATCTCAAATTTGCTGCTGCCTCCCTCATTGCTGCCTTTGGCAGAGATTGCCGTTACCGTTCCGGAAAACACCCGCCCGGGCAGGGCGTCCGCCAGAATATCCGCTGACATACCCTTTTCCAAACGGAGCAAATCCCG
>JAEEGL015367818.1_pt1 | contig 14001 bp, 12 predicted proteins | sample 9134231 | NCBI WGS metagenome assembly JAEEGL01 (sample SAMN16246548, study PRJNA631951) | gut metagenome | biome: gut microbiome; feature: rumen; material: fiber-attached | host: Bos | place: Iran: Karaj | collected 2018-10
ACAAGGACTTCTGCCTTATCGCTGAGAAAACGGATCAGTGTACCGTCGCCGCAGCCGACATCCAGAATGGCCTGGCAATTGCCAATCTGTTTTCTGACCCATTCATAATATGCGGTGTTATGGTTCCAGTAAGGAAGGCTGTTTCCGTTCATCGTCATTTATCCTTTCTGTTGACACCCTTAAAGGCTATCTTCATGAAAAATGGAGTAATCAGAAAAATCAGGACAAAGGCTGCTGCCATGCTGATAAGCAGGGACTTAAACCACATGGGAAGGAAGGAAATCTTTGCTCCCTGTGCTTTGGCCTGACGATAAGCCAGAGCGATCATGATGGTAGTCATGATCGGCGTGTAGATGATATCAGAAGTCAGAGCGTCGATGATCCGGCCGATTAAAGATCCAGGTTTCAGGTTCAGCTTGTCAAGAATTCCGGAACTGATCTGGCGAATAGGCAGGATCGCGCCAATCAGGTAACTGATCACAAAGCTGATAAGTACATTAAGAAAGAATCCCGGCAGGCTGAACTTGCCGGCACTCAGCATTCCAATTAAAGAGAGGCTGATGCTCATGGCAGCACCCATCATGAAATTCATTTTCCGGGCGGCTTTCCTGACGTCCATATGTTTGTCCTCCTGTAGCAGATTCATTACTGATAATATCATACAAAGAAACAGCGGCTTTTTCCATAATGCTTGGCTAAGCCGCTGTTAACAGATATGGAATTATGTAGTGCTTATCAGGCTCTCTGACCGCACACCAGATACATTTCACTATTGGAAATGACTGCCTTGACCGGCAGAAAATCCTTCATGATCTCACAAAGCTGTTCTGCACTTTCCAGAGGCTTCTTAACCATCTCGTTTACGTTGCCATGATGCTGGTTTATCTTATCCCAGCTCATGCCATGGGCGATGGTCAGCCGTCCGCCCTTCTTCAGCATTGACGCCAGTTTTCCAATCAGCTGGCGGTCATCTTCGAAATGCGGCAGAGCATTATAGACGACAATGCAGTCATAAAGTCCGGAAGGCTGGTATTCCATGACATCACTGCAGATGATCCTGACCCGGTTCTCCCTGGCAAACTTCCCAGCAGCGATCTGACTCATCTGCGGGGAAATGTCGATGGCCGTTACCGACCTGACGTCTCGGTCAAGATAGAAGGGGATGAGCACACCGGTTCCGCAGGCTACATCAAGCACGTCCGCATTGGCCCTGATACCGGCGTTATCCAGAATGACATTGATGACTTCTTCGTTAACGATCAGCCGCTGATCCCAGCTTGGTGCCAGCGAATCGAAGAACTCTATGATCTTTCTCTTGTTCATGAGACGGTTACTCTTCTCTGATCAGTTCCAGCTGAACCTTTTCCTTTTCCAAATCAATGCCATATACTTCCACTTCGACGATGTCGCCGACGGAAAGGATCTGCTGAGGCTGCGGATTGCGTCCGGCTCCCATGCGGGACTTGTGGATCAGTCCATCCTCATGCAGGCCAACATCTACGAAGGCTCCGAAATCAACGACGTTCCGAACCGTTCCCTGCAGCCGGTCACCAATGTGCAGGTCGGATATTTCAAGTATATCATCCCTTAAGATCGGACCATCATACTGCTGGCGGTAGTCGCGCAGCGGCTCTTTCAGCTGGTCGATGATGTCATCCAGAGTATAACTGTCAACATTCAGATTCCTTGAGAGAGCCTTACGGTCCAGACGGTCCAGAGCGGCAGCCAGCTGAGGTGAGCCCAGAGGCAGATCTCCCACCTGTCTGAGGATCAGATGGGCGGTCTGGTAGCTTTCCGGGTGGATCGATGTCTCATCGAGAGGATCGTTTGAACCAGGCACCCTCAGAAAGCCCGAGGCCTGCTGGAAGACCTTGGGTGAAAAACGGCTGACCTGCAGAAACTGCTGACGGTCAGTGAAACTGCCCTGCTGATTGCGGTAAGTGACGAAGTTTTCCGCTACGGCCTTATTGAATCCGGAGATGTGAGAAAGAAGCTGAGGGGAAGCCGTATTGGCATCAACACCAACCCGGTTGACCGTCTTCTCAACTACGAAATCGAGGCGCTCTTCCAGCTGCTTGGCTGGCAGGTCGTGCTGGTACTGGCCGACGCCAATGCTCTTGGGGTCGATCTTGATCAGTTCTGCCAAGGGGTCCTGGATCCGCCGGCCAATGGAAACGGCTGATCTCTCCTCAACGTGGAGATCAGGAAATTCCTTTCTGGCCAGGTCAGAAGCTGAATAGACAGAAGCGCCGGCTTCAGAGACCAGCGTAAACTGGACGTTGAGCTTATTCTTTCTGATTACTTCACTGACAAAGGCTTCTGATTCCCTTGATGCGGTACCGTTGCCGATGGCAATGATCTCAACCTTGTATTCCCGGATGAGGTTCAGCAGGATTTTTTCCGCTTCAGCCTTTTTGTTAACCGGCGGATGGGGGAAGATCTTATCGATCTTCAGCAGTTTACCGGTCTTATCGAGAACAGCCAGCTTGCAGCCGGTACGGTAGGCCGGGTCAAAACCCAGTACGGTACGTCCGATTAAGGGCGGCTGCAGCAGCAGCTTTTCCAGATTGTTGGAAAAGACTTCAATGGACTTGTTCTCAGCAGCTTCGGTGAGTTCTCCCCATACCTCATTTTCCACGGAAGGGAAAGCCAGCCGTTTGAGGCCGTCATCGACGGCTGTGCGGATCTGCTGCTCGGCAATCGTATAGCGGTCCTTGGTCAGGCCCCGGAAACAGTAGTCCTGCAGAAACTGGCGGTCATATTCAAAGGAAACGGTAATGACCTTTTCCCTCTGAGCCCGGTTGATGGCCATGACGCGATGGGCTTCGCAGTATTTCAGTTTTTCCTTGTGATCGTAATAAAGCTGATAGACCTTCTTTTCATCTTCATGATTCTTCTTTTCCTTGGTTACCACAAAGCCATATCCCTGGATCGAATCATAGATGCGCTTACGGAATTTCGGATTGTCCGAAACAGCTTCGGCAATGATGTCACGGGCTCCCTGCAGAGCATCCTCAATGCTGGGGACTTCTTCGCTGACATACTCGGCAGCCTTCTGTTCTACCTTGCCGCTGGCAGGAAGGGAAAGCAGCCAGTCAGCCAGAGGCTGCAGGCCTTTTCTGATTGCTTCGGAGGCTCTGGTCTTGCGCTTCTGCTGGTAAGGCCGGTAGATGTCCTCAACTTCCTTCAGCTTTGTGCAGTTCAAAACAGCCTGACGGATCTCTTCAGTCAGTTTGCCCTGAGTCTCGATGAGCCTTATGACATCTTCCTTGCGGTTTTTCAGATTCTCCTGATACTCGTATTCCTTCTGGACGGTGCGGATCTGCTCCTCATCCAGATTTCCGGTTCTCTCCTTGCGGTAGCGGGCGATGAAGGGAACGGTGTTGCCTTCTTCCAGCATGGTCAGGGTCTCCCTGATCTGCCGTTCGCTTATCTGCATAACCGCAGCCATCTGTTTTATCAGTTGTTCTTCCATGATTAACACCTCACTATTAAGATAAACAAAAAACATCCTCATTAACAGTCTTGACAGTTCCAATACCGTAAAAAGATGAATAATCTGAAAATCGGCAAAACAAAGGCGGGAAAGTAATGTATAATGAAACTGTAAGCGTATACACAATAATACCAATAGATAAGGTGGCGATGAAATTGAAAACAGAAATGCTAGCGATGATATTGGCCGGTGGACGAGGGACCAGACTTTTTGATTTGACCAAAAAAGCGGCAAAACCGGCTGTTTATTATGGCGGAAAGTATCGTATTATTGACTTCCCATTGAGTAACTGCGCTAACTCCAATGTTGGAATCGTCGGTGTGCTGACTCAGTATGAGTCGATCCTGTTAGGCTCATATGTCTCCCGGGCTTCTCTGTGGGGACTGGATGGCCGGGACAGAGGTACCTTCGTACTTCCTCCCCGGGAAACCGACAGCGGCTTCTCATCCTATGCCGGAACAGCGGATGCCATTTATCAGAACATTGACTTCATGGATCAGTACAATCCGGAGTATGTAGTCATCCTTTCCGGTGACCATATCTACAAGATGGATTATGACGACATGCTGAACTTCCATAAGGCCAATAACTGCGATGTCACCATTGCCGGACTGACAGTTACTTATGAGGAAGCGACCCGCTTTGGCATCATGAATACCAAAGAGGACAACCGGATCTATGAGTTTGAAGAGAAACCGGCTCATCCGAAGAACAATCAGGCTTCCATGGGCATTTACATCTTCACTTATTCCGTACTCAGAAAGGCCCTGATCGAGGACCATGCTGTTGAGACATCCAGTCACGACTTCGGCAAGAACATCATTCCCAACCTGCTCAATGAAGGCAAGCGCCTGTTCGCCTATCCGTTTGCCGGTTACTGGAAGGATGTAGGAACCATTGATTCCCTCTGGGAAGCCAACATGGACCTGCTTGATCCCGCAAATCCGCTGGGACTGGGCGATGAGAAATGGAAGATCTATACGGAAGACTTCCCGGAACTGCCGCAGTTCATTACCGAAAATGCGGAGATTCAGAAAGCGCTGATCAACCAGGGCTGTTACGTAGACGGCAAGGTCAAGGGCAGCGTACTCTTTGGCGGCGTTAAGGTCAAGAAGGGAGCCCAGGTAATTGACTCCGTGATCATGCCCAATGTCACCATTGAGGAAGGCGCCATTGTCAGAAAATGCATAGTCGCTGAAAACCTGACCATCAAGGCCGGCCATGAAATTGGTGACGGCAAGAAGGTTCAGCTGATTGCCAAGAAGGAGGATTGTTAAGATGTTTAAATGTCTGGGTATTGTAACATTTGAAAACGATCGTCACGAAATTGAAGGAATGAGCCGTTACAGAACGATTCCGGCCATGTCCTTTCTGGGCCGTTACCGGATCATAGACATTGTCTTAAGCAACATGGTCAATTCCGGAATCGACCACATCAAGATCCTTACCAAGAATAAGCCGAGATCTCTGATCGAACACATTGGCTCCGGATCACAGTACAACATCAACTCCAAGAGCGGTTCTCTGCAGATCCTCTACACCGATGAACCGGTCACCAACCCGCTGTACTTTACCGATCTGGCCCTGTTAAGACAGTATGCCAATACGATTGCCGACAGCAAGCAGGATTACGTTCTGATCGCTCCGAGCTTCATGATCGACCGGATCAACTTCCAGGATATGATCGCTCAGCATGTCAAGAGCGGTGCTGATATCACCGTGGCTTACAAGAACATTGATGATGCGGATACCAACTTCCTGAGATGTCACAAACTGACCTTTGAAGGCGAACACATCGTTGACTCCAATCTGAATCAGGGCGATGAGAAGAATGCGCCGATCTCTCTTGAGACCTATGTGATGACCACTGACTTCTTCCTGAAAGTCCTGAAGAACGCTGCCAAGGTTTCCGCTCTGTATACCCTGAAGGAGTTCCTGACCGCACAGGCCCGCAAGATGAAGGTTCTGGGCTATCAGTACAAAGGCTATCTGAGCTGCATCAATTCCCTGAAGAAGTACTTTGATACCAACATGGAACTGATCGACTACGATAAGGCCATGGAACTGTTTGACAAGGACTGGCCGGTCTACACCAAGACCAATGACTCATCTCCGACCTTCTACTCTGATGCGGCCAACGTACACCATTCACTGATCGCCAACGGATGTGCGATCCGGGGAACCGTTGAAAACTGCATCATCGGCCGAGGCGCCAAGATCCACAAGGGCGCCGTGGTCCGCAACTCCCTGATCCTGCCGCAGGCGGAGATCTTCGAGAATGCTCATATTGAATACGCGGTCATTGACAAGCATGCCGAGGTCAAGTATGTCAAGGAGATCGTCGGTTCCGAAGAAAACCTGATGTATGTCGCCAGAAGGGATACCGTCTGATGAAAGGTGTATTATACGCAGCCGCTGAAGGCCTGCCCTATATCAAGTCCGGTGGATTAGCCGATGTCATCGGCTCCCTGCCGCAGTGCATCGATAAGAACAAGTATCAGATGGCTGTCGTCATGCCGATGTATAAGAAGATCATGGACAAGTTCGATATGGAGAAAGTCGCAGACTTCCCCGTTCAGTCCGGCATCATCAATAAGACAGCCCAGCTTTACAAGGACAACAGCAACGGCATCGACTACTATTTCATCCGTCAGGACGATTACTTCAACCGGGATGGCATGTACGGGTTTGCGGATGACGGTGAAAGATTTGCCTTCTACTGCAAGGCCGTTCTGGAAATGCTGAAATTCGTTCCGTTCAAGATCGACATCATCCACACCCATGACTGGCATACCGGCATGATTCCGATTCTGGCAAAGAAGGAATACACGGATGAATACCACAACTCCATCAAGCATGTCTTCACCATTCATAACCTGGCCTTCCAGGGCAACTTCCCGCGGGAACTGATGAACTGCTTCAATCTTCACAGCAAGTACTTTGACAACGGTGATCTGAAGTTCGATACCGGAATGAGCTTCATGAAGGGGGCCATTGTCTATGCTGACAAGATAACGACGGTTTCCAACAGCTATGCCGGTGAGATCCTGTCACCGGAATTCGGTGAAAGACTGAATGAGGCGCTGAGCTACCGCCGCAACGATCTCTGGGGCATTGTCAACGGCATTGACACTGACAGCTGGAACCCGGAAACGGACAAGAACCTGTTTGCCAATTATTCAATCAAGAACATGGCCAACAAGAAGAAGAACAAGAGAGATCTGCAGAGAAGACTGGGCTTAAGAGAAGACGACAGTGTCCTGCTGATGGGCATGGTCTCCCGTCTGACCTGGCAGAAAGGTGCCTCTCTGCTGATTGAAAAGATGAGCACCATCATGGGCCAGGACGTTCAGCTGATCATTCTCGGCACCGGTGATAACTACATTGAGAATCAGCTCAAGCGCATCGAGTTTGATTACCCCCATCGCGCGGTATTCTACTGCGGATATGATGAGGCTCTCTCCCACAGCATCTATGCCGGTGTGGACCTCTTCCTGATGCCTTCGTTGTTTGAACCGTGCGGCATCTCCCAGCTGATCTCCATGCGCTACGGCACACTTCCGTTAGTCAGGGAAGTAGGCGGCTTGAGAGACACGGTCGTTCCCTACAACGAATACACCAAGGCCGGAACCGGCTTTACTTTCAAGAACTTCAGCGGTGATGACTTCATCTACATGATCAAGTATGCCATCGAGGTCTTCTACTACCGCAAGGACGACTGGAAGAAGATGATGAAGAACGCCATGAAGGAAGACGTTTCCTGGCAGAAGAGTGCCATGCTTTACGGCCAGCTCTACAGCTGTCTGTAAAAAACGCTTCTGTATAAAAGAAACGCAAAGGCGGCATTTGCCGCCTTTTGTCATGGCTGATCATTTCCCGGGAAATAAACCGGTACTGCCGGCTGCCGGCAAATTTGTTTCAGTACATTAAATGTATTATAATTATCTAGGTATGGGAGGGAGATTTATGTCTTCAGGAAAAAAGATAACTGTCGGCATGCTCATTCTGGCTGTAAGCGGCCTGCTTTTAGGCGGCGCGCTGGGATACGTGCTGACACACACATACATGAGCAACAAGGTGCTCGATGACATGCTGAAGGAAGGCTATGTGCTGACCAGCGATGCCACCGCAACCGCGGATGACATTGTCAACGGCAAGAGCGGCTTTGTTGACGGACAGCTGGTCATGGGTAACGTCCGGGTGTTTGATACTTCGGATGCCACCGCAACTTCATCAGTCATCATCAAGGGAAAGACAGCCTACATTAACGGCGAACTGGTCGTTGGCACTCTGCCGGTCAGCTATGGTGAAGACATCATGCCGACAGTCACGGGCATCAACGTTCAGGGTGGCCAGTATCTGGCTGAAGACGTCATCATCAGAGGCAGCAAGAACCTGCTGGCTTCCAACATCCGTTACGGGGTAATGATGTTTGACATTACCGGAACTTACCGCATCGAACCGGATCCGGAACCGGACGGAGGTGAGTAGGATGAAGTGGAGCATTTTCAAGGACACTAACGTCGACAGCGAACTGGAAAAGTACGATGTCGAGGATGAAGAAGTCGTCGAAGAAGAAAAGAACATCGAAGAAGAAAAGCCGGCTGAAGAACAGAAACCGGAAGGAGCCATGTCGGCCATTGAGGCCCTGACCATGTCAGCTGTCGGCCGTCCGGAATCTCTGGCACGGACAGCGGAAGCTGAGACAGCGGCCAGTGATGCGACCATCGAGTACAAGGCTACCTTTGATCTTGGCGAAGATGAAGGTGAAGTTGAAAGAGAAGAGACGACCGTCATCAGCGAACCGACAGACGAGATCGAACTGGATGAGGAAGAGGAAGAAGAGGAATACGAATATGTAACTCCGCATTACTTCCGCAACGCCTTCCTGATCACTCTGCTGTTTGTGATGATCGGCGCGGTAGCCAGTTTCTTCCTGTTCAGTGACCGGATGGCTGCACAGCTGAGATCCGGTTATCTGGCTAACGGCTACATCATGACCAACGAAGCCACCGCAACCGCCGCTGATATCCGCCAGGGCAAGACGGCTTATGTTCACGGCAAGCTTGTTGAGGGAACCTACATTGACATCGACACCTCCAACGCTACCGCAACGGCGGCTGACATACTGGAAGGATACACCGCTTATGTTAACGGTCAGCTGATCACCGGAAACATTCCGACTTACACCGGACCGACGCAGATCACGCCGACTACCAAGGATATCATCATTCCCAAGGGCTGCTATCTGAAGAACACTCTTAACATCAGCGGCAGTGCTGCCCTGCAGAGCAAGAACATCAAGTATGGTGTTGAGATCTTCGGCATCATTGGAAGCTATACGGGTAATTAGCATGAAACAGGAAATTCTGGAGAAAATTGAATACTATAAACAGCTTGGCCACGTTGTGCCCAAGCTTTCGTCCATCAAGACGGAAGAACAGATCGAAGGCATCCGCAAAAGCGGCGTTATCAACACCGGGGTTCTGGATTATGTAGCTTCCAAGATCAGAGCCGGTGTCAGCACGCAGGACATTGATGACTGGGTGACGGAGTACACGGAAGGACATGGCGCCATCTGCGCTGATTACCACTATGAGGGTTATCCCAAGCATGTATGCGTATCCATTGATGATGTAGTCTGTCACGGCATTCCCTCAAGCAAGGAGATCCTGCGGGAAGGAATGATCGTTAACGTTGACGTGTCAACGATCCTTGACGGGTATTTTTCCGATGCCAGCCGCATGTTCATCATCGGAGAAACGACAAAGGAAAAGAAGAGGCTGGTTGAGGTAACCAAGCAGTGTTTGGACATCGGCGCCGAGCAGATTAAGCCCTATGGCTTCATCGGTGATATCGGCTATGCCATTGAGCAGCACGCCAACCGCAACGGTTACAAGGTTGTCAGAGAATTCGGCGGTCACGGAGTGGGAATTGAATTCCACGAAGAACCGTGGGTCGGCCACTTCGGAAAGAAGAATACCGGCATGCTGATCGTTCCCGGCATGGTCTTCACCATTGAACCGATGATCAACATGCGCAAGTCCGGAATCCGGGTCAGTGCTCTGGATGGCTGGACCGTCTATACCAAGGATAAGATGCCGTCGGCCCAGTGGGAACACACCTTCCTGGTCACGGAAGACGGCTACGAGATACTGACATATTAGGAGATAAATCATGAAGTTAGAACAGTCTGCATATCTGAAGAGCTGCCGGACGAAGTTAAAGCAGCTTATCAGTCTGCTTGCAAAGGATTACGAATATGTCTCGGTGCTGGCCAGTGATGTTTCGGGAACATCCTATAATGCTTCCCAGAGAAATCAGAGCATCCGGCCTTATGGCTTTGCCGAGCGTGGTTTTGTCGTTCGGGTTTACTGCCAGGGCGGCTACCAGGAATACTCCTTCAATCAGATTGACGATGTTGAAGAACTGGCTGAGCGCATCCGCCGCCAGCTGACTGACCAGCAGCAGTTGCTGCAGAGTCTGTCCGTCAGCAAGTACGAGACTCCGCTGATCCATGAAGAAAAGATGGAGAAGGAGTTTGCCGGAGAAGTGCCGGACAGCATCTTCACAATTGACCCGAAACAGATGATGCAAAGGCTCAAGGCCATTTCTGATGAAGGTGCAGCCAAGAAGGACATCGTTGAATGCTCAGTTGGCTTTACCCATGTAATCCTCAGCAAGATGTTCCTTTCCACCAGCAAGGACCTGATGCAGAGCTACGGCTACTGCACCTGCGCCCTGATGCTGCTGGCTAACCGGGACGGCCAGAGCCGGACCGCCAGAGCCAGTGCTTCCGGCTGGAAGGGCACGGAGATCATTGACGAAGTGTACAGCCAGCTTGACCAGTGCTACGAAGATGTCATCTGCCTCTTTGGCGCCGAGAACATCAAGCCCGGTGAATACACTGTCATCTGTCCGCCGGAGTCATCAGGAATCATTGCTCATGAGGCGTTCGGACATGGCCTGGAAATGGACATGTTTGTCAAGGAAAGAGCCATTGCCAAGTATCACATGCAGGAGAAAATTGCGAGCGACGTTACTGACATGTATGACGGAGCTGCCAATATCCGCGACACGGCTTCCTATTATTTTGATGATGAGGGAACCCTGGCTTCGGAAACCCAGATCCTCAAGGATGGCTATCTGATCAACGGCATGAGCGATCTGCTTTCTGCCCTGCGTCTGGGCGTCAGGCCCAGTGCCAACGGCCGTCGGGAGACCTATAAGGGAAAGGTCTATACCAGAATGACCAACACCTACTTCGGCAAGGGCAGCAGCACTCTGGATGAGATGATTGCCAGCACCGATTACGGCTTCATCATCGACGGTGCCCAGTCGGGCATGGAAGATCCGAAAAACTGGGGCATCCAGTGTGTCCTTTCCCGGGCCCGGGAAATCAAAGACGGCAAGCTTACCGGCAAGGTTTTTTCACCGGTCATTCTGACCGGCTATGTACCGGATCTGCTGGCTAACATCTCGATGGTCAGCGGCGATGTTGAAACAAACGGCAACGGTTACTGCGGCAAGGGTTATAAGGAATGGGTCGTCGTATCTGATGGTGGCCCGTACATCAAGACGAAAGTGAGGCTGGGCTGATGGACAGAATCATAGAATTAGTCAGACAGGCACAGGTAAGTGACTGGCTGCTGGTGGAAACCAAAACGGTCTCCCATCAGGCATTTTTCATCGGTCAGAAGCTTGACCAGCACCGCATCAGCGACACGGACAGCTACGTACTGACCGTATACATGGACGTTGACGGCCAGCGTGGCAGTGCCGAACGCGAGATCTTCCTTTCTCAGAGCGATGAGGAGATCAGCAAGGTCATTGAGGAAATGAAGTTCAGCGCGTCCATTGCCCTCAACCCGCATTTTACCCTTGTTGCCAACGAGAGGTATCATGAAGATCAGGCTAAGGCTGACCTTCTGGATTCCTATGGCAAGGTCATCAAGGCCGTACAGGCCATCAATGACCGCGGCAATGAGAAAATCAATTCCTATGAGGTGTTTGTCAATCAGGATTACTTCCACATGGTGAACTCTCAGGGCAGTGATATCAGCTTCAATCAGCTGAGCGAAGAACTGGAGATCGTCATTACTTCTCTCTCTGACGGCAAGGAAACGGAGATCTACTACATGCTAAGCTGCGGTACAGATCAGACCGTGGAAAACATCATCGAGCGCATTGATAACGTCTTTGCCCTGGCGGCTGACCGCTCCAAAGCTCAGCCCTGCAAGACGATGCTCAATGCTCATGTGATCATGACCGGTGAGGACATGAGGGAATTCTTCTATTACTTCCTCTCCAAGACCAGCACATCGGCCATTTACCGCCGTGTTTCCCAGGTAAAGATCGGCGATCACTTCCAGGATGGAAAAGGTGATAAGATCACCATGGAGATCCGCAGGCAACTGCCGCTTTCATCAGCCAATCGGCCCTATTCGCCGGATGGCTGTAAGGCCAGAGATTTCTTCCTGGTCAGGGATGGCGTCTGCGTCAGCTATCATGGCGACAACACTACAGCCTGTTATCTGGGTGTGAAGGATATTGCTCCGGCTTACAACTTCGTGGTTTCCCCCGGCAGCAAGTCCCTGGCGGAAATGGAAAGCCAGCCTTATCTGAAGGTGGTTCAGTTCTCCAGTTTCATGGTCAACCCGATAACCGGCGATTTCGGCGGTGAATTCCGTCTGGCTTATCTGTATGATGGCGAAAAGGTTACTCCGGTTACTTCCGGTTCCATCACCGCCAACATGCACTCGGCCCTGAACAACTGCTATCTCAGCACTGAGACCGTTCAGCTTGACAACTGCATTGTTCCCAAGGCCATTGAACTGTTTGACATAAACGTGGCAGGTAACTGACATGCGGAAAAGTCTCATGGCTAAGATTCTGATTGGCTTGCTGGTGACATTAATGTGTCTGAGCGTATTGTCAGCCCTGATGAATCTTTAGCCGGCAGCAAAAAAGCGAAAACAGCCGGAAGGCAGCAGTCTTCCGGCTTTCTTTCGGCAAAGGAAAACCCGCTGTGCGCGGGTCTGGTTATTCAATGATTCCCAGAATCTCCATTATCCGGTTGAGGTCACTGGTATCTCTGTAGGAAATGTTGATGGACTTGTCGGTGATCTTCACCGGTGTCCCATACCTTTCCTTCATCCGCTTTTCCAAGTCAGCGATGAACGGATCCTTTTTCGGCCCGTTATTTTTGACCGGGGTCTGGGGCAGATGAGAGAGGGCTTCAACGGCTCTGACTGACAGGCCGTCTCTGACCGCCTTTTCGGCCAGCTGGGAGCAGAGCTGCGGATCAAGCGTGATCAGCGGTCTGACATGACCCATGGAAAGCTTGCCTTCTTCGACCAGCTTCTGCACGTCTCTGGGCAGCTTAAGCAGTCTGATGGTGTTGGCAATGTGCTCGCGGCTCTTGCCGATGCGGCTAGCCAATTGTTCCTGAGTGCAGTTCATCTTCTTCATCAGAGTCTGGTAAGCAGTTGCCTCTTCAATGACGTTGAGGTTTTCTCTCTGGATGTTTTCCAGAAGGGAGATCTCCATCATCTGATCGTCAGTGGCTTCCATGACAATGGCCGGAATGTTTTCCTTGCCGGCAATTTCACTGGCTCTTAACCGTCTCTCGCCGGAGATCAGTTCGTAGCCGCCGACAGCCTGACGGACCAGGATGGGAGTGAAGACGCCCTGCTGACGGATCGATTCGGCCAGTTCTCTGATCTTTTCGTCGTCGAATACATGGCGGGGCTGATAGGGGTTGGTGCGAATCTCGCTGAGCTTAAGGGTAACCTTGCGGCCGCTACCGTCATCATGAGCAGAGTTCTCAATATCGTTGATCACATCTTCAATGTTTTCGCCGAAGATGGCGGATAGCCCGGTTCCCAGACGTTCTTTCTTAGCAGCCATTGGACCTCCTAACTGTTCTTGGTAATGACTTCCTTGGCTAAGGCCGCATAGGCTCTGGCACCTTCGGACTTGATGTCATGCTCAAAGATGCTCTTGCCGTAAGACGGTGCTTCGGACAGACGGATATTACGGGGAATGTATGAGCGGTAAACTCTTTCCTTGAAGTACTTCCTTACTTCCTGCTGAACTTCAACAGACAGCTTGGTGCGGGCATCATACATGGTCAGCAGTACGCCTTCAATGTAAAGCTGCGGGTTGGAAACCTTCTGGACCATTCTGATGGAAGCCAGAAGCTGAGTAAGACCTTCAAGGGCATAGTATTCACACTGAACGGGGATGATTACGGAATCAGCGGCCGTCAGAGCGTTGGTGTTGAACAGACCCAGGGTTGGCGGGCAGTCGATGAGAATGTAGTCATACTTGTCTCTTAACGGAGCCAGCTTGGCTTTCAGCAGCTTGTCACGGTTCTGGTCGTAATTGGCCATTTCCAGATCACTGCCAGCCAAATCGATGGTCGCCGGAATTATGTCCAGCGGCGGTATGCGCTTGGTGATGATGCATTCGCTGGGATCAGCATCCTGCAGCAGCAGTTCATA
>JAEEGL015537637.1_pt1 | contig 14001 bp, 8 predicted proteins | sample 9134231 | NCBI WGS metagenome assembly JAEEGL01 (sample SAMN16246548, study PRJNA631951) | gut metagenome | biome: gut microbiome; feature: rumen; material: fiber-attached | host: Bos | place: Iran: Karaj | collected 2018-10
GCGCCGATGACAGTTTCTCCTGTCTCGTCAACGACGGTGCCTGTGATTTCTGTTTGCGCATACAAAATCGTACACGTCAACATGAGCATGAAGCTGAGTAGAAATCTTTTCAGTACGTTCATTGTTCTGTTGGTTTTGGTTAATATAAAATGGTGATTTATGTCGATTGGTCGCAAAGTTAACCTATTAATATATAGGGGACTATCAGTTTTCGTTCTTCTGCTTGTAAATATGTTTCAATGTAACATTTCTATCAGTCAATGAACGATTTTTACAAGCCGCAGCACTCGCACGGCCCCACGCTAAGGCGCAAAGTCGCTAAGGTTTTTAAACAATAAAGCAACAACCCAAACAACAAAATAAGACCGTCTTAGAAAGTTGTTTGAGTTGTTGTTTATTGTTTGTTCAAGCTGTTTGAAAAAGCAGCGCCCGCTATTCGTGAAATTAGAAAGAATAATAAGGCGAATGCCCAATTAGTTTAATTCGTGAAATTCGTAGTTTGTTTTGTGTCCGTGTCAGGACTTACACGCCTCGCCTGGCACGGTACCAAACTCATCTTTGTAGCACTTGGTGAAGTAGGATGGTGAGGCGAAGCCCACCTGATAAGCCACCTCACTGACCGTGAGTTTTGACTCTTGCAACAACTGTTGGGCATGGGACAATCTGGCCTTGCGCAGCAGATCAACGGGCGTGCTGCCTGTCAGGGCCTTGACCTTGCGGTAGAGTTGCACACGGCTCAGTCCCATGTCAGCAGCGAGGTCCTCGACGCTCAGGTTGCTGTCGGACAGTCGCTCATCCACCAAGCTTTTAAATCGTGAAATAAAGGCATCCTCGATGGGTGTCGGGGCGACTGCAGTTGCCTCAGATGGAGCGACGGTTGTCTCTGTTGCGGGTTTCATGCCCCACAGGTCCTTAAGTTGGTGGCGGCTTTGCAACAGGTTGTCAATTCGAGCCAGCAGCAATTCAGGTGAGAAGGGTTTTGTGATATAGGCATCGGCTCCACTCTCGTAGCCCTCGATTTGATGTTTTTCCAGTGCCCTGGCTGTGAGAAGGATGACGGGGATATGACTGGAGATGCCGTCTTTTTTCACCTGTTGGCAGAATTCCAAGCCGTTCATCACGGGCATCATCACGTCCGACACAATAAGGTCGGGCACCTGTTCGCGGGCGAGTTCCAGGCCTCGTTTGCCGTCCTCAGCCTCAAGCATGCTGTATTTGCCCTGGAGGATGGATTGCAGATAGGTGCGGATGTCGGCATTGTCATCGACGACGAGCACCGTGGGCGCATCCTCGTCGGGCTTGACACTGCCGGCCGATTCGGGAGACGCAATATGCTGTGTCTCCTTGTGGGCGTTGTCATCGGCGACCGTGCCGCCCACTTGGGCATCAAGCATCTTGTTGACGAGGGCGGTAAGTTGGTGGGTATTGCGGCGAACGATGGTGAACAGTTCACGCGCATTGTCGCTCGCCGTGCGGAAGTCGTTGGTCCTCAGGAGCTGGTCCAGCGGACCCTGGATGAGCGTCAGCGGCGTGCGCAGTTCGTGGCTCACCTGGGTGTAGAAGTCCAGCTGCTCACGTTCCATCTTAGTTCGTTCGTCCTGGATGCGGGCCCGCTGCAGGTAATACATGTAGATGCCGGCAAGCAATGCCAGCAACAGCAGTATCGCCGCCAGGGCCACAAAGATGAGGGTGCGCTGGTTGCCCAACTGATCGAGATATTGGCTGGCCTTCTCATGCAACTGCTCGAGGTTGCGGGACTGACGCATGATCTCCTCACCCTCCATCAGCAACACGCGGGCATTGTCCTGGGTGACAAGCGCCGACATCAGTTTAGTCTCCTTCTCGTAGGGTTTCCCATCAAGGATATCCACCGCCAACTGCAGCAACTGGTCGCCGTGGGTGGGATAGATGTAGGACGCATCCAGCAACGAGTCCTGCACCAGGCGGATGCCGCCGTTCTCGCCTGGCAAGCCGTCAATGCCGCAGAACAGCGGCAGTGCCCCGCCCACCTCTTTGAAGGCTTTGCGCGCTCCCATTGCCGTGCGATCGTTCATGCCGAACACCAGGTCAATCCTCCCGGTGTCCTTATTCTTGTCAAGCCATTGCTTGACTATATTGTAGGCTGTGGGCTCAGTCCAGTCACCCTGCAGTGTGGCAACCACCTGGATGCCTGGATGCTCGGCAATAGCCTCCCTGAAGCCGTTGTGGCGCTCAATCGCGGGCGAAGAACCCTTCAGGCCCATCACCTCAATGATACGGCCACGGTCATTCAGCCGTGTAGCCACATATTCGCCCATCAGGTGCCCCATCTCATAGTTGTCGGCACCCATATAGGCCGTATATTTCTTCGTGTTGGTCTTGCGTTCAAACACAATCACGGGGATGCCCTTGTCGTAGGCCCTGTCGATGGCCGGCGAAATCGTCGACACCTGGTTGGGAGCCACAATCAGCAGATCAATTCCTGTGCCGACAAGGCTGTCGATCTGCTGGATTTGGCGCTCGTCACTATCATATGCCGCGGCAAACCGCAACTCCACATTGTCATGGAAATAGGCGCCGATCTGCAGTTCGGAATTCTGCTTGTCGCGCCAGATGTCGTCAGAGCACTGCGACACCCCGATGCGATATTTCTTGGCATCCTGCGAACAAGAAGCCAGCAGCGCCAGCAGTAGAATAGTAATACATATATTTAACTTATGCATATCTTCTTCTGTGTTCTGTTTCCCACCCAATCATCAATTAATTGAGAGCAGTTTACAATAAAACGAACTGCAAATTTTATAAATTTTTTACAAACAACAAAATTTCCCAGTCAATTTATGATAATTCATGGTCTAACGACCGAAAAAAATGAGATCTAATATCTCTTCGATAATAGATCTCGTCTTCAATTAGACTCTCAAGAAATGATGAGTTTAAAGGGAGGAATACCCCCCTGTTTGTATTCCCCCTTTTGGGGATATAACATACTAATCGAGTGATGCGTCAAATTAATCATTGATACGCAATCTACTGATAACCAAATGTTTTCATTATTCTATGCTATCAAATGATTAGCATGTAATATCAATCGATAAAACCTCCAGTGCCACGTCCTTTAATTAGGTGGCTGTTTTTTCAGTCACTTAATTTGTTTTTATGAGTATCAATTTTAGGGGTGTTGATAAGTTTTTTGGGGTGGAAATTTTGTGGGGTGAGGGGAAAAGTGTAATTTTGTCTGTTGCTTTTGATTGTTAGAAGCATAAGTTGATAGCAAAAACTGATAGCATGTTTTCGATAATCGAACATATTGAGTACCTGATGACACGCCACGATTGTGTGGTAGTGCCAGGTTGGGGCGCTTTTATCGCTAACTACCGCCCGTCGCATTATGACGAGGTGCGTGAGGTGTTTGAGCGTCCGCGGCGTGAGGTGGGCTTCAATGCCGAGGTCACGCACAACGATGGTTTGCTGGTGCAGTCGATCATGCGCCGCGAGGGCATGGGCTTTGACGATGCTGTGCGTTTCATCGCCGACAGCGTCGCTGTCTATCGCCAGCAATTGTCGGTCGACAACGAGGTGTCGATGGGACGGTTGGGCTACTTCCGCCGCAACGATGGCCGTTACATCGAGTTCGTTCCGTTCAGCACTGTCCACAGCAATGATGCTTACTTTGGTCTGGCTGATGTGGGCATCAAGTCGGTGACGGCTCTCGAGCGTGAGTTTGCAGCTCCTGTTGGCGCTGAAAGCGAGTCGACAGTCGTTGGTGACGGTCGCAACTTGTTCACGCGCCGTGCAGTGCGTATTGCCGCCTCGGTGGCAGTGCTCATCGGTTTGGGCATCACGCTCACGACGCCCATCATCGCCGACCGCCACGGTCAGGATGCCAGCATGGCTCCCACGGTGACGGCTCCCCAAGCCCAGCATCTGGGCAACGTGACAGTGCAGGATGGTGTCGTTGCGCAGGCGATCGAGCCGGTCAAGACCGTTTCGCCGTTTGCCAGCGTGGGCTCGACAACGGGCAAATACTACATGGTGATTTCCACCTTGCGCAACCAGCATGAGCTGGATGCCTTCAAGGCCAAGTATCCCGAGTTGGTGCCCGACATGAAGATTCTGAACTATCGGGGCATGATGTGTGTGTATGTGGCCCGCAGCGACGACTACGGCACGTTAATGGGTCTGCGCGACAAGCTGCCTAAGGCCTTGCGCGACGTCTGGATCTATAGCTGATGTCGGCAACATCAGGCAGTTGTACCGGTTGCCTTTAATCATCAGCATCCACACATCCTCCTTTTCAATGATATGGCGCACGTCATCCCTGTTGATGGCGTGCGTTTTCATTCGCTCGTCGGTGAACGTGAGGGTGATGCCTTGATCGTTGATGGCGGCCTTTTTCTCCATGATGGACCAGCGTGCCAGCGGCGAGAAGCCGTAGTAGAAGTAGAGTAGGGCTAGCACCATGGGCAAGGCGACAAAGAGTGTCATGAGCGCCACAATGACAAATCGCACGTCAATCCACACCGCCAGCACGGCGCACACTGCCACGGGCAGGCACATCCATAGCCAGTTGTCGGCCAGGAACATGAGACTCAAGTGCCTCATGTAGCAGCCGGGTGAGACCATGCATTCTTTCATATTTTCAGTTTTTAGTCCTTAGTCCTTAGTTTTTAGTCCTTAGTGTTGTCTTGTACTTAAAGCCTTGTACCTAAAGCCTAATACCTAAATGCCCAATGCCTCTTTATCAGCGTTTTTTCTTGCTCTTGTTGTAGATGGCGCGGCGGCGAGCGATTTCCTCATAGCCGCGTTTGTAGGCCTGCTTGTTCTTCAGCGTCAGCTTCTGGCAATAGCCTGTGCCCTCGTTGTTGTAGAGTTTGGACAGGTTCAGGTATTGCTTGCCGTTGCCGCGGGTCACGGGGAACACCTCGGCCTTGCGCTGGTTGACGCGGTCGCACTGCACCGAGTGGTTGTCGGCCGTGGTGCCGGTGAGCTCGGGCGCGACACCGCCTTCTCCCACCCACACGGCAAAGACCTCGGCGCAGGGAGGATAGCCCAGTGCGATCCACATCGTCGTGAGCAGCGGGTTCTCACCGGGGACAATGCCCTCGATGACCACGCTGGCAGTGGAGATGCGCCGCGGGATAAAGTCCTGGTCCACAATCCAGTTGTCGCCGCTGCGAGTGAAGTCCTTGCCCAGCTGCGCGTTGTAGAAGGTGCGTGACAGCTCCTCGGTGAACACCGCCGGGGTGATGTCCTGGGCCTCGATGTGAGGCGCGAGCAGCGCTTTCTCGTTCCTCTCGCGCACATAGCCCATGCCCTTGTCTTTGGCACCGCTGTAGCTGTAGTTGGTACGCGTGAGGATGCCCTCGGGGGCATCCTTGAGGTCAAATTTCACATATCTGTAGTTGCCCGTCTCGAAATAGGCGCCGTTGCCCAGCGCGTCGATAACGCCGAAGTTGGCTTCCACACCCAGGGGTTTGGGCCGAGTCTTCAAGAGGTTTTCGAAGTCGTCCACCGTCTTGCAGCGCTCCAGGGCATAGCGCATGAGCTCGCCCTCGCGGTCCATCTCCTTGACGCCGTCGTTGCCGTTCAGGTTATAGGATGCCGTGTTCATGATGGCGAAGCCCGCTTCGTTAAATCCCATCCATGCCGCCGTGTCTTGCAGGTCACGGGCATCGAACAGGGCGACGAACTCCATCAGCCCGTCATGAGCCGGGATGCGCTCCACGCGGTTGTTCAGGTCGTTGGTGTCGCGGTTTTTCCACATCAGCGGGCGTCCGTTAGCCGTGAGCTTCCCGCTCACGATGGCCGAAGTGCAGGCGTCGGCAGCCAGTGCAATAGTCAGTGCGGCCACCAGGGCAGCCATGATTCTCTTTTTCATGCGATTGTCGTTTTTTAGTTCCTGTGCGCAAAGGTAATGTATTTTTCTATTAGCATCAAATATTCTGACTCAGGAAATCGACAAAAAGCAAAATCGCCTGTCAAGAGTGTGGCGTTCTAACCTGCTGATTTTCAGTAATGATTTTTCTAGTTTAGAAACTGGAGGGGTGGGGCGGGAATGTTAACGAGAGGTTAAAAGCACATTTTGCCCCTCACGCTGCAAAGGTAGCATCGCTGCCCCTCGCCCACCATGGTAAAAAGGTTTTTTAGTCCTTAGTTTTTAGTCCTTAGCATGAGGGCAAGGTGGGGGTGCGCGTTGGCAACGCGCAATACTGGACACGTGGCGGGCACTCGGACACAGGCGGGTGCGAAGCGCCCGCCTGTGTCCGAGTGGTGAGATGGATGTTGTCTTTTAGTTGGTGGTGGGGATTTTTTTGAGCCATTGGCGGTAGCCGAGGATGGCCATGACGGTGTAGAAGGCGTAGAGGCAGGCGGTGAAGGGTATCTGCTTGTAGATGTAGAGGACGGTGCAGACGGCGTCCACGACGAGCCACAGTAGCCATTGCTCGGCATACTTCTGTGCCAATGCCCACAGGGCGACCATGCTGAGTGCGGTGGTGAAACTGTCGCACAGGGGCACGCTGCTGTCGGTCCAGGTGATGAGCACCCAGTAGATGAGCGCCCACAGCGCGAGGCCGATGAGCGCCACGGGCAGGACACGGCGCAGCGGGAAACGGGTGATGGGACGCTCGGCGACCTTGTCGCCATCGTCATGCTTGCTGCGGGCCCATCGCCACATGGCGTAGCCGTAGATGGCGGCAAGGACATAGTAAACCTCCATGCCGAAGTCGGCATACAGCCCTCGCTCCCAGTACAGATAGCCGTGGACGATGGGCATGATGACGCTGACGAGCCACAGCCAGATGCTGGCCTTGAACTCGAGCCACAGGTAAATGAGTCCCAACACCAAGCCTGCCATGTCGATGGCTTGAACCCATCCGAAGTTGGTGAAGTAGTCCTGTATCGTCTCCATTAGGTTTTAGGCTTTAGGCTTTAGGCATTAGGTGTTAGGCATTAGGAAGGGCCAAGAACCTGATACCTGAAGCCTAATCGTTAGAAGCGGAAGGTGATGTGCCCCAGGGCGTTGATGCCGGCCATGGGGTAGAAGCGCGGGTCGCTGTAGAGGGTGTACTTGGCTTCCTTGGTGCCGCCGGGATAGAGGGCGCAGGTCTGTGAGTAACCGTTGGTCTCGTACTTCTCGTTGAACAAGTTGTAGATGGTAGCTCCCACTGTGATGCTGCTGATGTGCGGCAGCTTGAAGGTGTAAGCCAAGTCCAGGTTGTTGACGAAGTAGGGATCCAGCGAATCCTCCTTGCGCTCGAAGTTGTCGAGGTACTGGCGCGACACATACTGCGACTGCAACATGGCGGTGAAGCCCTTATAGTCAAAGGCGATCATGCTGCCCAGGGTCACGCTGGGTGAGAAGGCGATGGTGGTGTTGCCCTTCTCGATGGCCGTCTGGGTCCACATGTCGTCCCACGAGTCGGCGTCGTAGTCGCTCACATAGCCCACATAGTCCTGGATGCGGTTGCGGCTCAGCGTGGCATTCACCTCCCAGCGCAGCCAGTCGGTGAATTGCATGCCTGCCAGCAGCTCTATACCCATGCGATAGCTCTTGTCCACGTTCTCGGCCATGAGTTCGCCAATCTCGTTGATCTTGCCGTTGAGCACGAGCTGGTCCTTGTAGTTCATATAATAAAGGTTGGCACTGAACAGATAACGGCCCGAACGGAACTCGTAGCCAGCCTCCCAGTCATAGAGTTTCTCGCTCGTGGGATGTTGCAAGAAGAGGCCGTCGGTGTAGTTGTTGCGCGTGGGCTCCTTCTGTGCCACGGCAAACGAGGCATAGACGCGGTGCTTGGGTGCAATCTGCCAGTTGAGACCTGCCTTGGGGTTGAAGAAGTTGAACGGCTCGTCGATGTCGAGGGCTTGCAGTCGCTCGGGGTCGGCGGTCCAGTCCCATTTGTCATTATTGCCCGTGATGCGGTAGCCGATGTGGCGGTACTGCAGGTCGGCATAGGCGCTCAAGCCTCCCGTGATCACATAATTGCCCTTGACGTAGATGTTGTAGTCGGTCTTGCGGCCATTGTTGCGGTAATACTCGTGGTCGGGATCCAAGACGCTGGTGTAGTTCTCCACCCAGATGACCTGGCCGTAGTGGTCGTTGCTGTAACGGTTGATGCCTCCGCCCAGTGTGGCGTTCAGCCTGCCACCGCTGTACTGCAATGAGAACACGCCGCCGCCAAATCCGCTATCCACACATTTCTTGCGCACCAGGCTGGCCTTCTTGCTGGAGCCCTCGGGTGTCACCACGGGCTGCAGGGCATACTCCTTGAGGGTGCGGGCATTCTTGTATTCCTGGTAGTAGCCGTAGCCATCGGTGTAGTGCAGAGCCACATTGAGTTTCCACAGGGGGGTGAACGCCTGGTTCCATATCAGCTGATAGTGGGTCTGGCGGTAGATATCCTTCTGGTCCTTGTAGAAGCCTGTTACCTTGCCGTCGTGCTTGATTTCGCCGTTGGGGTTATAGGTGCGGTTGTTCTCGAGGTCGTCGCGGCTGATGCCGTCCCAGGCATGGTAGGTGTCTTCCTTGCCGCCAAAGGTGACAAAACGCAGCGATGTGTTGCCGCCAAAGTATCCCACCTGGCCAAAGTAGCTCACCAGCTCGCTGGTGGCACGGTCGCGATAACCGTCGCTGCCGATGTGCGACAAGCGGGCCTCGATGGCCCAGTGGTCACCCAGTAGGCCACTGCCCACGCGCAGGGTCTCCTTGTTGGTGTTGTAGGAGCCATAGCTACCCGTCACCTCGGCGTAAGCGTCGCGTGAGAAGCTTTGAGTGCGCATGTTCACGCTACCGCCAAAGGCACCCGAACCATTGGTCGAGGTGCCCGCGCCACGCTGCACCTGGATGTCGCGCACCGACGAAGCAAAGTCGGGGGTGTTCACCCAGTAGATACTGTGGCTCTCGGCATCGTTCATGGGGATGTCATTGACGGTGATGTTGATGCGTGTGGCATCGGTTCCGCGCACGCGCATCGACGTGTATCCCACGCCCGCACCCGCATCGCTCGTGGTGATGACACTCGGGGTCATCGTCAGCAGGAAGGGGATGTCCAAGCCATGGTTCACTGCAGCAATCTGCTTGCTGTTCACACTGGTAAACGCTACAGGAGTGTTCTCACTTGCACGCGTGCCCAGTACCTCTACCTCGCTCAAGGCGACGCTGGGCACCGTGTCGGTTGCCGCGGGCTGTGCCGCTGCGGCAAGGGCTGCCAGGGTTGTGGCAACCGCTAAAAAGGTCTTTTTCATTGTTTTAATTAAATAAGTTGTTCTCTACGCCGGTATTGTCCGGATCAGATCCGATGGGTATGTTCTCAGCCCCGCTGTCGCCAGGGAGCACCCCCAAACTCATTGAATCACGCTGCAAAATTACACTATTTTTCACAAACATGCAACCTCAGTCTGCGCCTTGGGATGACGTTGGGTGAGAAGTTGACCGTAATTTACTCATTAACAGGAGGTAAAGTGCTAGTCCCTAACAAGGGGTCATGGAAAAAGTCTAGAGCGGTTTGCACATTAGGAAATTTTAACAACTAATCCTATGGAAAATACTATAAATCGTTATATCTTTGCAACTGAAAAAGTGTGATTTTTCTTTTTATTTTTGATAATCCCATGGATTTGTAAGAAGTGAAGCCACATTTTGCCCCGCCCCAAGCGTGATTGATAACAAATTACATAAATTTACTTAATTATTAACTAAACTCAAATTTTTACATTATGAAGAAGTTTACTGTTCTTTTGTTTGCATTGATTGTAGGCGCTTTTGCCATTCAATTAAGTGCTGCGCCGGGCAAAGCTCCCGCGCGCTCCAGTATTTACAACAGTGATCAAGGTTTTACCCGACTGGGTTCCACGTCGATTTATTACGACATCTCGCAACGCACTGCAGCTGGTCCTGGTGCACAGTATGGCATCAGCATCCTTGGCAGGGTAAGAAACAATAGCATTTGGAGTTTCTTAGTCCCTTATCGTTATTATTCATCCACCTACGAGAGCAATGGTCCTGGTGCAGGTTTCATTGCTGCCTTCCAGGTGAACGGTGGCACCGCTAAATATCTGGATGCCAAGAATGGCTCGAATCAAGACGGCGTACGCATGACAGCACGTATTGAACCCCAGGGCGATGTCGCAGCCCGTGTCGTTTACACGCTGCAGAATACAAACGATGAGGCTGTAACGGTGAATGCCGGTGTCTGGGGTGACATCATGATCGGTGACAACGACCAGGCTCCGCTGTCGCGCATGAACAACACCATCAACGGTGAAACCTACGGCATCAAGATGAAGCATGAAAACACTGAAGATGAGAATACAGTATTTCTGTGCGCCCTCTTCGGTGATCACGTGACCGGTGTAACAGCTGCCGACAAATACTGGTTCGGATTCTTCAGCAGCAACTGGCATGCCAATGAGATCTGTGGTGAGTACTCCAAGACCATCTACGACACTAACCAAAGTTGGGGTCAGTCTTATCAGCAGTACTATGAGGTCGAGAATGGCAACTATGACAGCGGTCTTGGCTTCTGCTGGACGGGTCGCGAAATTCCCGCTGGCGAAAGCATCGAGCTTTCCTACGTGATCAGTGTCGGTGAGGTTGACTTCATGGAGCCCTTCGATCCCGATCCCGATCCCGAACCCGAGGATCCTCAGCCCGTCTTCACCTATGAGATCCAGGCATTTGACTGCGAGGGTTGGAACGACTACACTGCTCCCCATCCCGTTAAGGTAAAGGGTGAATATGTTCACGCCTATGGCCAGAACGGCTATCTGGAGTATCAGGTTGACGACGAGAACACCTGGCACGTCATTGGTGAACTCATCTCTGGTGCCGAGGGCGGCTATGAGTTCGACTTCAATGTTACCTACAACCCCAACCGCACCACCGACCATGTGGTTGCAGTGCGCTACGACGATGGTTTGGGCAACATTATCCCGTTGGAGGGCTTGAGTTGGATCGACGTGCGCTCCACCAATGTCACCGTTACCTGCCAGGATGAGCCTGTTTACAACGGCCAGCCGCACCTCTTTGACGTATTTATTGATCGCGAGACGATTACCATCGGTCAGGGTGGCGAGTATGTTGCTCCCGACACCTATCACTACGACGCTATTGAGGGTGCCTTTGAGGATGGAACTATCGGCAAGAACACTGTATCGTTCACGATCGACAAGGCACAGCCCATCGTGAATGTTGTCATTCCCGATGACTGCCCCTACACCGGCAATCCTTATGCTGCAACCGTAACCGTGGTTCAGGGTGGCGAAGCTACCACTACCTATGTATACATGGGTACTGGTCTGCCAATTGAGGGTGAGCCTGTTGAAATCGGTATCTATTCTGTTATCGTTAATGTGGCCGAGACTCCTTACTACTATGGTTTGAGCCAGGGTTATGGTGAACTCGTGATTTACTCAGATGACAGCACAGCAATTATCGAGCTCGATGAAGCTGTTAAGGACAATGGCGCATGGTACACCATCGACGGTCGCCGTGTTGCTGCTCCCACCCAGCCTGGCATCTACATCCACAACGGCAAGAAGTACATGGTGAAGTAAGCCTTCACACACTGTAAATCCCATTAAAAAAGTGGCCTGCTTATCGGCAGGCCGCTTTTTTTTAGTTAGGGGTTAGAGGTTAGGGGTTAGGGGTTCAATTAGATGAATTCGTGAAATATGTAGTTCATTAAAAGCCGGATGCAAAAAAAACACTACCTTTGCATCAAAACCATTAACAAACATGAGAATGATGAAACATTTCCTTTCTGCCATCTTGATGATGGCAATCGCAGTGACTGTTTGTGCTCAGGATCAGGAGCGCATGACCGAGGCTTGCACCAGCATCATGGTGGGACGCTTGGCCTCGACCGACGGTTCGGTCATCACATCGCACACCTGTGACGCACGTTACCGCACCTGGATGGAGGTGGTGCCTGCCCGCGACTATGAGCGCGACACCGTCACCGCCGTTTACAAGAACCGTTTCCACACGCGCGCCGCCAGCGACAGCACAGGCATGCCGCGCCTGGGCGTGATTCCGCAAGTGCGTCACACCTACCGTTTCCTCGATACCGCCTATCCCTGCTTGAACGAGAAGCAGTTGGCGATGGGCGAGACCACCATCAGCGGGCGCGACACATTGCGCAACGAAAAAGGCATCTTCATGATCGAGGAGCTGGCACGCATCGCCCTGGAGCGCTGCACCACGGCGCGTGACGCTATCCGCCTCATGGGCGCTCTGGTCAAGCAATATGGCTACGGTGACAGTGGCGAGTGCCTCACCATCGCCGACAAGAACGAGGCGTGGCTCTTTGAGGTCTTTGGCGAGGGTCCCAAGAAGGTGGGCGGAGTGTGGGCCGCCGTGCGCATCCCCGATGACGAGATTGCCGTGTCGGCCAACATCTCGCGCATCGGCACGCTCGACCTCAACGACCCCGACCATTACATGGCCTCGGACAACGTGTTTGAGGTGGCAAAAAAACTTAAACTGTGGGACGGCAAGGAGCCTTTCTGCTTCTGGAAAGCCTACAGCGGAGCGAACTACATGAAGGAGATGAAGAATTACAGCTTGCGCGAGCTTTATATCATGCAGCAGCTGGCGCCCTCGCTTGGCCTCACCGATGCCATCGAGAACCTCCCCGTCAGCGTCAAGCCCGACAACAAGGTGAGCGTCGAGCAGGTGTCGCGTCTGCTGGGCAGCTACTATGAAGGCACACCGTTGGACTTGAGCGGCCGACACAAAATTCCCAACCCCAAGCGTAAAGACAAACAGGGCAACATCGTGGAGAACGAGCCCGACAGCATCGTCTCGCCAGTGGCCAATCCCTGGATCACCAACGAGCAACTGGCGATGTTCTATGCCATGGGCGACTCGGCGATGAAGTGGACCCGCACGGTGAGTGTCCCCTGGTGCTCCTACAGCACCGTGATTCAGCTGCGCAGTTGGCTGCCCGACGAAGTGGGCGGCGTGGCATGGATCGCCTTTGACAACCCTGGTCAGAGTCCCAGGTTCCCCGTCTTCAGCGGCAACACCGACCTGCCTGCAGCGATGAAGGTGTGCGGCCACGGTGCCGAGGATGACAACAGTCCGCTGTGGCAGTTCCGCAAGGCCAACCGTCTTGCCTCGCTGCGCTGGGGCGCCTTCCGCAAAACCCTTGAGCCGGCCCGCGACCATTTCCTGGAGAAAGGCCTGCGTGAACTCCCCATGATTGAGCGCACCTGGCAGGAACTCAACGCCACCGACAGCAAAAAAGCAGCACAGTATCTCAACGACTGCACGGCCGACGGCCTGGGCGCTGCCGCCTACCGCTGGCAGCAGATGGCGCATGACTTCTGGTTGCAGACGTGGAAGGGGTTTTAGGTTTTTAGGCGTTAGGTATTAGGCGTTAGGTATTAGGTATTAGGTTTTAGGCTTTAGGGGGGGCGCATACTTCTTTGGGGCAACGGGGACAAGGTGTCATTTTTGTTGCCTGACGTGCTGGATGTAGTCGAAGAGTTGCTTGTAGAAGGGGTGGCGCGTCATGGTGGGGGCGTCGCCCAGGATGAATAGCTTCATGCGGGCACGCGTGATGGCCACGTTCATGCGGCGCAGGTCGCGCAGGAAGCCGATCTGTCCCTTGTCGTTGGCGCGCACCAGTGAGATGATGATAACGTCGCGTTCCTGCCCCTGGAAGCCGTCGACGGTGTTGACCGAGATGAGGTGACGGAAGGGCTTGAAGAAGGCCCGTTTCTTGATCAGTCGTTTGAGGTATTGCACCTGGGCGCGGTAGGGCGAGATGATGCCCACGTCGATGCGGTCGTCCAGGATGCGCTGCTTGCCCACACGCTGGAAATAGATCTGCAGCAGGCTCAGGGTGAGGTTGGCCTCGCCCTTGTTGACGCGGCCGAAGGTCTCGCCCACGAACTGTTCCTTGAAATTGTCCTTCTCGTCCTCGCCCAGCTCGATGGTCGAGGTGTCGACCCACAGGATGGGCGAGTCGCCCTCATGGACGAGGCGGTGGGCGACTTCAGGCGACGATTTCA
>JAEEGL016444197.1_pt1 | contig 14001 bp, 14 predicted proteins | sample 9134231 | NCBI WGS metagenome assembly JAEEGL01 (sample SAMN16246548, study PRJNA631951) | gut metagenome | biome: gut microbiome; feature: rumen; material: fiber-attached | host: Bos | place: Iran: Karaj | collected 2018-10
ATCAGCAGTATGAGATAGCACCCTCTGCCGCAGGTATGCCAGCTTTCCCCATCCCGTACGAGGATATCGCCCCGTACGTACTGGTGGAGGGGAGTCCTCCAAGGCTTGGCGGAAACAAAAAACTCGGTGTGTTTGCCACCCGTTCTCCTTTCAGGCCGAATCCCATCGGACTGTCTTGTGTGAAGCTTGAGTCGGTAAAAGACAGTGAAAACGGACCGGTCATTTGCGTATCCGGTGTGGATATGAGGGATAATACTCCGATCTACGATATCAAGCCTTACATACCATATGCGGATTGCAAGCCGGATGCAGTTGGTGGTTTTACGGATGAGACGGAATATGAGAAGCTGACGGTGGCCGGTGGCACCGATTATCTTGATTTTTTTCCGGATGAGGCAGACCGTGCTGCTGTGGAAAAGATACTGGTCAATGATCCGAGGCCTCATTATCATGATGATCCAGAGAGGGTTTACGGATTTCTTTACGGAAAACATAACGTAAGCTTCCGCGTCGACGGAAAGAACGTTTTTATAGTGGGAGTAAGTAGTGTATAACTTAACATTTTCACCGGAATTTATCCACTGTATCCCCAAAATCAGGTGGATAACTTTGTTTTAAAGTTGATTATGTTTAAAAATATGTTGATAAGTGGTGGACAAAAATGAGACTTAAAAATGTACCTGCAGCGAGAGATGCGATAGCAAAGAGCGATATATGTATAAAAGATCCCGAAAAGCTGAAGGGAAAGTGGAAAAGCGAGATCTTCAAAAACGATAAACCTTTGCACATTGAGATAGGAATGGGAAAAGGCCGGTTCATAATGGAGCTGGCTGCTACTTATCCGGATATCAATTTTATAGGTATCGAAATGTACTCCAGCGTCATATACAGAGGTATCCAAAAGTACGAGGAGTCCGAAAACCCGCCGAAAAACCTGGTTTTCCTGTGCTTTGACGCGACGGATATCTGCAATATCTTTGATACGGGTGAGATCGACCGTATTTATCTGAACTTTTCCGATCCATGGCCAAAGGACAGACACGCAAAAAGACGTCTTACTTCGGACCGGTTTTTGAAAAAATATGATGTGATCTTAGCTCGTGACGGACGCATCGAGTTTAAGACGGACAACAGGGATCTGTTTGATTTTTCCCTTGAATCCGTAAAAGAAAACGGCTGGAAGACCGATGCCGTTACCTTTGACCTTCACAAAGACGAGGTTATGAACAAGGGAAACATCATGACCGAGTATGAGCAGAAGTTTTCGGAGAAAGGTAATCCGATATATAAACTGATAGCATCGAGATAAGCAATAAGCGACGGAATCGATTCCGTCGCTTTAATTCTGTGAATAGTAACGTTTGGTTGCAAAAAAATTTACATAAATAAGATATTAAGGTATAATAGCGAACATCGGAGGTGACATATGTTAATGAATCCGAAGGATGAATTTACATATGTCCCTACAGGATCACTTGATGAAGCCGAGCGAAGAGAAGGCTGAATCTAGTGACATCGGAGGTGGAATATGAGCGCATCTATTCTGATAGTGGAAGATGAGGAAAAACTGGCAAGGTTCGTAGAGCTTGAGCTTGTACATGAGGGTTATTCGGCGGATAAGGCGTTTGACGGCCGGAGCGGATTGGAGGCAGCACTTGCAAAAGATTACGACCTGATATTGTTGGATATAATGCTGCCGGAATTGAACGGATTGGAAGTTTTACGAAGACTCAAACGGGAAAAGAACACGCCGGTCATCCTGCTGACTGCCCGTGATGCGGTTATGGACAAGGTTTCGGGTCTGGACGCCGGGGCGGTGGATTATATCACAAAACCTTTTGCTATAGAAGAACTCTTAGCCCGTATCAGGGTAGCTCTTAAGATCCATCCCGCCGAAAAGAAAGAACCTGCGGAAAAGTCCGGTACTTTAACCTGGCAAAAGCTGGTACTCGACGAGGCAGCACATGCCGTGACCTACGACGGTAAACCCGTGGATCTGACAAACAGGGAATTTGTAATGCTGAAGGTCTTGCTTGAAAACATGGATATCGTGCTCTCACGAGACGTCCTTCTTGAAAAGGTCTGCGGCTACGATTATATGGGCGAGACGAATGTTATAGATGTTTATGTAAGATATATCAGATCAAAGATCGATGAGGTATACGACGTTCGGATGATACAGACGGTCCGTGGCGTGGGGTATGTTATAAAGAGTAAATAAGTATCTTTAATTGTTCAGAACCAAGCTCGAAAATCATAGATTTTCTCGCTGTTTGGTTCTCACCAAAGAAATTTGCCCCAATATGCCTTGGCATGAACAAGTTCCTGCCCGGCATATTAGGACAAATTGCCTTGGTTCTGAACAGTTACATTTTAATCTTTCTTTAATCTTTCTTAAAAGACAGTTTCATTTATTAAGGATAGAATGATCACTGTCAACAGGAAAGCGGCAGGAAACCGGATCCTTATCCTGCCGGATCGAAAATAAAAACGACCGATCATCGTTTTTAAGAAAAACAGAAAGATGAGGAAAATATTATGGAAGAATTCGAAAAGGTTGAAAGAATTGTAGAGAAAGCAAACGTTTCTTACGAAGATGCAAAGAAGGCACTTGAGGAATCAGGCGGGGATATGCTGGATGCCATGATCTGGCTGGAAAAAGCAGGCAAAGTAAAGGCTCCGTCACAGTCAAGCTTTAATACACAGCAAAACTCAAACGGCAGATATGAAAATGTTGCCGATGCAGTTAACCGTTCGGAAGGTTCAAAGGCCAAGAGCGTGTTCAAGTCAATTGGCGAAGCATTGGGAAAAGCATTCAGATATACCATCGACAATTCACTCATGGTGCTCAAGGGCAACGAAGAAGTGATCAGACTTCCGTTGCTGGCAGCCATCATCGCGTTACTGATAGGCTGGGAGATCCTGATCATCATTATGATAATCTCGCTTTTCCTTGATTGCAGATACAAGATCGTTGGCAAGGACAACGCCGGAGAAGTAAACGAGTTTTTTGACCAGGCAGCGGATCTTGCGGGAAAGGCAAAAGAAAAATTTTCAGAGCAGACAGAGAGCAGCACATCTGATAAAACAGAAGCCTGATCGGTATAAAATATGAGCAATAATTCGCAAAGGATAGAAAAAAATAATAAAAAAATGTCCTCCATCGCCGGCAAGCTGCATCTGCAGCTTGTCCTGGCGAAACTGGGGGCTTTTTTTGCTGCGGATCTGTTTTTTACGATAATGTTCTTTTTGCTGTGGGTCATTGATGCGGAAAGATCGGCGGGTATCGGAGACTTTGACCTTTCTCTGAGGCGGCACTTTTTCTTTCGCGGGGACGGGCCGCTGGATCTGCATTATATAGTCAGTGACGGCGGCAAAGTGTTGCTGGAAAAAAATGCGTCGATCCTGATGATGTTTGTGACAGTTGTGGTTTCAAGCGTTGTTATCATACAGCTATTGAACATCGCTCTGCCTTATTACGGTGAATACAAAAAGATAAAGAAGACCCTTGCTCCCATAAACGAAATGGCGTTGAAAGCCGATGAGATAAGCCGGATCTCTTTTGATGAGAGCAAATATCACACCATCGAAAACGCTATTGAGAACATCTCACCGGAGCAGACAAGGGATCTTTCCTTAGGCGACAGGGATCTCCAGGGAATCGAGGCTGCCATGAACAACATGCTGCACAGGATGCATGACACATACATGCAGCAGGCGAGGTTTGTGAATGACGCATCCCATGAGCTCAGAACTCCGATTTCGGTGATACAGGGTTATGCGGACATGCTGTCACGCTGGGGAAAAGAAGACCCGGCGGTGCTGGAGGAATCCATAACGGCCATAAAAGCTGAAACGGAACACATGAATCATCTGGTGGAGCAGCTTCTTTTTTTGGCGAGGGGCGATGCCGGCAGAAATGAGGTTAAGATGGAAAAGATCTGTCTTAACAATATTTTAAGGCAGATCCATGACGAGTCGCTGATGATAGACAAGACGCATGTTTACAAGCTGGAGGAAAAAGCGTCCGATGTCTGCATAACAGGTGACGAGGCCATGATCAAGCAGGCTGTCAGGATCCTGGTCGACAATGCCGCAAAATATACGAAGCCTGACGATGAGATAATTTTGTCGGTGGGAATGAAAAAAGATGAAGCGGATTCGGGACAGGAGCATCCTTACATTCAGGTTCAGGACACCGGTGCCGGCATGGCGGATGTGGATGTCCGGCACATGTTTGAAAGATTTTACCGCGCGGACGATACGAGGCAGGTTCAGGGAACCGGACTGGGGTTATCCATTGCGAAGTGGATCATGGACATGCATTCCGGACATTTTGAAATTACATCCAGAAAAGAGATCGGAACCAGGATATGCATGGTTTTTGATCAGATACAGAATTAGGCGACGGATGCTTCCGTCGCTTATTTTATGTTTTACATAATGCGGCATTTGAGGTATAATGAGATGATGCTATGCAGGTTTGCAGAAAGTCAGTGAAAGAGGACAAAAAATTGAGGAAATATTGCAGGATCTTTGCATCCTTTCTGATAATGATGGTTTTTGCCACGTGCACGGTCAGCAGTGTGGCTGCAAAGGGCAAATGGCCGGAGGGAATATCCGTCGGTTCAAACTCTGCCTGCGTTATAGATGTGGGCAGTAATACGATACTTTTTGAAAAAAACATGGATGACGTGCATTATCCGGCGTCTATCACCAAGATAATGACAGCGCTTTTGGCTATCGAAAACTGTTCTTTGGATGAGATCGTGACTTTTTCCGCTGAGGCAGTGTACGGTAATGAGGGCGACACAAGCCATATTTCCAGAGATGTAGACGAAAAAATGACCATGGAGCAGTGTCTTTACGGCATGATGCTGGCATCCGCCAACGAATGTGCGTGGGCAATAGGTGAACACGTCGCGGGATCCATGCCGGAATTCACGGTCATGATGAACGAAAAGGCAGCAGAACTCGGCTGCACACATACACATTTCAACAATCCCAACGGTCTGCCGGACGAGGAGCACTATACAACCGCTCACGATATGGCACTGATCGCAAGTGCGGCATTCCATAATGAGACATTCCGCACCATATGCGGTACCGGAACTTACACCATCCCGGTTACCAACAAACACAGCGAGCCCACATATTTAGCCAACCACCACAAGATGCTCTATCCCTACAAGGGCGTCAGAGATTATCTTTATGATTACTGCAAGGGCGGAAAGACCGGCTACACCATAGCTGCGGGCAACACTCTGGTGACATACGCAGAGAAGGACGGCATGACACTGGCATGCGTTGTTATGGCAGCCGAGACACCGTATCATTATACGGACACCATCAATCTTTTCGATTACTGCTTTGAAAATTTCAAGGTTTTCAATATTTCGGAAAACATAACCACCGGAACTGAGGATACGGGTTTTGAGAGACCGTATTTTTATGATATGTCGGAAAAATTTGCGGTGATTGACACGGAAGCTACCGCGATATTGCCTGCAGAAGCCGATTTTTCGGATGCCAAGCTGAAAGTTGAATACAGTGATGGCGATAAAAATGAGCTGGCTAGCTTCGTGCTGACTTATGCCGGACGTGAGGTGGGACGCGCCGATGTTATGCGGACAGGTGCAGATGTCAGTACAGACTTTTTTGAAGGAAATATCATCGTAAGCGGTGATGAGGCGGTAAACACACTGACCCGCAACACAAAAGAGCAGGAAAAACCGAAAGCGGCAGAAGAGACTGCATCGGACGATACAGAAAAGCCCGTTGAAAAGGTCGATGAAAAATGGTCGATCAAAAATCTTTTCCCAAAGCAGATCAAGATCTCGCTTACACCGACTCTGTTAATAAAGCTTATAATAGCAATAGCCCTGATCGCCATAATAATACTGGTGGCCAAGGCTATTGCGGGAAAATCAGATGTGTTCCGCCGTATGAGAGCGGAAAAGAAAGCCAGAAAGCGTGCCATGAGGGGCGCCATATTCATTGACGACAACGAAGGCAAACGTGCAAAGAAAAATAAAAAGAACGATCTGCATTTCTAATCGGACAGCAACCTGTCCAATATGGACAGTACTTTGTCTTTTTCGGTGGTATATAAGATGACGCCGGATGAACATTCGGTCATGGCAGAGATCTTTTCGTCCAATGAAGAGACTTCCGATATGAGATGTATGAGATAAGTCCGGTTTTGCGGCTCCGTCTTTATCAGGATCGGGGTATGACCGCTCATGTCCGTGACTTCGGCGCCGGATTCCGACAGGATGGCCTTCAGGTTTTTCTCTTTCTCGACTTGTTTTACGGTTCTGTCAACTATAAAGAATCCGTCTTCGTCCTTGGGCATGTCCATGGACTTTACGGCTCGCTGTATCTGTTTGGTCAGACTGTCCGAAGCGGGATAGAGTGACTCAAAATATTTTGTGAAATCCGTTGCCATCCGGAAGTGTTTGTTTTTTCCGTTTTCCAGGATCTCGGTTATCAGGATCCTGCGGATGATCTTTTCACATTCTTTTCTGGATGGGTTTTTTACTCCGATGGTTGACTCGGGAAAATCCATGATCGTTCCTCTCTTAGGTATATTTTTACAAAAAAGACAACACAATGTTGACCTTTTAAGAGTATAAGACAATAAAAACGATAATTCAATAGAAATTTAAATATTTTTTCAGGTGTTTGTTTATGGAAAGACTTTTGACAGACAAGGCTTTTCTTGAAAAGATCATAAAAGACAAGGGCGGCATCATAAAGACCGCTGATCTGGAGTCTGCAGGTTTCGGTTACCGCCGGGTGCAAAATCTTTTGGACAGCGGTTTCCTGAAGAAGATAAAAAACGGATATTATTCGCTGAACAGGGATGGGATGTCTGAGGACGAGAGGATACGTCTTCTTTTTCCGGACGGGATACTCACCATGACATCGGCGCTCTACGCTTACGGATATATTGATGAGAAGCCGGACAGTTATTACATTGCCATAGACAAAAATGTTTCCAGATCCAGATTTAAGATGGAAAACCCGAAGGTCGTTCCTTATTATGTGGAAAAGAGCGCGCTGGATTTCGGGATCACGCGGATAAGATTCGGTGAAGGTGAGATGTCCGTCTACGCAAAGGAGCGTCTTTTGTGTGAGATTTTTAAATATGAAGAAAAAATAGACAAAGATATTGTGGATAAATTTGTTGATAAGTTTGTGGATAACTACCGGGCCGAGAAGCGCAGCGACATGCTGGATCTTATGGAATGTGCTGTCAGAAGGCAGGTAAAGAATAAGATACAATCAAGAATAGGGGACAGATTATGAATAAAAAGACAACAGAAACTGTCCCATTATCGGTTGGGGAACAGTTTTTATATGAGAGTATTGTATCTTTGATGGGGCGGCTGTTCCTGCCGGACAACATGAATTCATACGCCTGCTGCTATGATATTTTGGGTCGGATTGACTTAAAAGGCAGGAGGGTGTCAGCCGACTTGAGACGCTTGTGCGAGGAGAGAAATATCTCGATAGAGAAAAAACGCCTCGAAATGTTTTTGATGTTGGAGTCGGATGTCCACATGAGAAAAAAATGGGAAAGTTACATGTTGGCATCCGGAAAAGATAAGTCCCTGGAATGGGACAAAGTTTTCGGCAGAGTTAAGAGTTTTATATCACCGCTTTGGTCTGCCATGTGCGAAGACGGATTCTATCTTTGCGACTGGATCGGTGAGCTTGGGAGATATATGGACTGATGGTCGATTTGGGAAAAAGGATCGAAGAATATACACAGAGTGATTTTTATCCCTTTCACATGCCGGGTCATAAGAGAAGATTTGATCCGGGATTTGATGCTTATGCGGTGGATATAACGGAGATAGATCCTTTTGATGACCTTCATCATCCCCGGGGGATACTAAGAGAACTTCAGAGCGATTGCGCAAAAATTTTCAGGGCAAAGGAAAGTTTTCTGCTGGTTAACGGCACAAGCTGCGGAGTTCTGGCGGCCATAACTGCTGTCATGGATAAGGGTGAGTTCTTTCTTTTGATGGACCGCGGATCTCATAAGTCGGCATACAATGCCGTGATGTTAAGTGATCTTGAACCCGAATATGTTATCAGCCGGGGATCAAAATACGGTTTTTATGAAGGTGTTTATCCACAAGATGTTGATAATTTGTTGAAAAAAAGACAAAAAAAATCAACCGAATCCGGAAAAAAGACATTTAAGCCATGTCTTTTTGTGACCTCGCCTACTTACGACGGTATCACCTCGGATATTGAGAAACTGGCAGAGCTGATCCATAAATACGACGGATTTTTGATAGTGGATGAAGCACACGGTGCTCATTTCGGTATGCATGATATTTTTCCGGACAGTGCTGTGGTACAGGGAGCGGACATAGTGATACAGGGTCTGCATAAGACTCTGCCCTCACCGACCCAGACTTCCGTTTTGCATATTTGCAGCGACCGGGCAAGGGAGTTGGATATTGCCCGTTACCTGGAAGTCTTCGAGAGCAGTTCGCCTTCCTATATATTAATGAGCGGGATCTCCTCCTGCCTGAATTTTTTGAATACCGGGGGCAAAGAGCGGTTTGATGCTTTTGCAAAGCGGTTAAATTCTTTTTACGAAAAAACGCGCAAGCCTAAAAATCTTCATATATATTATGATGAATATGACAGGAAAAGACGGGATATCTCCAAGATATTAATAGGGGTGGGCTCGACCGGACTGACGGGATACGAGCTTTACGAACTTTTGGCAGACAGGTATCACTTGAGACTTGAGATGGCGGCATCTTTTTATGTGACGGCCTTAACGTCGGTTATGGACAGTGACGAGGGATTCGAGCGGCTTTTGCAGGCGGTATCGGAGATCGACAGGGATCATGCCGGCGGATCAGACAGTTTTAAGGGTCGTGGATCGGATAATATTTCTTATGAGGATGACAGGATCTTTTATCCGGATCCCGTTATCGACAGATCCATGAGGAGTGCATACCGGTCTCAAAAAGAAAATGTGACCATGGATGAGGCCGTGGGCCGTGTGAGCAGAAGGTTTGTTTTCCTGTATCCGCCGGGAATACCGGTTTTGGCTCCGGGTGAGGTCGTTACGGAGGAGATCGTCGGTATCATCAGCTGTTACCGTGAGATCGGTTTTGATGTAAGGGGGCTGTCGGAGACAGAACCTGTAACTGTCGAGGTTTGCGCGGAAAGGTGAGAAATGGCAATTTTTTGTTTGATGGGCAAAAGCTCATCGGGAAAAGATACTATATATAAGAAGATCCTGTCGGATGAGAGCCTAAATCTCATCCCCATAGTGCCCGGGACCACGAGACCTATGAGGGACGGAGAGCAAAACGGCCGGGAATATTTTTTCTATACCGAAGAGGAGTTTGCTGACCTGAAAGCCCGGGGCAGGATAGCCGAATCGAGATCTTACAACACCGTGCACGGTATATGGTATTACTTTACGGTGGCCGATGAAAAGATAAAGCCGGCAGAATCGGATTATATTTTAATAGGAACACTGGAGGCATATAACGGGCTGGTTTCTTTTTTCGGAGACAGCGCGGTTGTGCCCATATATGTTTTTGTAGATGACGGAGAGAGACTGACCCGGGCTCTCGCCCGGGAAAAAGGCCAGAAAAACCCAAGGTATGCGGAGATGTGCCGAAGGTTTTTAGGCGACGAAGAGGATTTTTCCGAGGAAAAACTAAAAGAGTCCGGTATCACGAGGCGGTTTGAAAATCGCGATCTTGATGAGACCGTCGAAGAGATAAAAAAATGGATTTCCGGGAAAATGAGTATGAGGTGACCGACAGGACACCAGTAGTTTAGGTCACTTACAGTAACAGATTGTGATCAATGCCGGTGAAGCAGAGGATAAAACATGGATATACGAGTCAGCGATCTGCCCGGAGTACAGCAGGCGGGGCAGACAAATCAAACACAGAATGCGGACGACACGTTCAAGTTCACTCTGAACAGTGCCCTTGCCGATGCGGATCTTCAGGCAAAAGTTGAGGGGATGCTCAAGGACATAAACGTGCAGGGCAATCTCATCGCGCGTCACATGGATATCCGCGAGATGAAAAAATACAGGGGGCTCATCAAGGATTTCCTGAACGAGATCGTGAACCGTTCACACAAGTTTTCAAGGGAAAATTTTTTGGACAGGCGCGGCAGGCACAGGGTTTACGGTATAATCCGGCTGGTGGACCAGGCGCTGGACGAGCTGGCGGGCGAACTTTTGGAAGACGAGAAAAATCATGTGGCTATCTTAGCCAAGATCGGCGAGATAGAAGGAATGCTGTTGGATATTTTAACTTAGTGATAATTGTGTGATTGCAAACAGAAATGATTTAGGACCTGTAAACGGACGTTTTTACGGGTTCCCGGGGGTGATACTATGTTGAGATTTGACGAGATCTGCGGACATGAAAAAGTGAAAGAACACATGATAAATGCTGTGGAGCAGAAAAAACCGTCCCATGCATATATTATTACAGGTCCGAAACTGTCGGGCAAAAAGACCATAGCCACGACCTTTGCGGCTGCTCTGCAGTGCGAAGGTGAAGGTGAGAAGCCGTGCATGCAGTGCAGATCCTGCCGGAAGATCCTAAGCGGCAACCATCCCGATATTTTTTTCGTGGAAAAGAGCAAGACTGCTATTTCCATAGACGATATCAGAACTCAGATCAAGGACAATATTTTTATCAAGCCTTACGAGAGTCCGTACAAGATCTATATCATAAACGAGGCTGAAAAAATGCGCTCCGAGGCGCAGAATGCTTTGCTTAAATCTCTGGAGGAACCGCCGGAGTATGTTATCATGATATTGCTGTGCTCATCCAAAGAGATGATGCTGCCAACGATCCTTTCGAGATGTGTCAATCTTGAGTTAAGACCGGTTGAGGGCACAAAGATCAAAAAATACCTCATGGAGCAGCAGCATTTGGTGGATTACCAGAGCGACATCTGTGTCGCCCACGCTCAGGGAAATGTGGGAAAGGCCATTAAACTGGGTAATTCACCGGAGTTTGTGGAATTCCAGAAGACGACGTTAGACCAGCTTGCCCATATCAAGGAAACGGATCCTTACGACCTGATCGAAATTGCCAAAGGCATAGTGGAAAAGACTTCGAAATCCACGAAAAAACCCGTAAAGAAAGCCGATGATGACACGGAAACATCTGATGATGTAACAAAATCAGATAATAAGTTGGAAATTGATGATTATTTTGATATAATAATGCTTTGGTATCACGAGGTGCTGATGATAAAAGCATCAAATGATATCAATAGCCTGATATTAAAAGACAGGTATTATGAACTGAAGAGAGTGGCCGGAGAGATTTCGTTCCAGGGAATTCAGAACGTATTGGAGGCCATCGAGAAGGCGCGCACCAGAATCCGCGCGAACGTCAATCTCGAGATCGTAATGGATCTTCTGTTCTTTGCCATGAAGGAGAACTAAAATGATAAACGTTGTAGGTGTTTCTTTTCGCAACGAGGGAAAGATAACATATTTTGATCCCGATAACCTGGCGATGCCGGTGGGATCTCATGTCATAGTGAATACCGAGAGGGGAGTGAGCTTTGCCACGGTCATCATGCCGCCCAAGGAAGTGGATGAAAAACATGTGAGACTGCCTCTGTACAAGGTTTTGAGGCTTGCCACCGACGAGGACATGAAGACCAACCGCGAAAATGCGGACAAGGAAAAAGAGGCATACCGTATCTGCCGTGAAAAGATAGCTTTACACGGACTTGAGATGAAGCTCGTGGATGTGGAATACATGTTTGACCGGTCAAAGGTGATCTTTTACTTTACCGCAGACGGCCGCGTGGATTTCCGTGAGCTGATAAAAGATCTTGCCGGAATATTCCGGACCAGGATCGAGCTTAGACAGATAGGTGTCAGAGACGAGACCAAACTGGTGGGAGGCCTTGGCATCTGCGGAAGACCCCTCTGCTGCAATATGTATATGAACGAATTTGCTCCGGTTTCCATAAAAATGGCCAAAGAGCAGAATCTTTCTTTGAATCCGACCAAGATTTCCGGCGCCTGCGGCAGACTGATGTGCTGTCTCAAAAATGAGCAGGAGACTTACGAGTATCTAAACAGCAGACTCCCAAACACGGGCTCTTACGTAACAACTCCGGACGGATTAAAGGGAGAGGTCTCATCTGTTTCGGTGCTGAGACAGCTGGTAAAAGTCATTGTGGAAGTGGATGACGAGAAAGAGATCCGTGAATATCCCGTTGATGAGCTGACCTTCCGTTCAAAAAGAAAGGACAGCGATCTTTCCGAGGAAGAAAAAGAGCAACTTAAGGGCGAGGGCTTCGGCGAGGAACTTCTTGAAGAAAAGCCGGCTGCTGACGAAAACGGAAAAGATGAGGCTTCCGAAAACAAAAACAACCGTCGCGGCAAAAACAAAAACGGCGGCGGTAAAGACAACCGTGAATTCCGTGACAACAAATATAATAAAGAAAACCGGGATAACAAAGATAACGGTGAAAACAAAGATAATCGTGATAACGTAAAAGACGGAAAAGATGGCAAAGACGGCAGGGACAGCAACAGAAATCGCAAGCCGCGCTTTGACAATGACCGTAAGAACGGCAATAACGACGGACAGAAAAAAGAGGGATTCAATAAGGAACACTCAAAAGATTTTGTCCGCGAACAGAATAAAGACAAAAATATAGACAAGAATCATTATCGCGACGGCAACAGGGAACAGGGCAAAAACTTCCATAATAAAAACTACAAGAACCGCAACAAGAATTACAACGGTAACCGCAAAGGCGGAAACGGAGGTAACGGCGGTCACAAGGACGGCGGCAATGAGGGTTGAAGCATTTGAACTCAAAGACGGCGAGAGAGTTGACGAGCTTGAGCGCAATGACTACGGCATAATCCAGGATCCAAAGAGATTTTGTTTCGGAATGGATGCGGTGCTTTTGTCCGGATTCGCAAGGGTGCGAAGGGGAGACAGATGCATCGACCTCGGTACAGGGACCGGCATAATACCGATCCTGTTGGAGGCAAAGACCGAAGGCTCACATTTTACGGGACTTGAGATCCAGGAGCTTTCCGCGGATATGGCGAGACGCTCTGTTGCCGGAAACGGTTTGAACGAAAAGATCGATATCGTAACCGGAGATATTAAAGAGGCATCAGAGTTGTTCGGTGCCTCTTCTTTTGATGTGGTGACTGTTAACCCGCCTTACATGAACGCCGGTCAGGGCTTAAAAAATGAAAATGAAGCAAAGATGATCGCAAGGCATGAGATCCTGTGCAGCCTGGATGATGTTTTGCGGGAGAGCGCAAAACTTTTAAAAACCGGCGGCAGATTTTTTATGGTGCATCGTCCGAACCGTCTCGCCGAGATCATCAGTAAGATGTGTGCCTACCGGATAGAGCCGAAGCGAATGAAGTTCGTTCAGCCTTTTGCGGACAAAAAACCCAACATGGTGCTCATAGAGGGAGTACTGGGGGCGGGCAGCGAAGTGATAGTGGAAGAGCCCATAATAGTTTATGAAGCCCCGGGAAAATACACGCCGGAAATCTATGAGATCTACGGATACTGATGGTTCATTCTTGATACCACATACAGAGTAAAATGGTCTTATTCAGAGAAAAGGACAAAAATAATACATGGAAACAGAAAAAAGGACAGGAATTCTCTATCTTTGCGCAACTCCGATAGGAAACCTGGAAGACATGACCTACCGCGTGGTCAGGACCCTCTCGGAGGTCGATCTGATAGCAGCGGAGGACACCAGAAATTCCATAAAGCTGCTGACACATTTTGACATCCACACGCCCATGACCAGCTATCATGAGTTCAACAAATATGATAAGGCGGAGGAGCTGGTGGACATTCTGTCATCCGGGAAAAACATCGCACTGATCACCGATGCCGGAACGCCCGGTATATCGGATCCCGGGGAAGTGCTGGTCAAGATGTGCATAGATCGCGGCATCACGGTAACATCGCTTCC
>JAEEGL011573639.1_pt1 | contig 14000 bp, 12 predicted proteins | sample 9134231 | NCBI WGS metagenome assembly JAEEGL01 (sample SAMN16246548, study PRJNA631951) | gut metagenome | biome: gut microbiome; feature: rumen; material: fiber-attached | host: Bos | place: Iran: Karaj | collected 2018-10
AAAATTTTGCGAACCTATAGAACCATTATTATTACTAATTTCAATATAAAATTCACAAAGAGTAAAAGTGATTCCATTTCTTTCACCATGCATGATATTTTTATATGTAATTTTTAATTCTCCACTTTTGCAATTTCCTAATTTAATAAAATTATAATCTGCATTATCAGGAAGATTACTTGATTTATCTGTATAAGTTAAATGATTCTTTTCACAGAACTCTTTTGTTTTTTTTCTTTTTAAATAAGGTAAGAAAACCAAAAAGTATATGAATCCCGATGCAATAATTGCTGAAACAAATAAAAATAAAAATAGATCAGCTATGGTAAAATCCCTTTGTCTAGTGGATCCTGCTGCAAAACAAAAATCAGATATTAAAACAAAAAATAAAGAAAGAAAAACTATATTCTTTTTATTTTTCATTATTCAGTTTTTCTCCAGTTATATAAATTTTATTAGCAGAAGTATTATTGTAACCTAATATTATCACTCAGTTCTTTGAAAAAAAACATGTTTTATACAAATGAGCATTCTTTAGACGAAGAAAGAATAAAACTATTACGACCTCCTTGCTTTTTTGAAGAAATACTGATTAAATAAACTCCGTAAATTTTCTAATGGTTGGTGCAGCATATAATGAAAGCTTCTGTTCAGAACGGAATTTGTCAAATCAAGTTAATAGTTAAGCTTAAGGGCGAAATGCCTAAGAGCGATTGTCTTTATGTTTCAGGTAATTTACTGGAACTAGGCGATTGGAACCCTGCTGGAAAAAAGATGCAGCAATCGGTTGATGGCAGCTATTACATTGAATTTAACGCCCGTCTGAATAGTATTATTCAGTGCAAATTCACACGCGGAACATGGAAAACACAAGCCATTATAAAGGAAGATGATGTTCCACCTAATAATCTTATAATCAAAGCTAACAAAAGCAAAGAAGTCAAAGTAGAAATAATAGAATTTCTTGACCAGAGACCAGTTGTTTCTGACCCTGTTCAGGGCAAGCTCATTTCCTTTGACTCTTTTGAATGCAAAGATCTTGATTATAAGCGCCCTGTAACTGTCTGGTTGCCAGATACCTATTCTGAAAAATCAGAACCCAACGCAGTTATATATATGCACGATGGACAGAACCTTTTTGAACCCTCTGCTTCTTTTGCAGGCAATGATTGGAAAGTTGACGAAACTTTGACCAAAATGATTAAGGCAAAAGAAATAAAAGACTGCATAGTAGTTGCAATTCCCAATTCCCCAGACAGAATGAAGGAATTAAATCTGGAAAGCAAGCATGGCAAAGCCTATGCAGAATTTGTTATAAATGAAGTAATGCCGTTAGTTAATGGCAAATTCAACACCAGCAAAAAGCCTGAAGATAATATTGTTGCTGGTTCTTCAATGGGTGGTTTGATGTCTTTCCAGATGGCTATAGAATATCCAGATATTTTCGGAAAAGCTGCCTGTTTCTCTCCTGCTTTTCCGCTGACTTTCAGCCAGACTATGGGTAAAGTATCAAAGAGTAAGAGCTTACCTCTTCAATCAATGATTTATCTTGATACAGGCGAATATGAAGATCAGATTACACGCAGTTACTACGAAATGATGGAATTATTGCAGAAAAAAGGCTATGTTGTGGGCAAAAATCTATTTGGCTATTTCGATAAAGAAGCTACCCACACAGAAAGTGCCTGGGCAAACCGCTTTCATATTCCAATGAAGTATTTTCTAGGGAAAAATGAAAACGGAAAGTTGAAAGCTGAAAGATGAAAGATCTGCCAAGCAGAGCTTGGCAAGGGAGGAGAGCAGAAGAACAGGAGAGCAGAAGAACAGGAGAGCAATAGAGCAGAAGAGCATAGAGGCTTACAGTCTTGTGGTATGTGATTGGTGGTGGGTGGTAAGTAAATTGAGAATTGAGAGATGAGAATTGAGAATCGAGAAATGAGGATGCCCTAAAGCCTCTCCTTGAGGACTGCCGCCAAGGATGGCGGCGTGCAAGCGAGCCACAGGATGTGAGCGATAAGCAACAGGATGTTGCTATACAAGCGAGCGCCAGGATGGCAAGCGAGTCGTAGTCGCTGAGGTGGTTGCTGAAAGTAGCCGGAGTGGTGACCTAACCAGAGTTAACCATGTTTTATGGGTAGAGCATAGTAATAATTATTAAAAAATAGTGTTTTACATAAAGACTCTTGAAAAGATATACATTTTCATATAATATAAATGTACAAATAGCAAAGAAAATAAATGGAGGGATTTATAGAATGCCAGCTATTAACATTCAAGACAATATTCTTCAGTATCTAAAAGAAGAAAAAGAACAAGTTAAGATTTTTTTGATGAAGGGTTTTCAAATTCAAGGTACAGTTTTAGATTTTGATACATTTGTTATTCTATTAGAATCAGAAGGAAAGAAGCAGTTGATTTATAAGCACGCAATTTCAACACTTCAACTTCCTGATAATTTCAATCTTCCAACAGGCAACTGATATTTAAGAATTTGTCTAAGACCGCATAATGATGAATAATTATTATGCGGTTTTTTTATGGTCATTTTTTTACACTGTTTAATTTTTATACAGTCAATTGTTTTTGATTAAAAAATTATCAAATTATATACAGAAAATTAAAATATATAATGGGATTAGAAAGATATTTTTTGCACAGACAAAAATTTATAAAAAAGAAAAACTTGCTAATAATCGCTAATATAGCCATGTACACATCTAAATGAAAAATATTTTTCTTAAAAAAATAAAACTTGGCATAATAAATGCATTAGGTATGACAACACTGCACGACTTATTCGTCAGTTGTCTTCAATCATTCCTTTCCTTGATCAAGGCTACCTCATAGAAGTGTGGCCTTTTTTTTTGCTCAGAAAACTGAATTAACCCTTGAAGTTGTTGTACTCTTTTGACGAAATCTGTTCATCTGTAATGGTTAAAATATTATGTACAGCAGGTGCTTCAAGTGGTTTAAAATCACGGTTAGATAAATTTGTTTTGTCCCAGATTCTTCTTCTTAATATATTTTTTCCACTGTGAGTGCCGTCTACAAAGTATTCTGGTTTTGCTCTTCCTATTCTAATATCTCCACCATAAATACGTTGAATAATAAATCCTGGTTTTTTCAAATAAACTTCAGGGTCACCTATTTCGTCTTGAATTTTAATACTGGAATTACCAACTTTCCAATTGGAAGCACGGCGACATGAACTAATTAAAGTTGCATTAATTGTTATTTCTGGAACAAACAAACCATCTGAATCATTTTTGACAGCTTCTTCAAATAAACCAGACATTAAGCCAGATGGTCCACAAGTGGGATCATAATCATTTTCTTCTTCTATTAACGCCTGTTTCCAAGCCATTTCAAAAATTCTGTCCTGTTCTTCTTTTGTCAAATCGCCACCCAATCTGATAGCATGTTTAATATATTCGATTATATCTTCTCTAACTTTGCTGTCCTTTATTCCAAAACTGTGATTTAATGTGACAGTGCTAGGCATGAAAAAGTTTTGCAAATCTTCGATATTTGCTTCATAACTACCACCAGAATTAACTTCTGGAAAATTATACAAGAATGCCATTGTACCAAATCTTGGTTCAGCGAATCCGTTTTCGTTTACAGAGGAACTGACTCCAAAAATAGTGTCTCTTTCACGAGGGTCAGCAGGACAAATAATGTGTTTTAATTCTTCTTCAATCTCTAAAGAAGATGGATGAAGATTCATCGCTAAACAATAAAGGAAATATGGCTTAATTTCATTCTTTGCAAATTTGCTAGGCTGAGATACATCAATAAAAATACGGCCTTCAGACATTATCATAGCACCGACTTTATTGTTGTATCTACCATTGCGAAGAACTTTTTTGTAGTCTTGATAATATCTGCTTTTATAAACTTGAGAAGTTTCGGGATTCTGGTTGAAATCACCAGCAATTACTATGTCTTTTGTACTGTAAATGGTAATACTTTTATCAGGACAGCCCCAGATTCTTAAAGGAACTTCTGAATAAACCAGAATTTTTCTACCATGGTGCTGTTTTATTATCTCGGGGTCATCTATTTCGGTGGAATCGATGTCATCTACTTCTTCTTCAGCATCTCCTGCTACATCGCTTTCTTCATCGTCTTTATCATCATCGCTGGAAGAATCACGCGTAGATCTTTCATCTTCGTCTCTTGGAACAGCAACAGCCTTGTAGCCTGCGAAATCTAAGTCATAGTATTTGGTAGAGGAGTCGTAAGGATTAATATATTTGCTTACAGGAAGAGTTTTATCGTCGATTATTACCCCATAAGTTTTTTTGTAGGTTTCAGCAGTTTTTTTTATTCGTTCTTTTGGCAATCTGGTAAATTTAATCGGGTGAGCTCCATGAGGTCCATCAACTATATAGCCATCGAAATCCTGAAAATCAGAAACATGAATAGAATCATTTTCTTTAGTAAGCTTATGTCGTTCATGGTTTGAAAATTCTAAGTCTGTGTCTATTAAAGCTCTTATTAAACCAGGAGTTTCAATCTTTTCTCCTTCTACTATTTCTGAACCTTTACAAGCACCACCTGCGGAATTAAAGGTTATCCAGTGGTATCCATACAGTCTTGAGCGTCTTAGCTGATTTTCTACTCCGAGATAGGGACCGAAACCGCCTATATCTAGCATTTCTCCATCAAATAAAAGATACTCTGTGGCAGGATATCTTCTTTCTAACAAAGCTGTAATCTTACGATATGTTTCGTCTTTTGCTCCAACACCACCCTTGACTTTAACTACTATTTCAACTCTAGTGTACATTTCTGATTCACGAAGAGCTTTTGTATTAGAGTTTTCTCTTGATCCATAATTCATAGCGAACTTTGCTTTAAACTCTCCATAATCAGTATATCCGCTATAGATTCCTTGATTAACACCGTTTATTGTCATATTATCAATTTTTCCAAGCAGGGAATCACGTTTTTTAATAGGCTTATACCAGCCTTGTTTGTTCATTTCATATGGGTAATAATGCAGATGGGTATTATAGGCTCTGTTAGCATTCAGTTCGGCCACAATACAATTTAGTGCTGCTTCCCCTAGATTTGAAGCTATGAAACGTCTTACATCTTTAGATTGAAGCAAATGATGGCTGGTTCTAAGTCTTCCGAATATACCAAACAAAATCAGAAGCATTGTTGCAAACAACAAAACAACTAAATATCCAGAGCCTCGTTTATCCTTATTATAATATGATTTCATGGGTGTAGAAAAATCTCTTTTCCTCGCTTATAAAAGCTTGTATTCATTGTGATTGTGTAAACTTTGTCTTTGTCCTTTTCGTTTTTCTGGCGATGTCTTTCAATTGACATCTTGACATGAATTAGACTATTGCCGGTTCCTGCTTCGCTAAGTGGAATCTGTTCAATTATTTTATCGTTTATCGATTCAACATTAGTAGCTTTAAAAGGCTTTCGAACTGTTCTAAAAACAACAAATTCTTTAATGTTGTCAGCGATAGTCTGACGCTGACGGCTTTTTTCTCCACTTTTTTCTTCTATGGTGGCATTTCTAATAAGTTTATATCTTGTGGGTCCAGAATTTTCTGATGAACCATCGTTATTCTCTGTTGAGGAATTCATAGGTTCTAATTCATATTCTATTGTGGTTATCTGGCTAATCTGACCACCTAGAGGGCTGTCAAAACTGATTCTAGGATCTATTTCGGAACTTTGAACAATCAAAATACTTCCTGTGGTAGTAACAATAGAAGGAACTTCTTCAAGATCAACAGGTGTGGGTTTAACAATTCTTGTTGATTCTCGTATATCATCACCTAAAAAAGCAAGAACACGTCTGAACCCTTCGTTTGTTTGTAGAGCATCAATAGAATGAGTAACTGCTTTGCTTTGGGAAAAGAAAAGCTGGTAGACAAAATAGAGGATAAAAATCATTATAGTAGCGACTACTAATATTTCTACCAGAGTAAATGCTGAATTTCTTTTCTTTAACATATTTGTCTATAATAGCTAATTAATATCTGCTATAGTGGAATCTACAACAAACTTTTCTGCTTTACCATTGTCGGAAGTTTTCCATTCAACTGTAACTCTTATGGATTTAAGACCAATAGAGCGCTTATCATCTACTGAAGCTTTTACATCATGAATTTCAACTTGTCTTTTATATTTTGTGTATCCAGAATCATATTCTGGAATAATCAAGTCATTGTCTCCACTTGATGAATTCAAGTCAAATTCAACAGAGTTAGAACCGGCGTCTTCATCGTCTAAAATATCGAAAGGGGCGGATCGGGCAATTTCTATTGCTTGTTGAGCAAAAGCTACAGCTACACTATAGTCTCGCATTTTTTTTGTATTATCGAAACTGGAAGTTACTATAATACCTACAGTAAAAAGAATAGCCAGAAGCAATATGGTTATTAATAGTTCTGGCAAGGTATAACCTTTATTTCTTCTTAATATTTTGCAACAAGTATTAAACTTTTTCATATAATCAGAATAACATATATTCATTTACTTTAATAAAGATATAATAAATTTTAACAAAAATTACTCTATTTATGGTATAAATTTTTTATTAGTAATTTGGGGCAACAGAATGAAAGAATTTGTTTGGAAATGGTTGTTTTGGGCTTCGCTGGTGTTCTGCTCAACACTCTTTGTAAGCCTTTTAATTGCATATTTGTTATATACTACTGCTCCAAACAATGAATACACTCCTGTTTTTGCTTCAGGATTCGGATTCGCCATAGGCTTTTTTGGTCTTGGTGCAGTTATCTTCTTCTTGTTTGACAAGCTTACAAACATGGAACCTGTTCTCAAAGAGGTAGATAACGAGTATTTCAATATGGTAATAAAGGAATTGCCATTTTTGTTTTTCGCACTCCTTTATTTTTTCACTTTAGCTCTTTATGTTGGGTTATTTATGCTTGTTCTTACCTACATTAAAAATAGTTGCGTATGAAATCAAACTTAAGAAAAATATATAAGAAAACAAAAAGATTCTTTAAAAGATTTGATCGTTTCCAAATTTTGGCTATACCTGTTTTAGCTGTTTTAATCTTTTTTTCTTTTGATTTTACTAGTAATGACACAAAAATAGGAATTGTTCTTCCACTCTCTGGAAATTTTTCTTCTAGAGCTCAAAGTCATTTAAACGGTATAAAACTAGCTGTAAATCATATAAATGAGTTAGGTGGAATCAATCAGGGCAAAATAGTTTTGAAAATCAAAGACAGCAACAGGATAAATCCTGCCGAAGCCACTAGAGATTTGATTTACAAAGATAAAGTATCTATAGTTATTGGTGGTTTTACGTCAGAAGAAACAAGAATAATACAATATTTAACGGAAAAAGCGTTGATTCCGTTCTTAACAGCTATTTGCACTCATTTTGAAACTGCAAAAGCAGCTGCTTATACATTCAGAACAATTACAGATGACCAGCATCAGTTTGAAGCTCTGTCTTCTCATTCCGCCAATCGTTATCAGTCGAAAAGACCGGCTATTATTTACGATAACGATTTATATGGAGCAGAAAGTGCTAGAAGGTATATAGAAATTTGCTCCAAACATACTCAACAGGTAACCAGCATAGTATCTTTCCCTAAAGGAACAACAAATTTTAGGGAACAGCTCGGATACTTATTCAAAACCAAACCAGACTCATTAGTTATCTTGGCACCAGCAGCAGATTCTGCTCTAATAGTTCGCCAAGCTAGAGAAATGCATTTTAACGAACCAATATTAGGAGCAAATCAGTGTGCTTCCAGGGAATTTATACGTATAGCTGGAATCTATTCTGAATCTGTTGTTACTACTTTGCCTTACAACCCTAGAGCTGGTGGTCAGAAATTTGACAATTTCCTAAATGAATATCAGGAAACCTATGGTTACAAAGCTGATTCTGATGCTGCTACTGGTTATGAAGCTCTTATGATACTGGCCTTGGCCTTAAAATCAATGCCTGATAATAAACTCAACCTAAGAGACTCTTTATCAACTCTTCAAGTTTGGGATAGCATAATAGGTTCTGGTGGATTTGATAAGGACGGCAATCAGGTTAGACCTGCTGAAATAGCTATAATAAAAGAAAAGCAGACAATTCCTATTTCTATGGAGGAATTATTTTGATAAGTACTCCTAACGAAAATCGTAAAAAATATTTTGCTGCCAATAAAAATATTACAAAATTATTTGTAACCATACTGGTAATAGCTATCATAATTTTCATAGTAAAATATTCAGGTCGCAAAAAGAATGATAGTCTCCAGATTTCACAGTATAAATCCTTTGTTCAAAACAATCAAAACGGCGAAACAGGTAACTCCTTAGAAAGCATAAAGCAGATTTCTTCTGATAATAGAACTCAAAAAAACATTTCTATTGCTTTCAGTCAAATATTGCCAACTCCTCCTGTAAATGACATAAAAGTAGACCAGTATAAAAGAGTCTGGATAGCTACAGAAAAAGGAGTTTTTAAACTGGAAAACGATGAATTAACTTCTTTTACTACAGATAACGGAAAGTATCCTTTCCCACAGGCTAACTGTATTGAATATGATGGAAAAACAATCTGGGTAGGAAGTTTATTTGGTATTTGCAGATTTAATGAATCGGGCAAATTTATTAACGAAACAAAATCTTTTTCCTTACCTTCAAATGTTATCTGGGATATTTTATGGGATGGAGAACAACTTTGGATTTCTACACAAAATGGTGTTGCCTTCTTTAAATCATTGAAAATAGACAACATAATAAATGGGGTTACCTCTGACAGCAGTGCCGAGGAAAACACTGCTAGATTCTTAGACAAAACTACTACTAATGATGGTTTAAGGAGTTCATGGTGTACTAATATAGCAAGATTTTCTATTCCAGGTCATTCAAACTGGTTAGCAATAACCCACGACAATGGTTTAAGTGTATTAAATCTAGCTTTTCAAGGTGCAGATCCTAGATCATGGAAAAACATAGACCATGCTAAATCTTCTATTTCCAGACCAATACATGATATGGTTTTTGATGGAAAGAACATCTGGCTAGGAACACCGACAGGTTTGATGATGTTAAATACTCCTTTAATCGAGTTTCCTAGCAATTTTACAACAGATATGATCAGTTATTCTAAACTTCACGGTTTGCCATCTAATAATATAAATTCAATGGTTTATCATAAGAATTCAATTTGGTTGGGAACCTCGAATGGTCTGGCAAGGTTACGAAACAATCAGATACAGATTGTTTCTGATATTTCTGGGAAAAAACCGGAAAGCATAAGAAAACTTGCCATACAGGGTGATAGCGATAACATAACCTTACTTTGGATAGGAACTGATTCAGGTATACAATTCATAAACACTCAAATGGCGGATTAAAATGCAAGAAATAAAAGAGAAGATAGAAAATTTACGTAATAAGATAAGACGACATGAGTATCTTTATTATGTAGAGTCAAATCCAGAAATATCTGATACCGAATTTGACATGATGCTTAAAGAGTTGGAAGCTTTGGAAAAAGAGCATCCTGAACTGATTACTCCCGATTCACCAACTCAGAGAGTTGGAGGAGCAGTAACTTCTTTTGAATCAATAACTCATCGTGTTCCAATGCTGAGCATAGAAAACTCATATTCTTTAAATGACATAACCGACTGGGTGCTAAGATGTGAAAAATTGCTTAATCGCTCACCTTTCCCTGTTGTAGCTGAATTAAAAATAGATGGGGTTTCCGGTTCCTTTAATTATGATAAAGGCCGATTAATTAGCGGTGCTACTCGTGGTGACGGACAAAAAGGTGATTTGATTACTAATAATGTTAAAACGATTAAATCACTTCCTTTAAGCATAAATAGTGAATTAGACATCGATGTAAGAGGAGAAATCTATACTCCTAAAGCCGTATTAGACGAATTAAACGAAAAGCGAATCAAAGAGGGATTAGATCCGTTCAAAAATTGTAGAAACCTGACTTCTGGTACAATTAAATCCTTAGACCCAAGTGTAGCATCTGAAAGAAAGCTTGGAGTAATGGTTTATGGCATAGCTCAAGCAAAAGAACTAGGATTTAAACGGCATTCAGAAGCATTAAATTTTCTAAAAGCGCAAGGATTCAAGTTAAACCAGGAAATACAAATTTGTAATTCCATCGAAGAAGTTCGTGCCTTTATTGATAGAATAGACGTAGAAAGGCAGAATTTCCAGTTCGATATAGACGGAGTTGTTTTAAAGATAGACGACTTAGATATGCAGGAAGAGCTTGGCACTACTGCTAAGGCACCTCGCTGGGTAATCGCCTATAAATTCCCGCAGCCTAGGGCTAAATCAAGACTTTTAAAGGTAGAATGGCGGGTAGGTCGCTCTAGAATTACACCTGTAGCTTGGATTGAACCTGTAGAACTCTGTGGTACTACAGTATCCAGAGCAAGTTTACACAATATTGATCAGATTAGGGAAAAAGATATCAGACTTGGTGACTTATTACTGGTCGAAAAGGCAGCTTACATTATTCCATACGTTGTAGGCTCTGTTAAAGAAGAAAGAAAAGGCAACGAACAGCCTATAGAACCGCCTGAATTTTGTCCGATTTGTGGAGGCAGAACCACAACAGCTAAAGACGATGAAGATGGTTCTACAATAGTAAGATGCGATAATGAAAATTGTTTTGGAGTCAAAGCAAGAAGAACAACTCATTTTATAACACAGTTGGAAATAGAAAACTTTGGTCCTCAGTTAGTAGATCGTTTGCTGGAGTCAAAAATAATAAATCAGCCTGAAGACATTTTAAAGCTAACAGAAACTCAGTTGGCTTCTGTAGATAGAATGGGCATAAAATCCGCTTCAAAAATAGTAGCCAGCATTAAAATGTCCTCTAAAAAGCCTTTATATAGAGTTATTTCAGCTTTTGGAATAAGCAATGTGGGCCCGGTGGTCAGCGAAGCTATTGCTAAGTCTGTCCATCAATCATTTGATGAATTTTTGCTGGTTTCAACTGAAAAATTAAAAAATATTGAGGGTGTTCAGGAAAAAATAGCCAGTAACATTGTTGATTTTATAAAAAATCCAAACAATCAGGGATTTCTTTCTGCTTTGAAAGAATGGTGGGTTGGTCCAAGTCAGGAAGAGCTAGAAGCTAGTAAAGCTAGCAATGTATTGGAAGGCAAATCTTTTGTCGTTACTGGTGAAGCAGTTGTTCCAAGACGAAAACTGGAAGAATTAATTAAATCAACTGGAGGTCAAATAAAAAGTTCGGTTTCTGTAAAAACAGATTATTTGGTAATCGGTTCTCTTGAAGGTGAAAATTTTGTATCTACCAAAAAGACAAAGGCAATTCAGTTAGGTAAACCAATAATCAACGAATTTGAACTTTGTAAGATGGTTGATACGGATATCGAAAAATTAAAATAATTTATAAAATTTTATTAAGGTTGCACATTAGACAAAATTGCTGTATTTTGTCTACTAGTGACTTTTAAAACTAAAGCAGAATGGTGTTTTTATGGCTCTAAACGAAAAACTTTTCATACCTAAAAATATTGCTTGTCCTATCTGTGGTTCAACTTTCACACGCTATAATCTGAGAAAAAAACAGTTTAGCTTAAATAAACGTGATATAGATTATCGTCCAACTTATTTGGGTGGAATAACTCCTCGTTATTATAGTGTTTGTGTATGCCCTAACTGTTATTATTCAGCAGAAGACAAATATTTTTGTCCTTCTATGACAGCGGAAGAAGCAAGAAAACATGCTTTACTTGAAAGTCACCGTTCTCAATGGGAATCGGCAAACAGAATTAAAGCTGCTTCTAATGGACAACAAATTTGGAAGGATGCTGAATCCGAAAAATTAAAAGAACTTACTCCTGTTAATATTTCTATATTAAGGCAAATAAAGCCTCTTCTCGATAGAGTTGCTGTTGATTTGAAGAAAAAGCCCAAACCAGTAAACGAACTGCAAAAAGAAGGGGATTTGGAAACAGCAATACGTTCATGGGAATTAGCTGCTATATGTTATAAAGCTAGAAGGGCAAACCATAGAATTCTGGGTTACACTTATTTGCAGGGCGCTTGGACAGCTAGAGATGCTTACGATGAAACTAATGATCCAGATTTAAAAGCAAGATACAAAGCTTTTGAAAATGCATATTTGAAAGAAGCCATTGGTTTTCTGAATATCACCAATTTAGCTACTGGTGTTGATGATGCTTTTATGCCAGATGGAACAAGAATACCTAAGGAAAACATTCCACAATCCAGAGTGTTCGAAATAATGTATATTCTCGCAGGTGCAAATAGATTGCTTGGCAATATACAGGAAAGCAATAAGTTCCTTGAACAGATAATCTATGGCGCAAATGGTGCTCAGGGTATAATTCTCTGGTTTGTTAACCAGGCTAGAGAAATGCGTCATGAAGATTCTGCGAATGTCCAAACAGAGGTTGATGGAGAAACAGAAGGTGAAGATTTTGTCGGAGAAGATAGCGGAGATGAAGAGTATTAAAACAAACAAGCGTTTTGGTGGAGCAGCGGTTATAATAATTGTATTGATAGTTATTATAGCAATTGCTATAGGTGCCTATTATGGTTACAACTATAATACCGGTAAGGAATTACAGGAAAAGCAAACCAAACTTTGGAGTGAAGCTTTTACTTTTTTCAATCAAAAACAGCCAGAACGTGCCTATTTATCATTAGTCGAAGCTCGTAATACATTTGGCGACAAATTAGATTTTTATCGCAAAATGGCTAAGGGTGACAATTATCTTACTAAAGACGAAGTTGACTCTTTAATAGTTTTAATATGTCAGTCTGAAGCATACGATAATCTTTTCAAACTAGAATCTGCTAAGAATTGGCTAGATAAAGCTAAATCAGAAATCAACAATCTCCATGATGAAGAAACAAAAAATGAATTGAATAATTTTATTGCTAGAGCAGAAAAAGCAGATCAGATATGTGATAAATATAGAGAATATATTAAAGATGAAAATCTTCAGGATGAAAAATATCAGCAGTTAGTTAAAGACTCATTAAAAATTGGTTCTGAAGCTATAGAATCAGGCGATTACGATTATACTATATTTGAAGTCCGTTTTCTTATAGCTTGTGGCAAATCCTTTGAAGAACCAGTTCTTATCGAAGAAGCAGAAAATCAACTTAAAGATATTGTAGAAGCTAGGGGCGAAGATGAAAAAACTAAACTTCTTTGGGGTTTATTAAGAAATTGACATTTAGATACAATCCTCAGTCCATAGAAAAACAGGTCAGAAAATGGCCTGTTTTATTTTCTGAAAAAGAATTATATGAAGATTTAGTCTTAAGACTGAATCAATTATCTGGCACTAAGCCACAAGGCTGGATAAATCCTTTTTCTGTTGAACTGCCATTTGGCAAGGAATCAATATATGAATACGGGAATGATGCCTGTAGATTAGCAGTTATAAACTCAAATAAACAAGCTGACCTGGTATCTTTTCTTGAGCCATCTTTTAAATGGATTGCCAGAATTCATGAAAGTTTTTATAAAAATAAAACTAATGATAGTTTTAACCCTGAACCTTGGTTAGAAGCTTTAATTCAGTTTCGCGATCATATTATTGAGAGAAAATCACCAAGACTAGCTTTGGCTCTGGTTATGAAAGCTTTTAAAGAATCAGCACCGAACCCTAATTTAGCAGTTAGAGACAAAAAACTGGTTTATACCTGTCTTTGTCCTTTTATTCCAGTATATTCAACAACTATAATTGATAATTCTTTGCCCCAAAACACAATTAATGAAATATTAGAAAGCTTTAGTGAATATATCTGTGTTAGAATATCTCTAGAAAAAGGTGGCTGGCATTGGAATGTTTTTTCTCGTAAAGAATTTGAAGAAAATCCTATTTCAGAATTATCCAAGATTAAGTGGATAAATAAAGCCATTAACGGAAAGCAAACTGTAATAAAAAAAGAGTATGGAGGCATTAAAATTTGCTTTTCCTAAATAGAGATGAACAGATCCATTTAAG
>JAEEGL013551080.1_pt1 | contig 14000 bp, 13 predicted proteins | sample 9134231 | NCBI WGS metagenome assembly JAEEGL01 (sample SAMN16246548, study PRJNA631951) | gut metagenome | biome: gut microbiome; feature: rumen; material: fiber-attached | host: Bos | place: Iran: Karaj | collected 2018-10
CACCACGATCTTTGGCACCTGCAACTAAAGCAGCTAAATCTAGTTCCCAAATTGTTTTATTCTTTAAACTATTTGGTACATCACCTTTAATAATTCTTTGAGCTAAACCCTCAATAATAGATGTTTTACCAACACCTGGTTCACCTATTAATACTGGATTATTCTTTGTTTTTCTTGATAATATTCTTGTAATACTACGTATTTCATCATCTCTACCAATTACTGGATCTATCTTACCATCCTTAGATGCTTGAGTTACATCACGTCCATATTTTTCAAGAACATTTTCCTTTTCTTCATTATTTGGGTACATAATATCACCTCTTTACAAAAATTATATCACGATTTTAGCACTTGTCAATAGAGAGTGCTAAAAAAGAATAAAAAGAAAAAAGCCTGAGCTTTTTATCTTCCTTCATCAACTGTTTCAGTAGATTCTACGTATTCTCTTTCTATTCTTTCTAGATTACCAATTTCTGCATTAATAACCTCAAGAGCAGCTTTCATACCATCAATTTCATTCTTTAATTCTAAAGCTCTTGTACTATTATAGTTTCCTTGGAATTCATCTAAAAAGTTGTTTTCTAAATTCTTAATTAAATTATCGATGTCATCTTTCTTTTGTCTTAATTCAGTTAATTTTGTAGTAGAACCTTCAACATCTATACTTCTATAATTACCTAAACTATCCATATTTCCTCCTAATTAAAAGCGAATATCTCTGTTTTCTAAATTACTAGTAGTTTTTGTTGTAACCTCATGAAAACCTTCTACTTTTCTTGCCATAATTCCTTTATATCTATTTGATCTTTCACTAATTTCATCTAAAGCAGCTTTAATTTTATCGAAAGAGGCATTTGCTAAGTCAGCTTCTTTACCTTCTCTAGTACCTTTTAATTCATCGATAATAGTTTGCATTTCTCCTCTAGTAAGGTTAAACTTATTATCAAATCCGCTTTGATATACATCTGATAGTTCACTTAATCCAGATGGATCAAACTCAATTCTTCCCATTATTTCAATACTCCTCTCTATTTTCATTCTAACATTTGAGTACTTTGATTTCAATTATAATAAAAAAAAATTTACACCTAGACAAAAAAAGTGTAAATGTAATAAACATTTATCTTCTATGTTTGCAATAGACTAATTATTTTTATATAATTAAAATAAGGATGGTGATTTCATGAGTAAGGTAATAATTGATACAGAATTACTTGATCAATTAAATAAAGGACTTGCTAATAAAGATGAAGCCTTTACTACGATTAATAAAGCATCAACAGAAGAAAAAATAGAAGAAATAAAACCTATTGATATTGTAGGTGAACCTTTTAACGCTAAAGATTGGTGTGGAGATCCAGGTGATGAAAGTGAAGGAACTATTGCCGGATGTATTAATCTATTAGCTAGAGAAATGGCTGAGTTTGTAGAAGGTGTTATCCTTGTTGATGAAGGAGAAGAATCATACGAAGATAGTGAAAGTCATCATCATAGTGGTGGTAGTTATTATTCAACTCCTACTACAGAAGAAACTCCAGTTATTGAAACACCTACTGTCGTAGAAGCTGCACCTGAAACACCTGCAGTTCCTGAACCAGAAGTAATTGGTGAAGAAGTAACTGTAACACCTATTGTTATTGATCCAGCTGTTATTGCAACAGAATTCACACAAGATGGTGAAGGTAAAACTAATGCTGATGGTATTGGAACAGTAACAATTATTCAAGATGGTATTATTGTTACAAATGGTAATGGAGAACAAGTTGGAACTACTGGTGTAGGTCAATATAAAGTTTATGAACAAATGTCTGATGAAAATGGTAATGTAATTGCTGTTAGAATTAGTAAAGATGGTGAAGAAGAACAATGGATCCAAATGATTCAAAATGGTAATCAAGTAGGAACATTCTATGAAACAAATCAAGTAGGTTCATTCACTTGTATGGATGCTCAAGTAGTAATCTTTGATGCTAACGGTAACCCAGTAGGTACATTAACTCAAGGTTATCACAAAGTATATGCTATCAATACAGATAATAATGGTAATGTAACAGCTATTAGAATTAGTAAAGATGGCGAAGAAGAACAATGGGTTCAAATATATGAAAATGGTAAATATATAGATGGTGGTACATTTGAACAATATGGTCAACAATATACCAACCCACAAACATTTGATAATGGACAAGGTACACAAGCTTCTGTTTATGGTAAACGTAATAAGATCCTTGGTGGTGTACTTGGTGTACTAGTAGTTGGTTTAGGTGCAACAATCTATGTTAAAAAGAAAAAAGAAAATGAGAATGGTACCGTTGAAATAGAAGAAACACTTCCTGAAGGTGATTATGATATCTATGATTATAAAACTGATGATGATGGTAATTTAACATCAGCTAAGATTTCTAGCGATGATTCAGCAGAAGAACAATGGGTAGAGTTTTAGGAGGTAATTATGAAGACATATACTGATCAAGTTGTAATTAATTATTGTAATAATTTTGAAAAGGCTATTACCGAAGTAAATGATACTTTTGTTAACTTATATAAAACATTTGAAAGTATTATTAATGGTGGTACTTATCAGTTCCCTGAGGAACAAACTACTAGATGGAATACTCTATTAAGTACCTCTGCTACTAAAGCTATTGATTTAATAAATAAAATTGAAGAAAAATATAATGATATGAAAGCTAAGGCTCAAAAGTATGATGATATTGTTAATTTAATTAATAGTCATATTGGTCATACTAATACTAAAGTAGAAACAGTAAGTACTGAAGTATCTTATCATTCTACTAGTAAGATAGTTGGAGCTAAGCCTTTTGCTGATGGTGAAGGTTATCCTGCTATTATCTATGAAACAGAAAAAGTTAAGAAAACAAAAGCTGAAGATGGCACAATAACAAGTGAAGTAGTAAGTAATACTCCTGCTGCTATCGTATGTAAAACTATTGAAGAAGCTAATGCGTTCTTAGAACAATATGGTAATTGATAAAAAAAAGAAATTCGTTTGAATTTCTTTTTTTATATCTTTAAATATTTTCTTACAGCTAGTGCACTACCTATCATACCAACTACTGTTCCAATACCAACAACAATTAAACATGTTTTAAATAGAACAAATGATGGTGAAATGATATCAATGATATCTGTTAATATCTTACCATGGAAGTTCTTATATACCCAGTTATATGAATATACTAAGGCAATAACAGGTATTATAGAACCAATTAAACCTAAGAACATACCTTCAAAAACAAATGGTAATTTAATAGATATATTACTAGCTCCAACAAGTCTCATTATTGAAATCTCTCTCTTACGTGAGAAAATAGTCAATTTAATCGTATTTATGATTAGGAATACTGTAACTACTATTAAAGCTATAACAGCAACATATGAGGCATTTTCAACCGCATCAAAGGCCATTAATAATGTACCTACCATTCCTTCACCATATTTAGCCATAGTTATCTTATCTATTTTATTTAAAGCATTAGCAACTTCTTCTATCTTACTAGCATCAATAACTTTAATAATATATACATTTTGTAAAGGATTTTCATTATCATCCCAGTTTTCCATAATATTCTTTAGTGTTTCACTACTATCCATCATCTCTTGTTTAATCTCAGATTTCTTCTTTAAATAAACACTAGATGTATCAACATTATCAATACCTTTAATCTTAGTTTCAATATTAGTTATATCAAATTCATCTGCATCATTAGATATAAAAGCTACTATTGATAAATCTTCTTTTAAATCCTTAGTTGCATTATCAATATTATAAGAAATAAGTATTGAAACACCAACTATTATCAAAGTAATCATAATACAAGTAATAGAAGCAATTGATAAACTAAAGTTACGTCCCACACTCTTTAAGGAATCACGGAAACTTCTAAATATAATTCTAAAGAACTTCATTTATATATTCCCCCTTCTTATAATCCTTAAATAGATGACCATCTTTAAGGGCAATAACATGCTTCTTCATTTTATTAACTATTACTTCATCATGAGTAACCATTAAAACGGTAGTACCTACTTTTTTATTAATCTCTTCAATTAATTTAACAATCTCTAAACTTCTTGCAGGATCCAAATTACCAGTTGGTTCATCACATATTAATAATGGTGGATTATTAACTATTGCTCTTGCAATAGCAACTCTTTGTTGTTCCCCACCAGCTAAATTATCTGGATATTCTCTAACTTTGTTCTTTAGTCCAACAAGTTCTAGAGCCTTTAATACTTTAGGTCTTATTTCACTCTTCTTTTCACCAATAGCTTCTAAAGCAAAAGAAACATTTTCATATACTGTAAGTTTTGGTAATAGTCTATAATCTTGAAATACAATACCAAGTTTTCTTCTTAATCTATATACTTTTCTATTTCTAAGTTTAGATACATTTATACCACCAACCATAATAGTACCTTTAGTTGGTTTTTCTTCTCTATATAATAGTTTAATAAGAGTACTTTTACCACTACCTGATCCACCAATGATGAATACAAAGTCTCCCTTTTCTATTGATAAATTTAAATCATATAAGGCTGAAACTCCATTCTTATATTGTTTTGAAACATTACTGAATTCAATAAATCCCATGTAATCACCTTACTTTCATATAAATGATTATATCATAACTTTATGGTTTTGGAAATAAAACGTCAATTAAAAAGAAGTGTATATACACTTCTAATCAATCTTTTGGAAAGCTAGTGGCTTTTTTTCTTTACCTTCTATTTTCTTTGTAACTAGATATCCTATGGCTGCAAATATAAGAAATATACTTGTACACACAGTAATAAAATATGCTTTTCCACTCAAAGTATCTCTAAAGAAACTAATGATTGCATCCATAGTTCACCTATTTTGTTGCAAAGAATCGAGCTGTACGTACCATTTGCGTACTATAGCCCATTTCATTATCATACCATGCAACTACTTTAACTAATTGTTTACCATCAACATCAAGAACATTGGTGCATAGTCCATCAACTACTGCTCCATAATGACTTCCAATAACATCACTAGATACTATTGGATCCATAGTAAACTTAAGTGTTTCATTCTGATTATTCTTAAATAATTCATTTATTTCTTCTTTAGTAGTATTCTTTCCTAGTTCAAGTGTTAAATCAACAACAGAACCAGTTGGTACAGGTACACGCATAGCACTTCCATCTAGTTTTCCTTTTAAACTTGGAATAACAAGACCTATTGCTGAAGCAGCTCCTGTTGATGCTGGAATAATATTAGCAGCACAAGCTCTTCCACGACGAGCAAGAATACCTTTTTTATGAGCAATATCAAGTGTTGCTTGATCATTAGTATAAGCATGAACAGTTGTCATATATCCTTTAACAACACCTAAATTATCTTCAAGAACTTTAAGTACTGGTGCAAGGCAGTTTGTAGTACAACTTGCTGCAGATATAACTTTTTCACTTCCATCTAAAATATCATGGTTAACATTATAAACAATTGTTTTTAAGTCTCCTTTAGCTGGTGCTGATATAATAACTCTCTTTGCTCCTGCTTGAATATGAGCTTCTGCTTTCTCAAGAGTAGTAAATAATCCAGTACATTCAAATACTAAATCAATTCCTAATTCTCCCCAAGGTAATAAACTAGGGTCTTTTTCAGCATAAACTCTTATTTTCTTATCCCCTACAATAATATTCTCTTCATCATTACTAATATCATCAATTCGATAATTACGATGATTAGTATCATATTTTAGTAAATAAGCTAGTTGTTCTGCATCAGTTAAATCATTAATTGCTACAACATCTAGTGTTGGATCCCCATCCATTAATCTAAATACTAATCTTCCTATTCTTCCAAATCCATTAATAGCTACTCTCATAAATCCTCCTATTCAAAACTACTATTTCCTATAAATTCTCTTAATAAAGAATCAGCTGGTATTGATTCACTAGGTATTGGTAAGAAAATATCTAATATCTTCATCAATCTTACAGCTTCATCATAATTTGGATCATCATGTTTTACCGCAAATAATAGTGGTAATACATAAGTTTTTAATACACAATATTCATATATTAATGATGTATTAAAGACAACATCTGCTTCATCTTGGAATGGGAATATATTCTTTTCTTCTCCCGCTCTTACATCATCCCATAGGCTTAATGTATCAGAAACAGAATATCCTCTTGTTCTATTATCCCTTACTATTCTTCTTAATAATCTATTATCAGTTAATGATACACGATTATCTCTATCAACATTAATTGCTGTTAAAGGAGATAAATAAATTTTAAATTTATTCTTAGGATCTATATCACTTAATACCTTAGGATTTAAAGCATGAATACCTTCTATTAGTAAGATATCATTCTTATCCATTTTCATCTTTGTCTTAAATTTCTTTTCTCCTGAATAGAAATCAAATGTAGGCATTGGTGTATCTTTACCATCTAGTAATGATTTCATAGTCTTACTAAATAGTTTTAGATCAACTGCTTCTAAGCATTCAAAATCATATTCACCATTTTCTTTTTTAGGAGTTTCTATTCTTTCAACAAAGAAGTTATCCATAGATATCATCTTAGGATTAAGACCATAACTAGCTAAATAAGTAGCTAACTTAGCACAAGTAGTTGTTTTACCACTACTACTAGGTCCAGCCATTAAAATAATTTTAATCTTATCACTTTGTTTAGCAATATCTCTTGCTATTTCCAGTAAATGTGTATTTTGTAGGGTTTCACTTATTTGTACCAAATATTTCATGTGTCCTATTGATACAATATTATTTAAATCAGCTGATGTATTAACTTTAATTAGTTTACCCCATTCTTTTTCTCTACTAAATACTTCAAACAATTTCTCATGATGTGTATATTTCTTTATACCATCTGGTTCATATATTGTAGGGAATCCTAATACAAATTGATTATCATCTAGATATGTTAGAGCAAATTCTTTTAAACATGATGTTTCAGCAGGCATTTTACTTAATATATAATTATACATATTACCCATTTTATATAAATGAACATAAGTATTTGTTACATATTGAAGTAATCTAACTTTAGTATCATCATGCATCTTTAAGAAATACTCTTCAGCTTCTCTTTTTAATACAGTTACTTTATTTATTGGAAGATTAGCATCTACTATTGATTTCATCTTAGCTGATACTTGTTTTAATTCTTCCTTTGTTATTTTTTTTGTTGTTTCAATACATATTGCTTTATCAGCAGAATGTTTAACAATTATCATGTTTTTACCTTTATATAATTCATTAAAGGCATAATTTAATAAATATATAAGTCCATTAACATATACTCGGTTAGCATAATAATCTGTTAAATCACATAACTCTATCTCGGTATTAGGACGAGCTACTTCAGTCATTTCTACATAATGTCCGTCTACTTTAGCAATAATACTAGGTCTTCCTTCAGAACTAAACATTTTACTAACTTCTAGTAATGTAGTTCCTTTGGCTATATCCATAGACATTCCATTAACACTAACCTCTATTTTATCTGAAAACATACCCTCTTCACTATCCTTCTATATAAGTATACCATAGAAATCAATAAAAATAAGTGTTTTCTAGTAATATTTTTCTTTGTTTACAAAAAAGAACTCTATAAAGAGTTCTTATTAATTAATTCCATATGAACTAAATCTATATATTTACCATTATAAAACAATGCTTCATGACGTCTTCCGTATTCAACAAAGCCACATTTGGTATATGCTTTAATAGCTCTTGCATTATCAGCGTGTACTGTTAAATCAATATTATGAAGTCTTAATTCATTAAAAGCAAAACCAGTTATTAGCTTAATAGCTTCACTACCATATCCCTTAGATAAATTATCTTCTTCCCCAATAAAGATTCCAAGAGATGCCTTACCATCTTTATAATCAATTCTTAGTAAACCTACATTACCTAGTAAAGTATCATCTTCTTTTCTAATAATTGCATAAGTAAATTCTTCATTTGCAATCTTCTCTAATAATTCTTTTTCATTAGATAAAGTTATTAAACTATCATTAGTTGATAAAAATTGAGTAATTCTTGGGTTATTAAGCCATTTAACATATGTTTCATAGTCATCTAAGTTTATTGGAGATAAATATACTTTCTCTCCTTCTAATTTTTTAAAATATTTCATTTTTCATCACTCCTTAATCTATTTGCAATTTCCTTAATCTTACGAAAACGATGATTTAATCCTGATTTAGTAATAGGTCTATTAGTTTCATAAGCGATTATCTCACTTAATTCTTGTAATGATGACTCAGGATATTTCATTCTATATGTAGCCGCTTCTAGTGTTTTATCATCAAGAAATTGTTCCCCTAGTTTATCAAATATAAGTTTAATATCCTCTATTTGTTCATTACAAGTGTTTATAATTCTTTCAATGTTAGCTTGTTCCATATTATTAAGTCTATTTGTCATGTTTTTATGATCACGATATATTCTAATATCTTCATAGTACATAACAGCTTGTGGTGCATTTATAATACGAAGAAAGTCACCAATCTTTTCAGCTTCTTTAACATAGACCATGTATTTCTTATCTTTTTTTATAATTTTACTATTTAGATAAAACTCATTTAGTAAACTAGATATATATTCAGCTTCTTCAATTTCATTAATAAAGAATTCCAAATGATATCTACTAGTCTTAGGATCATTAACACTTCCTGTCGCTAAGAATACTCCTCTTAAGTATGCTCTTTTCTCATCTTCAGAGTCTAAAAAGAACTCTGGTACAATCTTCATATATTTATTACTATCATCAATAACATATAAATCTTTAAGTATATTATCTACTTTTTGATTAATCTCTATTAATAATAATCTATTTCGATTAAACGAACTATTCTTATCATCGATTTTAGCTACCACATTAAACATCTTTTTTATTAGAACATAAATATGTTTAGCAACCTTGTTATTCTCAGTACTTAAACTAATCTTAGTATCATCATATTTACCATTATTACGTATAAATGCTGATAACTCTATCATTTCCATATTTCTTTCATTATCTTGTAAGGAAATCTCATTTTTAACACTCATTGTAAAAGAAAGCATTATTTCACCTTCTTTTTACTGTTATTCTTTTTTGTAACTTTCTTTGTTGTCTTAGTTTCTTCTTTATTATAATAATCAAACTTTCTTATGGATATTATAAGTAATACAACACCTAATATAAAGAATAGAATTGATATTAATTGAGCCACACGTATACTACCTAACATTAAACTATCTGTTCTAAGTCCTTCAACAAAGAAACGTAGGATACCATAGCAAATTAAGTATACTGAGAATATACATCCTTCTTTAATCTTTTTATTTCTTCTTAAAACAAGAATTAATATTAATATCAGTACATTAAATAATGATTCATATAAAAAGGTTGGATGGTAATATTGTCCTTTTATAAACATTCCATCTATGATAAAGTTTGGAATACATAATTTTTCTAAGAAAGCCCTAGATACTACTCTACCATGAGCTTCTTGATTAAAGAAATTACCCCATCTTCCTATTATTTGGCCAATAAGTACTGCAGGCATAACAATGTCAGCTATTTTAATAAATTTATAATTGTTTTTTCGACAGTAAAAGAATAAGAATAATAGTCCACCAAAGATGGCCCCATGAATAGCAAGTCCTCCATGCCATACGGCAAACATCTCAAGAATATCACCATGATACTCCGATAAATTAAATAGTACATACCATACTCTAGCTCCTACTAAACCACATAATATTGTATAAAATGCCATGTTATCTAATGTTTTAACATCATAACCTTGTCTTTTAAATTCACGATATACAAGAAATATACCTAAGGCCATGCCTATTAATATCATAAGTGAATAGAAGTATACTTTGGTAAAACCTAAGTCTATATAATTTTTCATTAAGATATTCATATTATCACCACTTCTTACACGTATTATATAACATAACCCTTATTTTTCCAATAAAAAAAGACTTTATATCTTATAAAATCTTTTTTAAAAATTCTCCTGTATAACTTGTTTTAACCTTAGATACTTCTTCAGGTGTACCAGTAGCTACTATTGTACCACCCATATTACCACCTTCAGGACCTAAGTCTATAATGTAATCAGATACTTTAATAACATCAAGATTATGTTCAATAACTATAACCGTATCTCCATTATCAACAATTCTTTGAAGAATAACAAGTAATCTCTTTATATCATCAGTATGAAGACCAGTTGTAGGTTCATCAAGAATAAATAAGCTCTTACCTGTAGGTTTCTTTTGTAGTTCCTTAGATAGTTTAACTCTTCCTGCTTCACCACCAGATAAAGTAGTTGCAGATTGACCAAGTTTAACATATCCAAGACCAACATCTTCCATTGTTTGCAATTTATGTTTGATCTTTGGAATGTTTTCAAAGAACTTTAATGCTTCCGTTACTCTCATATCAAGAACTTCCGCAATATTCTTATCTTTATATTTAATACTTAATGTTTCACTATTATATCTTGTTCCATGGCACACTTCACAAGGAACATAAACATCTGGTAAGAAGTGCATTTCGATACGTTTAACACCATCTCCCCAACAAGCTTCACAACGTCCACCTTTAACGTTGAAAGAGAATCTATTCTTACCATAACCTAACATTTTAGCTTCTTTAGTATTGGCATATAAATCACGTATATCATCAAATACACCTGTGTAAGTTGCTGGATTACTTCTTGGAGTTCTACCTATAGGATTTTGACTAATAAATACAAGTTTATCAATGTTTTCAATACCTTTTATCTTATCAAAAGCAAGTGGTTTTTCACGAGATTTATATAATTTACTACTAATTTCTTTCATTAATATTTCGTTAACTAAACTACTCTTACCACTACCAGATACACCAGTAACACATACAAATTTACCTAGTGGGAATTTAACATCAATATTCTTTAAGTTATTAGCTTTTGCTCCTATTACTTCTAAGTATTTTCCATTACCTTTTCTTCTTTTCTTAGGTACATCAATTTTTAATTTACCTGATAAATACTGTCCTGTAATACTATTAGGGTTCTTCATAACTTCTTCTGGTGTTCCAGCAGCTACTACTTCACCACCGTCATCACCTGCTCCAGGCCCTATATCTACTAAGTAATCACTAGCAAGCATCGTATCACTATCATGTTCAACTACTATTAAGGTATTACCTAAATCTCTCATTTCTAGTAATGAGTTTATTAACTTTTGATTATCTTTTTGATGAAGTCCAATACTTGGTTCATCAAGAACATAAAGTACACCAGTAAGTCTAGAGCCTATCTGGGTTGCAAGTCTAATTCTTTGACTTTCACCACCAGATAATGTACCAGCTTGTCTAGCTAAAGTTAAATATGATAGACCTACATTATTTAAGAATGTTAGTCTGTTTACTATTTCTTTTATTAATAGATCCGCTATTTCATGTTGATAAGAAGATAGTTTTAAATCTTTAAACCATTCAAGCAATTCACTTACAGACATACAAGTAACATCATAGATATTTAATTTATTAACAAAAATGTTAAGAATTGCATCTGATAATCTCTTGCCATTACATACTGGACAAGGTAGTTCAATCATATAATTAGATAACCAGTCTCTAATCCATTCACTAGATGTCTCCATATATCTTCTTTCAAGATTATTAATAACACCTTCATAGAAAGTAGTGCTTTTATTAACGTTACCACTCTTAGTTGTTATCTTAAAATCTATTAAATCTGGTGAACCATATAATATTATATCTTGTTTATCTTTAGCTAATCTTTTAAAAGGTTTATTCATATCAATACGATAATGTTTACAAACAATCTCTAACTTTCTAAAATCAATACTTTCTTTATCATCAGATAATGTTTGAATACAACCTTCATTTAAACTTTTATCTTTATTAGGAACTACTAAATCTGGATCCATCTTTAATTTAGTACCTAACCCCTTACACTCAGGACAAGCTCCATATGGACTATTAAAACTAAATACACGTGGTTCTAGTTCAGGAAGTGAATAATCACATTCTGGACATGCATAACGAGTTGAGAATAACACTTCTTTATCCCCTACGATATCAACTACTACCTTACCATTAGATTTATTAGTAGCAAGTTCAATAGATTCAAATAATCTAGTTCTAATATTTTCTTTAATAACTATTCTATCTATAACAATATCTATTTTATCTTTAAGATTCTTTTCTAATTTAATATCCTCAGATAAATCATACATTTCACCATTAACTCTTACTCTTATAAAACCTTCTTTTCTAAGAGATTCAAATAAATCTTGGTGTGTACCTTTTTCATCATAAACTATTGGTGATAATATAACTAACTTAGTACCCTCTGGATAATCAAGTATTTTATTAACTATTTCTTCAACTGATTGACTAGTAATAGGAATATGATGCCTTGGACAATAAGGAACTCCAATTCTAGCAAATAATAGTCTTAAATAGTCATATATTTCTGTAACAGTACCGACAGTACTACGTGGATTATTATTTGTACTCTTTTGATCAATACTAATACTAGGTGATAAACCTTCTATACTATCTACATCAGGTTTTTCAGATCCACCAAGAAATTGTCTTGCATAACTAGAAAGACTTTCAACATATCTTCTTTCACCTTCTGCATAGATGGTATCAAAAGCTAAACTACTCTTTCCACTACCAGATAATCCTGTCATTACTATTAATTTATTTTTAGGAAGCTCTAGATCAATATTCTTTAAATTGTTTTCCCTAGCTCCCTTAATTATGATTTTATCCATAATATCACCTACAAATCCTAGTTATTATAACATAAAAAAAGATAAAAAAAAATTATAAACAAAAATGTTTATAATTTTAATTAGTTACTATCTTTTCTAACATCCAATTATCTTTAACATTATTAATAATTCTTGAAAATGTTAGATAGTTATTTTTCTCAATCATTTGATTATTTATACCATATCGATATTCCATGTTGGTTTTATCAACAACATAGTCTTTAGCAATGCTTTTAATATAGACTTTAATATAGTATTTATTATCATCTTTATTAACAGATAAAATCTCTGTCTTTTTAACTGCTAAATCATCATACATTTGTCTTAAACCATTATTATTGAAATCATCGATTATTGATTGATACTTTTGAATTAAATTATCACTTAATTTATTCTTTATGCGAGATAAATTACCTAGCATAATAGCTGTTTGTAGCATCATATAAGTATTATCTGCTGTTGCTAAAAAACTAGGTATTGAAAAAGATGCATCATTCTTAGTTAACTCATCAATATTCATAGTTACCTCCCATAAATACTTCTAAGAGATGCCATAGGCACCTCTTAGATATTAATTATTCATGTAATTTAGTTCCACAGTTTGTACAGAATTTTCCTGCACCTTTTGTTCCACAGTTAGGACAGAATACACCTTCTCCTTCAGCTACTGGAGCTGCTTGAGCTGGTTGTTGTGGATTGAATGCATTTTGCATTACTGCTGTATTCATTCCACCTGTTGCCATATTCATCATTCCTAAGCCCATGAATCCTGCTCCTGCGCCATTAGCATTACCAGCAGCAGTTTCCATAACGTTAAGAACACGACCTTGTTGCATTCTAGTATTAGAATTGTGTTCGTATTCATCAATCTTCTTATTAGAATCATCATCTAATGTAACTGATTCAATAGCAAATCCTGTAATTTGAATACCACGTCTACGAATTGGTTCATCATAAACTTTTTCATCCATAGTTTTCTTGATTTCATCAGTTCTACTAGGAAGTTCTAGAACAGGAACTTTATGAGCTTCTGTTCCAAGTTCATTTAATACGTTTTGGAATGAAGCAATAACTTCACTTCTCATTTGTTCATTTAATACATCTTTTGTAACTACTTCACCAGTTCCAGCATATTCTCTCATAAATACTGCAGGATCTGCAATTTTATAA
>JAEEGL013657315.1_pt1 | contig 14000 bp, 7 predicted proteins | sample 9134231 | NCBI WGS metagenome assembly JAEEGL01 (sample SAMN16246548, study PRJNA631951) | gut metagenome | biome: gut microbiome; feature: rumen; material: fiber-attached | host: Bos | place: Iran: Karaj | collected 2018-10
CCCTTTTCGTTGACGGGGCCGAAGCCGTAGTGCGTCGCGAACCAGAAGCGCCCCTCGGCGTCCAGATGCTGCGGGCAGTCCTGCTGGAGGGTGGGCAGGATCTCCGAACGAGGTTCCCATTTCCCGTTTTCCCAGTCGTAGGCCCAGAGTCTTATCATGAACTGCATCTTGTGGGGATGCCTGTTCGGTTCGTGGAGCAGCATCAGCAGGCGGCGGTTCCGCGGATCCACCTGCAGGGGTGCGACAGGATACGGATGCCCATGGCCCTGCATCGGCCATTTGACCGTGCGGTCGAGCGTAGAGGCGACGACCCGCGTCTTCTGGGTCGCCAGATTGTATTCGACCACATTCCCCGCGTGGTCGAACTTGCCGTCGAAGGAAAGGAAGACGCGGTCGTCGGACGCCGCCAGGGCCCTGCAGGTCTCTTTGCAGTACTGGGAGAAGTCGACCACGCGGAGTTTGGGATTCAAGTCGCGGGGGAAGGCAAAGAGTTTTTTGCCCTCGGTCACCAGATAGAACTTCGGGGTGATTGCGCCAAACTGCCCCTGGCGGGTGGCATAGCCCAGTTCCCCTCGGTATTGCTGCAGCGTGCGGACGGCGCCGTCCTCGGGGTTGATCTCCAGCAACTGGACATGCGGGATGTCCTCGTGGTCCTTGTTGGTCATCATGTAGATGCGGCCATTCTCGAAGCCGAGCACGACGGGATCCCACAGGAAGGGCAGTTCCGCGAGGGGCTTCAGGCAGCGCCTGAACGAAAGTTCCGCGACCAGGGGCGGTTTCTGGCCTGGCTTCGGCGGCGACAGGCGGAAGCGGCGCTCGAGGGTGTCCTGGTATTTGGCGTAGGCGTCCATTTTCTCCTGCGGCGGCCGCAGTCGCCGCCATTCGGCGAGTTTTCCCGCCACCAGCCGCGCCGTCTCCGCCGTCCACTGCTCATGCCCGTAGAGCAGATGGGGGCCGAGGAGGTCGTGGCACTGGAAGCGCCGAAGGGCGATTTCCTGGAGGCGGAGTTTTTCCCGCAGATGGTCGGGGTCGTCCGCGATGCAGGACTGCACGAGGGAAGGCAGGGTCGTCGGGCGGTCGCACAATTCGTCCTGCTCGAAAAGTCGGAGGAGATCGCGGTAGAAGGCTTCCAGCGGCGCCGCATAGTCGCGGTTTCGGTTTCGCGCGACGCTGAGCGTGGGGGCGCCCATTTCCAGTTTCAGCAGGCCGAAGCGTCCGACGACGGCGTAGTTGAGGACCTGGGAGGAGGCCATCCGCGCATAGGTGCGCCGCAGCACTGCGCGGGCGGCGGGCGATGGTTCTTCGGGGACGGTGTGGACGAAGGAGTGGCTGATGGTGCGGAACTGGAGGCGTCCGCCCCCTCGGCGCGTCTGCCGCAGTTCCGCGATGAGGCGGTCGGCGTCCGTGAGGAAGCGTTCCAGGGCGGGGAGGGAGAAGCGCTCCCAGCAGGTGATGTCCCAGTCGACCTGGGCGAAGGCGCCCAGGTCGTAGAGCGCCGCCGATTCCGCCTCCAGCCGTTCGATGCGCGCTTCGAGCCCCATCCCTGGCGCCTCCTCGCGCGGGCGGACGTGCAGCTGGAGATAGAGGCGGATGGCTTCGTCGGCCAGCCGCCGTGCCAGTTCCTCCTGGCCTGCGAAACTGGTGCGGAAGGCCTGCGGCGGGTAGCGGAACAACTCCTGGCAGGCCAGGCGCAGTTCCAACGGGAAGACGCGCCGCTGTCGGGCGGCCTGCAGGGCGGTGTCGAGGTCGAGCAGCCCCGCCCTGACGGTGGCGGCGGGATGCAGGTAGTTTCGCGTCAGGGCGCGACGTGCCGTCGTGGCCGCAATCCGGCAGAGTTCTTCGCCATATCCGCCGTCGAGCGCGCCTGCCGACGCGGCGGCCGAGACGGCGTTGTCGTCGAGCGCATGGCGGGCGGCGAACCAGGCCTCGTAGATGAAGGCGCGGGCCTCGCCGGCCCGATCCTCGCTAGAGAGGGCGGGGAGCGTGAGGCGCGGGAGGATCTCCTGCGCGGCGGCCGCAGGCTCCTGGCCTTGGCGAAGCCGCGCCTCCAGGGAACCCAGCCGCTTCCGTCCGTCGGGCGAATAGTATTCCAGGACCAGGCGGATGCCGCCGTCGCCGTCGGGGGTTGCAGTGGGCTTGAGGACGACGGCGCCCGCAAAGAGCGCGCGGGTGAGTTGACGTTCTTCCGCCTGGGGTTCGTGGAGCAGCAGAAGCAGATGGCGGCGCTCCAGGAGGGCGACGCCAGGGCGGTTGGCGAGGCCGCGTTGCAGCAGCGCCTCCAGCCGCGCGGCGCGTTCGCGCTGCTCGGCCGTGAGGTTCGCGGGCAGCATCGGGAGCCACGAGACCTTCCGCAGGCCCTCCGACTCGAAAGACGATTGCTTGGCGGACGCCTGGCGGACGGCCCGCGCCACCTCCTCCGCGGAAGCGACTGGAACATCCAGCAGGCGCACGCCCGTGCGGCCATCGAAGGCGGTCAGGCCCCGCCGCCGCACGACGATGAACAGTTCCACATTCTGCAGCAGGGCAGGCGAGAGGGTGAACTCCTCGCCCAAGGCGGCAAGCGACAGTTCCTTTCGGACGGCGTCCAGCCTTTCGCGTTCCAGGAAAGCCAGGCCGTCCTCGCTGGAGAGTTCCGCCAGGGCCACTTCCGTCCACGGCGCGCTCTCCTGGTCCAGGGCGAACAGGCCGATCCGCTGCCCTCCCCACGCCGCCGAAACGAACGCGAACAGCAGTGCCGACAGGCATTTTAGACTTTTGCAGAGCATCATGGCGCCTCCTTGCCGCAGGGGTTCATCTTCATTCCCATACTATAAATGACGGCGAAATGCGCGTTTTCTTATCGGTCCACGGCGATGCGCCGCAATCTTCCCACGGCGTGTAGCCGCACTCCGCAATCCAGGTGGGAATCCCTGCCGAAAACGGCACGCCACGCCCCGCGCCTGTCCACGCCGAAGTGCAGCCACAGGCGCTGCGGTTCCGCGAGCCACATAGAGCGCACCCGTGATCACGGACAACGGCTGGCATGGCTCCAGCAGCTCCGCAATCCACTTGCGCTCGCTCTCAGTCAGGTGTTTTCGTTCCATTGGATATGCTCCTTGCATGGTGGAATCCCCTCCTGCCGTTGGCGTGCCACAGAAAACGCACCGCCCCAGGGGCGGACGGGGGAGGCACCCAAGATAATGCGGCGTATGCGCTGCATCCTCTTGATACGATGCCGACTCCGCCATCTGCCAGGCCAGCCGCGCTGCCAGACTAACCGCGCTGCCAGACTTAAAGCTCAATCAGCGGTTTTAGGCTGTGCATTTAGAACAGCAAGAGGCATTTACTGGAATTATACAAACTTTTACACGGTTTTAGGAACAAAACTCCAACTGAGGAGTATATTATGTAAACATAATTCAATAGTTTTTCTTCTATGGTTAATCTTTTGTCCAAAGGATTGGTTCCACTTCAGGTAGATAAAATCAAACATTAGGGAAAAGACATGCCTACTCAACAGGATGACTTGAAGCGTCAAATGATTCGCTCACTAGCCACGTATATATGGTGTGCAAAGTGCAGACGAGTAGATAGAGATTCATGTTCTGGCGAAACGGACTATCATGACTTTCTTGCGGAGTACATATCTGACATAACTATAGAGCAAGTTTCAACGCTCTTTGGGGTCAGAAGGGAAGACTTGATTCAGTTGTCAGAAATTACAATTTCCCAAGAGGATTACTATTCGATTGTTGAACAGATTTATGTTGGAAACAGACCTATAAATGTAGTTGGTTTGCCATATTCCACATCAAAACCTGTTGTCGTTCCACACAATGTCTCTTTTTTTGAAAATTATATAACACAGACAATAGGCGGTGATTCTAAAACCAAGAATGCCGTTGAAGAAACAATTGAGAGAATGAATACTTTGCTTGCCGCCCGCTCTGCTTACGATCAGCGCGTAAGCGGTCTTGTTGTGGGGCGTGTCCAGTCAGGCAAAACAAGGAATTATGTTGGTTTGATGCTGAAGGCCTTTGATGAGGGCTGGAATGTCATTATCGTATTAACAAGTGACAATATTGCCCTTGCGCATCAGACAAGGAAGCGCATTTTCAATGACTTTACAAATTCACAGATAACAATCAGAGACAATCGTGAATTACAGTTTTTATCCAACCAAGATATCCTTGAAAACCCCGATGTTTTAGCACAAGATGATGCACATTTCCTTTTCTGGGGAGTTGCCATGAAAGAAAAGAGCAATCTTAAGCGCATCAATCAGTGGTTTACAAGATACAGGGATTCAGTAGAAAAAATGCGTGTCCTGATTATTGACGATGAAGCTGATAATGCAACTCCAGATTCGAGAGCCAACAAAAAGAATCAACTCACAGAAGAAGAATTGGATAATTTAATAGAAACGCTAGGTGAAGAAGAGGATGAGCGTTTCCAGAACCTTGCATATTGGATGATTTCTCTACAGGATAAAGAATTCCCTGAATTGCCTGATGAAGAAGAAAATGACAATCCTGAACAACATAATTATAGAGAGTTGCGCAATTTTCTCTCTTTAACAACTGGTTTTAAGAGGACTTTAGAAACATTGTTCAATAGTGCGTCATTTAGAGAGGTTTTGAATCTTGAATTACGTGATGCTGAAGGAATGCTCCTATTTGATTGGGAGGCAATAAGGGAATATTTCAGCCAAAGAACAGGTGAAAGATCTCCAAAGATGCTAATCTGCGCCATAAATACAATATTGGAAGTATCCACCTCACGAAGTACAATTAATAAGTATATCTGTACCTTTGTTGACAAACGTCAGGAGGAAACAGAATATGCCTTTAAATTCCAAAAATGTGCATACATTGGTTATACCGCTACGCCTTATGCCTGTATTCTAAATGAACACCCTGAACAAACAGCGCTTTATCCAGATTTTATACGTTCGCTGGAGAAATCACCTCGGTATTTTGGATTAGAAGAGATATTTGGTGAAGATACCAAAATGCCTGAAACCAACATCCCCAATTTTATCCCAAGGATGCCAATAGTCAGGCCGATTTTAGAAGAAGAATCTCGTAATATTCTCCATCCGCTTCAGGGTATTAAGGAATCCACAGGAGCACGTGGACCAAACCGCAATGAACAGCTAACAGTTACAATTGATGGCAATCTTAATTATGTATGCAGCAATAATAGGAATGGAGAATGGAAATCAATGAAGAATGCCATAGCCTGGGCGTTTTGCACAGCGGCAGCTAGAAGTTACTATAGGGATGTCATACGCATTAATCTTGAAAATGATGATACCCTTTCAAGCAAGGACAAAGAAGACAAACTAAATGCTTTGGAACTTCGATGGACAACTATGCTTGTAAATATTACTCATAAAAAAGACAAGCACCAATTACTGGATGAGAAAATAAAAGACTATCTCAGGAACAGATGTTCTAACGAGGCTGCAAGGCAAGCATTCATGGAAGAATGCCATGCCCTATGGGAGCAGGAACGGGCAAAGTTCACACGTCAGAAGTTTAACGAATTGTTCAATGATCCGTCCATGCCTAATGAGCACCGATATGGTGAAATCAACAATTATCCAACCTGGGCACAAATAGAAGGGAAGTTACGGCCATTTATCATCGGCTGGAATAATGACAAGGTTCATGTGGTAGTCATTAACTCTTTGGATCGTAGGCAACAGGACTATTATACCCAGAACCCAGACAAACTTGGAGAGGATGTCGCAGAAGTAAACGGAGACAATCTTTGGATTATCTGCGGCGGCAATACAATTTCCCGTGGATTAACATTGCCTGGGCTAACTGTAAGTTATTTCGACCGTGTCCGCAAAACCATCGCAGTAGATACTATGACGCAGATGGGGCGTTGGTTTGGATATCGGGATGGCTATGAGCTTCTTCCCAGGTTGTGGCTGACAGGTGATACCGTGCTTGAAATGAAGAAGACGGCAGTCATAGAAGACAGAATGCACACTAGCATGGTGAGCAATTTCATGGAAGGTTATTCGCCATCTGATGCCAGCCATTATCAGGTTATCTATTCGTTTGGAAGGAAACTTTCTGGGCGTTCACATGCTCAAAAACTCCTTACAGAGGGATTTGGTGCTTTCGGCTCAACGAGTTTCTTCACTACAGAGAATGATAGAATTCAAAGAATATATGAGCGAACCAGTTCATTTGTCGGTGAACTTGGAAACCAATTTATCCGTTCAAGAGATGAATACGAATATGCTTATGTACCTTGCTGGCTTGATATTCCAAAAGATGCCATTGTAAATTATCTTGAAGATGTGAAAGCGCTTTATCCGCAAAACTCCAAGGTCACGTTAGAAAGTCTTCTCAAGGAAATCAAACAGTGCGAAAATACCGACAACTGGGATGTTGTGATTGGCACACCTCGTAGGGCAACACGAGCCGAAAGCGATCCAGAGGGAGGATTTTATCGTCTTGGTGAAAATAATTACTTAAGTGGTAGGCCTAGCAAAATGCCACGCGTCGACGATACCACCATAAGATTCAGTGGTAGCGCACGTTTGTACACCTCATACTATGCAATGATACCGACCGTTGATTTGAACAAGGTCGATGTTGACAATCTCGAAAAGAATATCCGTGAAATTGAAGATATCATTTCTGAAAAATGCAAGGAAAATCTTGACATTAACGGAAATGAGACCTTGCCAGCAAACATTGATTTAGCTCTTCCTCTGCGTGGGGAGGAAGCAGATTGGAAGGTGCGTCTGCAAGTGCTCCTGCGGAATTTGAAAACAGATCCGTCAATTATAATGCCCGAATCCATCCACTGGTTATTTACGCTGTTAAATAACGGATATAATGATCGTTCTACGGGAGAATATATGGAATTGGTTCACAAACAGGCCAATCATACCAATCCTATTCTCCAGATTTATCTGTTCTGTCCACCAGAAGAATCAGTGGCAACCAATTATCCACTTGTTTCCATTGCTTTTTTCTGGCCAGGTCACTCATCCGATGATTTCCATGCGAATTGTGTTGGAATTGAACTTGAGCATAAAAATCCGACTGAACGACAGCTATTCAAGGCTATTGAAGAAATTTTGAGACAGAATAATTTCCCAATGACAACAACTAATCTGCGTGGCTCTGTCATCAATCGCCTAGCTGGATGTACCGAACGGTTCTTCACGGCAAATGTACGCAAGAACATCGAACAACGCAAATATGCTGCATTTCCTGGTAGAGATGCCTATTATCTCAAGGAGTGGTCGCCGAGTCCGGAAGAACGACTTCAGCGTGAACTGCTCAATGCAACTCTTGAATATCTAATGACACTTGGTCATCCCATTAGGCGCGATAATTTACTCAAGAATGTGTTGCTGCTAAATCCGAAATTCAAAGGACTTTTCAGCAGCAGGGAAAATAGCCGTGATCAGGCCTTGCTTTCAAGATTGCTTACGGATGACCTTCTAAGGGAGAATGGCATTGAAATTGTCAGTCGTCATCCTTTGACCTATCAGTATAACCCACTTGCATAAAGGAGTACCTCATGCCACCGATTCAACTGACAAATGAAGAATTCGCAATCCAGAATGCCATACTTTCCGATGCATTGGCATTGCCAGATGGTCGAATGATGCAATATGGCGGAGATTTTCTTGTCTTTCACGAGGGGTTGAAACTCGGCGTTGCTATCCCGACGGGAGACGAGTATAAGGATATTCACAACGTAAAACCTGGGCGTTGCTTCCTGCTGGAAGGGAGACGACAGTTGCTTGGGGCAGAAGGGAATTATCTAACTCTGACAGCGGACACTTCCGAATTAGACCTTTCCATTTCGATTAATCAGTTGCTTTTCGGCAATATGATGTTTCTGTTCGTTCAGACAAAAGACAACAACCGCGAAAGAATCATTGAGGATCCGTGGACTTGGGCCAGGAATGTCATTGATACGAATGGGAATGAATCGAATGAGGAAAAACCCTATCCATACGTTGCTGAACTATATTTGGTGAATCGTCTATGCCAAGCTGGGCTAATGACCAATGTTGCCTACGAATACCGTGGCCCCGAGGCGGGCACACATGATTTTGAACTTCCAGCTATGTCGCTTGAAGCAAAATCCCACAAGCGTGCATATCAACAGGACAAACCAGATGAATTGGTCATTTCGTCAGAACATCAGCTGGATAGAACTGGCGACAAACCACTTTATGTTGTCTATTTTCAAATGCAGGATGTCGGCGAATACTCATTGCGGAGTTGTGTTGAGGAGTTTGGGGCACATAGGCAAATCCTGCTGGAAAAATTGAAGAAGACCTCATCACACTTTGTGGAAGGGGATTTTGCATGGGAAATGAGTTACAGCTTATTGGGAGAACCCAAAGTCTATGAAATATCCAATGATTTTCCGCGTATTACCCCTGGAATGTTCATAGACCATCATTTCCCATCTGGCATAACAAACCTCATCTATCGCGTTAGCCTACGCAATCAGCCGTTCTGTACCCTTACGAGTTTTCTTGAAGCAATTTGCGAGGGACAGCAACCAGTCTTTAATGTGTAGTGTAATTTGGACTAGATGATTGAAATCACCATTTCTCACCACAAGGAGAAGTTTAGCAATGGCAACTAAACAAAAACTGGAACTCACCTGGATTGGCAAGGAAAAACGTCCCCGTCTGGAACCACGAATCCTTGTAGAAGATCCAACAAAATCATATCATGCCAAGACGCGTCATGGCAATGAAGATATATTCGAAAATATGCTCATCCACGGCGACAATCTGCTGGCACTTAAAGCGCTCGAACACGATTTCGCTGGCCAGGTTAAATGCATTTATATTGATCCGCCTTTTAACACAGGTGCGGCCTTTGAAAATTATGATGATGGACTTGAGCATTCAATATGGCTAAGTCTGATGCGTGAACGTTTGTTTTTACTAAATGCATTATTAGACAAGTCAGGGTCTCTTTTTATACATCTTGATGATAATGAAGTTGATTACTGTAAGGTTATTATGGATGAAATATTTGGGAGGAAAAATTTCATCAATAGAATCGTTATTGAAGCAAGAGCTCCGTCAGCATTTTCAACTGTAAATCCTGGTGTTTTTAAAGCAACAGAATATATCCTTTGGTACGCTAAAGATAAGGCTTTTTTTGAAGATATTGGTGGAAGAGTTCCTCGGGAGCCAGATTATGCATATAGTAAATGGTTAGTAAATCCTGAAGATGACTATACTAAGTGGACTTTTAGAAATCTCATAGATGTTTTTTCAGAACAAGTTACTATTAGAGGAAATAATCCGAGACGTTTCCTTGATAGATTCAATAGCTTTATTGTTAATAATGCTGAAAGAATATGTCGTTTTGCAAGTATTAGCGATACGGGTGCTGGGCAAGCTATACTTGAACTAAAGAAACAATCTATTGACAATCCAGATAGAATGTATTTTATGGATAGGGGGGATGCTCTTGATAAAGTTTACATTTTGAATGGACAACAACTTATTTTTTATTCTAAAAATGTTTGCAAGATTGATGGTGAATTGATGGCAACAAAAATGATGACCAATATTTGGACAGATATTGCTTGGGAAGGCATCGCAGGAGAAGGAGGAGTTACATTTAAGAAAGGGAAAAAACCAGAACGTTTAATTCGTCGTATTCTAGAACTTTCGTCAAAGCCTGGTGATTTAGTTTTGGACTCTTTCTTGGGCTCTGGAACAACCTGTGCAGTCGCGCATAAAATGAAACGACGTTGGATTGGAATTGAATTAGGAGAACAATGTTATTCTCATTGTATTCCTCGTTTGCAACGCGTTGTTTCAGGAGAAGACACAACTGGTATTTCTCAGGCCGTCAATTGGCATGGTGGAGGTGGTTTCCGTTTCTATGAATTGGGAGAATCCCTGATTAAGTTTGACCAATGGGGACAGCCAATCATTAACAAGTCATTCAATGCAGAGATGTTAGCGCAGGCTGTATGCAAGCTCGAGGGCTTCGAATATGCTCCCAGTCAGGATGAGTACTTCATCCATGGGCATAGTACGGAACACGACTTCATCTATGTGACCACCAATTTTATGCGTCAGGATCATTTGGACTCAATAAGCCAGGCCGTCGGAATCGATCGAACACTTCTGATATGCTGCAAAGGCTTTGAGGAAGGGTGCAAGTTCAAAAATCTGACAATAAAGAAAATTCCCAAAGCTGTTCTGGATAAATGCGAATGGGGAAAAGATGATTACAGCCTGAATGTCAATAATCTTCCTATGGCTGCAAGCGAAGCTGATTCAATGACACAACTTGAACTCTTTTAAAAGGAGAACTTAATATGGATAAACAGGATGCCAACACAATTGTTCAGGAAATACAGCACCGCCTAAGCCTTCGTTCTCCCCAGGCGAAATCCCTTGAAATCCTGAATGAGGTACTCAATACGCTTCTTCCCGCAGAGTATGATAAAATTGAATCGCTCAAGAACGCTGACGTGGCGAAGCAACTCGAAACGATTTCAGGGCATTTCCCGCAGATTAAGAATTTTGACCGACAATTTCTCTCACTTTGCTTTGCACTTGCGACCGGTGTTGGTAAGACCCGTCTCATGGGAGCTTTCATCACCTTGCTATTCAAGGTGTACGGCGTTAAGAACTTTATGGTCATTGCTCCCAACTTGACAATCTATAACAAACTTCGTACTGACTTTACGCCTGGCACTCCAAAATATGTTTTCAAGGGCATCGATGTATTTAACCAGCGCCCACCGATTTTGGTAACTGGTGATAACTACCAGAGCGGTGTTGGTGTGCGTGACGACTGGTTCTCTGATGTCAAGATCAACATTTTCAACATCAGCAAATTGACAGCCCGCGAAACCAAAGGGGACCATCTGGAGGCAACTGACGCCAGAAAGCAACTGGCCAAGATTCGTCGAATATCTGAAACCATTGGTGAAAGTTACTTTGACTATCTTGCCAATTGCAAGGACTTGGTTGTCATAATGGACGAGTCACATCGTTACCGTGCGGAAGCTGGTGCTCAAGCCATTGACGACTTAAAACCTATCCTGGGCCTGGAACTTACCGCGACTCCCCAAGTCATCCGAGGACAAAGAGCAGAACTGTTCCGAAATATTATTTACGCATATGATTTGCCAGCTGCTATGAATGATGGATTCGTAAAGGAACCTGCCATTGGTTCTCGTAAGGGGTTCCGAGCAGAAAACTATGCAAATGATCCTATTGGTCTGGAACATCTTAAATTAAATGATGGCATATTCTTCCACGAACGCACAAAACTTGAATTGGCAAACTACGCGCAAAATCATAATTTGCCGATTGTGAAGCCATTTATGTTAGTTGTGGCAGATGACAAAGCACATGCAGATGAATTGGAGATGTATTTGACTAGTTCCGCCTTCAAGAATGGAGAGTATGCTGGCAAGGTCATAAAAATCTATTCTGGTATGAAAGCGGAAGAAGAGGAAAAAATGATAGGCCAGTTGCTGGAGATAGAGAAGGCAGATAATCCCGCCGAAATCGTCATTCACGTCAATAAATTGAGTGAGGGGTGGGATGTTACCAACCTCTATACTATCGTTCCCTTGCGTGCCGCAAATTCGGTTAATCTTGTTGAGCAATCAATAGGCCGAGGATTGCGCCTTCCATATGGTCGGAGAGTGGGTGATTCCATCGTTGATACCCTTACTGTTGTTTCCCATGATAATTACGCAAAGATTGTTAAACGTGCAGAGGAAGGCCTTAGTTTATTTAAGCAAAAAATAGAAATTGGAGATGAAAAAACGCCTGAAGTCGGGAAAAAGGCAGAAATATTAACGCCTGCCATTGAGGCAATTATGCAGATTGGCCAACAAGCAAAAGACAATGGCGATACGCCAGTGAATATTCAGAATGTCTATATTCCGCAGGCCGCCAGGAAAACCATTGATACCGCGTCATCGGAGGCAATTGGGGCATTGTCAGCCGTCAAGCGCACTATGGATGCCATGGCGAGTTCTTCCACTGGATGCGATACAGCATCGACAGAAATTCAGCAAAGGATTGTTGAAAAAGTAAACACTGAACAAGAGTTGGCAGGAAAAGAACAAATATCTGCTCAAACGGTCAAGGAAGCCATCAAACTTGCATCCGCCCTGACGATTGAGATTCCACGCATTCAAATCAAACCAAAAAATCAGGTTCGGTGTGGCTACGAGGATTTTGAACTGAATACAGATAAAATCCCGACGAATCCAATTGATGACGCGATTATTCAGACGAAGGTCGGCAGTGACGATCATACATCAATATATTCTGGAGCAGGTGCTGAAATCTCCAATCTGTCTCAGCTTAAAAGTGACATCATTCGTGGGCTTTCCGCCATGAGTGATATTGATTACGATGATTGCGCAGAACTTCTTCATAAATTGGTTGACCAGGTGGTTGATTATCTAGACAAGAAATTGTCAGATGAAAAAGCAATTAATAACATCCTTCGAAACTATCAGGGGCACATCATTGCGATCATCCACGAGCAGGTTATTGCACATGCAAAATTCGAATCAGTTGATTATGACACAAAAGTGTTGCCTGGATATTTCACCTTGACACAAAACAGCATTGCCATTGATCAAGATGAAGTGCCGAGGGACTATAGGAAAGCGATACAGGCTGGCGACAAGGATAGAATTACAAGTATGGTGTTTACTGGTTTTTCACGATGCTTGTATAAGATGCAAAAGTTCGACAGCGATTCGGAACGTAGCTTTGCAAGAGTTCTGGAAGACTCTTCAGAAGTTCAAAAATGGTTTAAGCCTGCTTTGACCAACTTCCGGATCGCGTGGCGTGGCCCCGATGGTAAAGGGGCATGGTACAGTCCTGATTTTATTGTAGAAGCCAATAGCGGAAAGTATATCTGTGAAGTCAAATCCACGGAAAAAATTGAATCTGAAGAGGTCAAGGCCAAAATGGCGGCGGCATTGCAGTGGTGTCATTATGCATCTCACGGCATCATCCCTGCCAACCAGCATTGGCATTATCTCCTAATTCCACATGACCAGATTGATGCCAATCTGTTTTTCGATATTGCAACAAAGAAGTTCGAGCAGAAATAGGGGAAATCATGACACAATCATTGCATAAAAAAGCGATTGCCGGCGTTGACAACGAGGAAGTTTCAAACACAGAATGTGTTATAACGCCTATATTGCAATTTGCATGGGCCATTGACTATTTTAGCACTTGCAGTTACACCCCGAAGGATGTTGTTTATATTTCCTGTTTTTTGAAATACTGCGAGAAAGAGTATTATAATTCAACAGGAAAGTCATTTCACTTGAACAAAGTCAAGCAATGGGTAAAATCACAGAAAAGCCAGGATGAAGTCAAAGCACTCAAAGAATTAATTCAAGAATGGGAAACTGGCGGGGTAGAAGATGTTGAGGAGTGATTCTGTCATATCTTTCTTAAAACCCGAAAACTGACACGAACTTTAGTCATCATTGTGTGGAGTCAATAATCAAAAACATAACCAACAAACAAGTTAAGAGTCATTTTTCACAAGTGATTCTTGGCAAAACCAAGACAACAACAGGAGAAAGCAATGTCCCCAAAAGATGATATCACACTGGCACAGGCGAAGCAAATCATCATGTCAATGGGTTCGAAACAGAGTATTCTGTTGCTCGCATGTGAGCGTTCAATCATCCCATATTGACATTTTGGTGGGGTGGGGTATGTTTACGTGAGTTTTCTATTTTTTTATAATAGAAACATTCATTTCCACCGTTTTTCGCTTAAAATCTCATCTCCCCCCCCTTGTAATATTTCTTGTAATTATTATATTTATAATAGTTACGAGCTTTCTTCGTGTGAGTTTTTAAAGGAATTTTACTAGAAACCCCCTATAATTCCTATAAAAAGTGCCTTTTGAGGAGGTTTTTTGCAAGGGCGCACTTGCAGTCTCAAAAGTTTATAGTAAATTAAAAGAAATTACATTTACTATAAACAA
>JAEEGL014057671.1_pt1 | contig 14000 bp, 11 predicted proteins | sample 9134231 | NCBI WGS metagenome assembly JAEEGL01 (sample SAMN16246548, study PRJNA631951) | gut metagenome | biome: gut microbiome; feature: rumen; material: fiber-attached | host: Bos | place: Iran: Karaj | collected 2018-10
ATGATGAAACGCTGGTTAATGCCCCAAGTGTCGGGAAGAGTGGTTATGAACGAGCTGTCGATCATATACCACATCTCGCGGTCGTTCTGCTGCTTTTGGTCGAGGATGCTGTAGAGGGTGGCGCCGCTTTCACCCACGGTGAAACTGCCGAATTCGGTGAAGATGTTGGGCTCCTCGACATCGCGGTTGGTGCAGATGTTTTTGATTTGCGCCAATACCTCCTCGGCCATATACTCATAGTCGTAGGTGGCGGCAAGCGAGGTTTTGCAGGGGAAGCCCCCGCCGATGTTGAGCGAATCGAGTTCGGGGCACACACGTTTCAGGTCGCAATAGACATTGACGCATTTCGAAAGCTCGTTCCAATAGTAGGCCGTGTCGCGGATTCCGGTGTTGATGAAGAAGTGGAGCATCTTGAAGGTGAATTTGCTGTTGGGCTTGACATGCTCCTCGTAGAAGCTGACAATATCGCTGTAGCGCATACCCAGGCGCGAGGTGTAGAAGTCGAACTTAGGCTCCTCTTCGGACGCGATGCGGATGCCCAGTTTCATGGGTTGCGAAGGACTTTCGAGCAACGAGTCGAGGTTGAAGTATTCATGTTTGTTGTCCAGCACAGGCACCACATTGGTGAAGCCGTCGTTGAAAAGGGAGACGATATTCTCGATGTACTGCTGCCGCTTGTAGCCGTTGCAGACAATGAAAATGTCCTTGCCGACGAGACCCTGTGAATAGAGCTCCTGAATCAAGTTGATGTCGAAAGCCGAAGAGGTCTCGAGATTGATGTCGTTTTTCAAGGCCTCCTCGAGAACGAAGCTGAAGTGGCTGGACTTGGTGCAATAGCAATAATTGTAAGTGCCGCGGTAGTCGGTCTTGGCAATAGCCACGTTGAACATACGCTTGGCGCGTTGAATCTGCGACGTGATTTTGGGCAGGTAGGTAATCTTCAGGGGGGTGCCGTACTGCTTGATTACCTCCATAAGAGGGATGTCGTGGAAATAGAGTTCGCCCTCTTCGGTGCGGAATTCATCCTGCGGAAAGTCGAAAGTCTGGTCGACCAGATCATAATATTTGTTTTTCATCCGAGCGAGTTTGTTTATTAATTAAAGGGGGCATCCGAGCGAGCCGGATTAACCCGAAACGATTCATTTTTGATGTGCAAAGGTACACTAATTTATAGACAAAACAATAAAAAATGAAGAAAAAAAAATCAGCCAGACAAATATCTGGCTGATTTATTGGCATATAACTCGATATTATTTAACTATTAATTTTTCCGTGCAGACGGAAATGCCGGTCTCAACCCGGACGAAATAGACACCCTTGGGCATGTTTTGAAGCGAAAGGGTATGTGTCGGCGCATCGACTCGCTGCTGCAGCACCACCTGCCCCATCAGGTTGATGAGTTGCACGCTCTGGATATGCGTGGCGGAGAGGGTGACGCGGTCGGAAGCGGGATTGGGACGGAGGGTGACGGGCGAGAGGGTCTGAGGCTGGCGGATGCCGAGCAGAACAACTTCGTGGGTGTTGCAACACGCGTGGCGGCATCCGGTAACGGAGTAGCGGCTGCGTTCCCCGGGACAGACGACTATGCAATCGGCGCTGTCGCCTGTGCTCCACAGGTAGGTATCGGCTCCTGTGGCTTTGAGCAGTACACATTCACCCAAACGGGGAGTGCCGAGAACGTCAATCTGCACTTCGGGTTGGTCGACAACATAGAGCGACAGGTAGGCAGGGTGACCGTCGATGGTGTTGCGGTCGTGAACCACACCGACATGGTCGGTGGAGACGGTGCCGCCGGCAAAGGTGTAGGGGGCTCCTTTACACACGGTGTCGCTGACCATCAGGCAGACCTGGCCGCCAAAGGGGAGACGGATATTGTCGACCCATGCACAGTCGCTGCCTTCGGCGCCGTAGTAGTCTTTGCTGTAGCTGAAAGCGAAGTTGTGTGTGCCCGCGGAGACGGGGAACGACACCCTGTTCCAGTCGCACTCGCCCGAGGCCGATTCTACCTCAAGCCCATCAATAAGGAATTTGAACATGTCATATCCCTCCTCGCTTGAAACTTTGTAGTAGAAGCTGATGCTGTCGTCGAGTGTGGAGTTCCAGAAGATGGAGAAGCGCGATTCGGACTGGTTGGGCTGGTTCATCGCACTGCGAGCGGAGTACTGTCCCGCCAGGGGGTTGGTGGAGGTGATTACCCAAGGATTGCTCCCTTGCGCCCAGTTGAAACGGGAGAAGTCGCCCGTCTCGAAGTCTTCAATTTCGACGACATTGGCACGGAGCAGTATTTCTCCTACATTGTATGTGGTCTGTCCATCGGTGGCCTGCAGGACGAAGGGGATGTTGGTGTTGGGTATGTCGGAGGCCATGGTGAGCGGGAAGGTGAGCAGACATGACGAGTCGGGCAGGAGGTTCCCGGCGTGTAGGGAGGGGATGTTTCCCGTGGTGAAACCGAAGTGGTCGATGAGGGTGAAAGTGAGGTCGCCTGTGGAGTCGTGGCCTTTGTTTACGACACGGCAGAGGACTGTGGAGGAAGAATCGGACATCAACAGAGGCGAGGCAGAAGCCTGAACAATGGAGAGTTTGGGTGCAACCACAGTGAAACGCATGTGTTTAAACGAATTGAGGTCGCCAAAGTTTGCCGAGGTATTGAAACGCACGACAGCCTGGTCGGTAAGCTCTTCGGAGAAGAAGGAGAACCAGACATCGGAAATAACCAGTGTGTCGCCAGGTGCTATGGCGGACAATGTGACCCGGGGTTGGGCTGTGACCACTCCCGGAAAGGCTGATTCGAGGACTATGGTTCCCTGAGCGGTGGGTTGGTTGCCGATGTTGACAACATTGACGTTGAAGGCCGTTGTGCAACCGGGTGCGATGTATCCAAGTACAGGTTGAATATCGGTTATGACGGCAAAGGGGCCGTCGAGGACGACAACTTCCACATCCTGGAAATAGGTTTTGTAGTTTTGTGCCCATACCACAAGTTCGTATCTGCCGATATCCAAGTCATCGGGCATTTCGAGCGTGGCTGCACCATTGGCATCGGCATACGCAGCACTGATGAAATCGTGTTCCCCGGAGGTGGTAAGGGCAACATAGGCATAGGGGACGGTGGTGACGCTGACGGCGGGTGTCCCGACCCCGATAACAGAGGGTGCTTCAACCACCATGTCGGGTGCAGCACCCAACCAAGGCATGAGCGACGGGTCGCCAAAGAGTTCGTATATCTCCCAATAGTAATAGGAGTAAACGCCATAGGTTTCCACGGCCATGTTGCCAGCCGTAATCATGGAGCCGGCAGTGGTATGCCATGCCGAGAAGGGTTCGCCATGGGTGTGGAAAAGCCGGTCGTACATGCCAAGATGCGTGGTGTCGTATGAGGTGTTCATGGTGTTGGAGATGTTGGTGCGGACGCCCACCGACCAACAGAAATCGGGACCCCAATAGGTGGAGTTGGTGCCGCCGATATAGGCCACAGCACCGGCTTTGCCCTCTTTGCGCAACAGGGCCTCGCCAAAACAGCAATCATAATTGAAGGAATTGAATTTGCCCGACAGACAGCAGTTGCCTATCATAAAGGATGGCATGTTGTTGTTGCTCATGGCAGCCACATGTTCGTTGGTGAATCTTGGAATGGACCATTCGTTGTCGAACCCATGGGCGCTATAGTTGATCCATCCGCAACCTTGGTTGTAGAGTTGGCGCAAAGCGTTTTCGGTTGCGGTCGTATGGCTGCTGCCGGTAACGGTGACACCCGTGGGAGCAAAGGAGGTATTGTTCTTGTAGTAATAGACATCGGTGAAGCCATGGGGGGCATTGATGTAGTACGAGGCCATGTAGTCCATGGCGGGGTCGGCATATTTATAGGCGTTGTCGCCAGGATTTCTTCTATCCACACCTGCGATAAGAACACCCCTGTTCAGGTAACTGTCGTCATCGAAATCGTAGCGTTCATAGTAAATGGTCTTTTCTATCTGCGGAGTGAGTTCAGCAACATTGCGAGCCGAGAAGCGTCCATAATAGCAGTCGGGGATATGGTCGCCTTCGGTCCAGCAGGCGTAATAAAGGTCTGTGACATGTGCGGTGGGGCTTTCTGCAGGAGAGCCGCAATTGGCAAAGAATGCCGGGATTTGTTCGATATCGCCCACCAAAAGCAAATAGGTGGGGGCAGGCAGCTCCTCGGTGGCATGGGTGTAGTAGCTCTTGATGCAGTTGGCTATGCTGGTGTTGGTAGTGCCGACACCTTCGTCATCGGTGTAGGCCACGGAGACAATAAAGCCCTGGCGTTTCTTCCAGTTGATAAAAGTGTCGAGTTGGTCGCGGAAACTGCTGTGCGAAACAATAAGATAATGCAAGGGGGCGGCACGACGGATTTCCTTGGTGGCCGGAACGACAGAGAGGACATTGTGTCCGACCGAATAGTCGGGTGAATAGTAAAGCGAGTGCATCCGCCGGGTGGAGGCCATATCGGCTTCGCGATAGGTCAAGGTAATGGTCATAGAACTGATTACCTGTATTTCGCCAGACACAGGGTTGTATGACACCGGCGAGACACGAAGCATGATTAAATTGCGGTCGCGAGCCACCCCAAGTTTTTCAACCCACGAAGCAGGAAGAGCGTAGAAAGAGTCGGCAGCATAGAGGGCACTGTCCATTACAAAGGGCAAGGGTGATGTGTCGGACTTGGACGGGGCGGGTTGCACAGGCACCACAGGATGATTGACAGCAACGGATCCCAGGCTTTTGGTACGAACCTGTGAAACGGTGACCTTGACATCAGCACAAAGAGGCACTTCAACAATCTGAGAGAAGATAGGCAGATTGGGGGTACCAAGCTTGACGGAAGGTGTTGAGCCATCGAAGGACAGGTTAGTGAAGGATTGCCCTGCTGTTTGAATGGTGGAGAGGTCAACATTCTCAAGGTTGAATTGGCAAACGGCAGAGGAATTGTCACTTTGCCCGATTACGATGTTTTGCGCCGATAAGGAGGTCTGCAAAACAACGCCCAACAATAATACAAAGATTTGTCTTTTCATATAATTGTATCTGTTTTTTTGATTCTTATTCTGTTTTATCGGGAAACATGTTTTCCCAGGGTTGAGGAGCGGTAATGGTGATAGTCTCGTGTTTGACGGGATGTTCAAACTCAACCTTGAAGGCATGAAGGCAGATACTCCCGTCAGGGTTGGAGCGGGGAGCGCCGTATTTCAGGTCTCCTTTGATGGGGCAACCTATATGCGCCAGTTGGCAGCGTATTTGATGATGCCTGCCGGTGTGCAATTCTATTTCCAACAAATGGTAGCCCCCACGCGAGGATGCAAGCAGTCGGTAATCAAGCGAAGCCAGTTTGGCATCGGGACGGGTGTTGCCCTGTGTCACAAAACTTTTGTTCAGTTTTTGATTGCGGACAAGGTAATCTTCCAGATGTCCCTGCGTCGAGGGTGGTTTGCCTGTAACCACAGCACGATAGATTTTGCGGAAATCGCGTTGTTTTATCAACTCGTTCATGCGGCTGAGGGCTTTGCTGGTCTTGGCAAAGAGCACCACTCCGCTCACAGGGCGGTCGATACGATGTATCACTCCGCAGAAAACATTTCCCGGCTTGTTGTCGCGCTGTTTGATGAAATCTTTTAACAGGTCAGCCAAGCAGGTGTCGCCAGTCTTGTCGGCCTGAACAATCTGACCAGCCAGCTTGTTCAGAGCGATAAGATGGTTGTCTTCGTACAGTATCTGCCCCCCAATCGACATCACGCTGCAAGGTTAGGCCTGAGGGGCTGGGTTCTCTGCCGTGGGTTCCGGCATAATGGTACAGATGGGCGAGATGGCGTTGCGCACAGTGTCCTGCACGTCGACGTCGATGAGGAAGTGCTTGGGGACGAAGATGTCGACACGTGAGCCGAACTTGATAAAGCCCATCTCTTGGTTCTGTTTCACCTGCTCACCTTCGCGGGCGTAGCAGACAATACGTCGAGCCATGGTTCCGGCCACCTGACGGAGGACGATTTTCTGCCCGTCGGGCAGACGGAGTCCCACGGTGGTGCGCTCGTTGAGGACGCTGGCTTTGGGATAGGAGGCTACAAAGTAGTTACCTCGGTGGTATTTGTAGTACTCGATGGTGCCGTCACAGGGGTAGCGGTTCACATGGACATCGGTGCCGTACATGAAGACACTCAGCTGGATACACTCGCCTTTGATGTACTCCTTCTCTTCCACCTCCTCGATGGTCACAATCGTTCCGTCAGCTGGAGAAATGAGACGTTGCGAATCGTCGGTGAAGACCCGTCGCGGGATGCGGAAGAAAAGGGCAACCGCCACCCAAAGTGCAAAGAGGATGGCGATAAAAAGGCCATGGAAGAATGTCCAGTGATGGACAAGGAATCTCATGGCTGTGAAGATGACCATCACTATTGCGAAAGTCACCCCGATAAGCTTGCGTCCTTCTTTATGGATATACATGGGTTTAAGATTAAAAATTACAACTTAGTGAACCATGAGGTAACAATAGGCGGTGGCTACGGGGAGAATGAAAAGGAGGCTGTCGAAACGGTCGAGGAAACCTCCGTGACCCGGCATGATGTTGCCCGAGTCTTTCAACCCCACCGACCGTTTGAGCATGGACTCGACCAGGTCGCCCAATGTACCGATAACACTACATACAAGTCCCAGAATCAACCAGTCGTACCACATCAGTTGAGTCTTAAACAGCGGACCAATAAACAGACCTGCGGCCACTGCTGCAGCCACACCGATGGCGGTTCCTTCCCACGTCTTGCCGGGAGAATGTCGAGGCCACATCTTGTGCCTGCCCACCAACGAGCCACCCATGTAGGCAAACGAGTCGTTCACCCACACCATGATAATACACATCACCAGCACATTCATTGAATAGTGCAGATATGGCATCATCGAGAGCGGTGCGGCGGCATAAAGCATGGGGAGCAACGTGTGCAACACGTCGGCAAAGGGGTTTTCGGTCTTGCGCCAAAGTTGGACTGCCAGCGTAATCACCAATGACAACTGCAGTACCCAACCCAGGACATCCACTTCGAAAACAGGGCCATCATACAACTGGTTAACAGCCCACATCACAATAGTAACAGTGCAGAATGCGTAGCCCAACGGCTTTATGGGATGTGCCCCATGCTTTTCGGCAATGCGGTAATACTCGAATGTACAGCCCAACGCCACAAAGAGGGCAAAGGCCGACAGGATGACCGTGCCCCACAGCTCCCCTACGAGGCGTCCACTATAGATGGAGCCGAGGAAGAGCAGGGCATAAACTGTCGCACTGGCAGTACGTATCCAAAATGTTTTCATGCTTCTATATCATTATCATTATTCTCGGATATCTCCTTTGTGGATTCAGCCGTTTTTTCCTCCAGGGCTTTCTTGGCTTCCAAGTCCGCCACACGTGGCCCATAAATCCTCTCCAAATCGTCGCGGAAGAGTACCTCTTTCTCATACAACTGGCCAGCCAGCTCGTCGAGCTGGGAACGGTGGGACACGATAATCTCTTTTGCACGGGAATAGGCTTCCTCGACAATACGGTTCACCTCGGAATCGATCACCTCGGCGGTTTTGTCGCTGAAGGGTTTGGTAAAACCATAGTCGGCCTGTCCCGAGGAGTCGTAGAAACTGATGTTGCCGATTTTGGGGCTCATGCCGTAGTAGACCACCATCGACTGTGCCATCTTGGTGGCACGCTCCATGTCGTTCAATGCGCCTGTCCCCACTTCGCCGAACACCACCTCTTCGGCGGCACGTCCGGCCATGAGGCTGGTCATCTCGTCGAACATCTGTGCGTAGGTGGTCAGATGCCTTTCGTCGGGCAGATACCAGGCGGCACCCAACGAATTGCCGCGAGGAACAATGGTGACTTTAATCAACGGGTTGGCCCAACGCAGCAGCCAGCTGACCGAGGCATGTCCGCTTTCGTGGTACGACACCACCCGTTTTTCGTGCTCGGTCAACACCTTGGTGCGTTTCTCCAGTCCTCCCACAATGCGGTCGATGGCGTCGAGGAAATCCTGCCGTTCGATTTTTTTCTTACCCTTGCGGGCAGCACAGAGGGCTGCTTCGTTGCACACATTGGCGATGTCGGCTCCAGAGAATCCGGGGGTCTGTTTGGCCAGGAAATCCCTGTCGACACAGCCTTCGCTGCCGGCATCTTCGTTCAACTTCAGGTTGCGCATGTGTACATCGAAAATAGCCTTACGCTCTTCGAGGTCGGGAAGTTCGACATAAATCTGACGGTCGAAACGTCCGGCACGCAGCAAGGCTTTGTCGAGAACGTCGGCACGGTTGGTGGCAGCCAGGACAATCACATTGGTGCCGCTGCTGAAGCCGTCCATCTCGGTGAGCAACTGGTTCAGCGTATTCTCGCGCTCGTCGTTGGCGTTGCTCAATCCGGCATGACCGCGCGCGCGTCCCACGGCATCAATCTCATCGATGAAAATAATGCAGGGGGCTTTCTTCTTCGCCTCTTCAAAGAGGTCGCGCACACGCGAAGCACCCACGCCGACAAACATTTCGACAAAGTCCGAACCCGACATGGAGAAAAAGGGCACATTAGCCTCGCCGGCCACAGCTTTGGCCAAAAGGGTCTTACCTGTGCCCGGAGGCCCTACAAGGAGAACCCCTTTGGGAATCTTGCCTCCCAGGTCGGTGTACTTCTTGGGGTTTTTAAGAAAGTCCACAACCTCCATCACCTCCTCTTTGGCTCCGGCCAGCCCTGCCACATCTTTGAAAGTGACATTGGTGGGGGTCTTGCCGTCGTAGACTTTGGCCTTGTTCTTTCCCACGCCGAAAATACCTCCTCCGCCGCCGCCCATCTGCCTTTGCGACACTCGGCTCATGATAAAGAAGAAGAGAATGAGGATAAGGAAGGGTCCGAACACAATGAAGATGTCACGCCACATGCTGGTGCGTTCTTCGGGAGTGAGGTCTATTCTCTCGCCCGTACGCTCCTCCACCTTCTCCAAATCCTTCTCGAAACTCTCGAAGGTGACAAAGTCGTATTTGTAGAAACTGCCTTCGGGGACATCCTGTCCGAGCATGTTGCGGCTCATCAAATCGCGATAGGAAGTGTCGTTCTTGATGGCCGAACTCTTGATGTAGACTTCGGCATATTTTTGATTGACGATAACGATTTTCGAATAGTCATGTTTTTCCAGAATGGTTTCGAGCTTGGCCCACTTGATGGGGTGCGAACCTGCGCCGCCTCCCGGCTTGAACAACATCCCGCCCAGGACAAGAAGTATCACACCGTATATGACATACAGCAGCCAGCTCCGCTTGGGTCCGCTGCCCTGCGGTTTGGGTCCGAGATTGGATTTACCTTTGTTCTGATTCTGTTCTGCCATATCAATCCTGTTTTTCTTTTATCGCTGCGTGACCGGCATCCTCCCACAGTTGTTCCAGTTTATAGAAGGTTCTTTTCTCCTGCAAGAAGATATGCACTACCACGTCGAAATAATCCATCAAAATCCATTCGGCGTTGTTGTATCCCTCCACCTTCGAGGGATTCAAGCCCATGGCCTTTTTCACCGTTTCGTGCACATGGTCGCACAAAGCGCTGACATGCGACGGCACATTGCCCGAAGCTATGACAAAAAACGCTGCAGGTGCGCTCTGCAATCCACGCATGTCCAAAATCTGGACATCTATTGCTTTTTTTTCATCCAAGGCCTGAGCGGCCAGTTTTGCCAATATTTCTGATTCAGTCATTTATTATTTTTGCAATAAGTGTTCTTATTCCGTTTTCTTCCTCTATCTCCACCCTCACGTAATGCAGGGGGAGCAATTGTTCTATTTTCTCTGTCCATTCGGTGAAACAATAGTCGCCGCTGTAAAAATACTCCTCGTAGCCGATATCGTACGCCTCATCGAGACTCTTCAACCTGTAGAAATCGAAATGATACACAGGTTCGCCCATACCCGAAGTATACTCATTCACTATGGCGAAAGTGGGGCTGCACACGATGTCGGTCACCCCAAGCTGGGCGCATATCTCCTTGATCAAGGTTGTTTTGCCCACACCCATCTTGCCAAAAAATGCGAAAAACCTTTCTTCGGGAAATTCTTTCAGCAAATCCGACACCACTTGCGGCAACTGCTCCAGGCTATCAAAGATTCTTTTCACCTCCACGCGCGATTTGTTTCCTTCATAACATTCAGCCTATAAAGATTACCTCAGCCTGTCAGCTGAACGTACCTTTTCTTCATCCTTTCTGATAAAACGCTGGGCAAGGAACATCAGCACTACTGCCGCAATGATTGCCCATGTGGCAACCCCATAGGTGATGTGCACCTCGGTGCAGGCCATGGCCTGTGTCGCTTTGTCGACAAACGCGTCGACAGCCCAGATGAATATCAGAAACAGGTCTATCACTCCTAAAAGAAAAGCCACAGCGACCACACGGACCTGCAGCATCCTGTTCTTGAAAAAGAAAATGCTTGCGAAGGCCACCGCACCCGAAAGGATTGTGAGTACAACCAGCGGCCAGGTCTTGACGTATCCTCGCTGACCCATCTCCACAGGCTCGCCGTTGAGTATCTGTGACATGGTTTCAGGCACATCCTTGGCCACCATATTCAACTGCCCCGACACGGGCATCCCCAAGGGCGCCATAGCGTCGAACGATGCTATAGGGTACATGAAACTCATGGCTAACGCACATACAGCCAGAAAAAGGAAGAGTGATTGTTTTCTTTGTATCATAATTAGTGAAATGTTTTGTGTGACACTTGTTTAGTTAAACTATTCAAACTTATATTCCGACACATCGCCGGCATGACGGTGATGCCACTTGCCGAGAACCTTCCCTTCTTTCAACAAAATGAAACCGGGATTGGACCTCAGCATCGTCTCTATTGCCGTAGCATCGGCAAAATAGAACTCCAAATCGTCCAATTTGTTCAGATAAAGGAACGACTGAACATCCTCGGGCAGGGCAGAACTCAACACCACCATCTGGACACCGTTCTCCTCGGCCACCCTCATTACATCACGGATGCTCTCCACACCGCTCTTCTTCACCTTGTCCAAATGGTGAATAGTGGCTATCAGCAGATAGTCGGGCGAGCCTATCAACTCCTTCGCGTGGTCATTCATCTCCAAATCCAGCATCGAGAAACCGTCGGCCTTTATTTCGTGCGGATCTTCAACCCGACTGCTCTCCCACTCCCAGGCATCCTCCCAGCCCGGCTCCGCGAGTTTCGCCACCAGCTCCGACGAAGCCATTTCCACGATCTCGCCGGTAGTCTTGTTTCGGTAAGTCACAAAACTCTTCACCTCAGCGTTCTCGTCGGTATCCATCATCTGGTTGCCCACCTTCCATGCCCTGAAATCAATGCACGGCTCATTGTTGATGTTGAACAACCCGAAGATTACCATTGCAACCACGGCAAAAAGCATTATCAGCACATCGCGTTCAAAACGTTTGCGGCGCCGCAAATCCCTTGTCAGGAAAATCCAAACCGTAGGGACATCCAAGGCCACATTCTTCCAGAAAGTCTGCCAATTGGTCAGCTTTATTGCATCGCCGAAACAGCCACAGTCCGTCACCTCGTTGGTGATGGCGTCGAAAAGGGTGGTGCAGGTGAAAAAGAGCATCATCAATAGCAGCAGCCAAGCACTCATACGGCGGAAAGAGCCGAAAATAAGCATCACCCCCACCGTGAACTCGGCCACTATCAACCCCATGGCCATCAACGTGGCCAAAGGCACAAGCCATTCAAAGCTTATCCCGAAAAACGACCAGGCCGTCAGATATTCGGTGATTTTATACGAGGTGCCCAGCGGGTCCACACCCTTCACAAAACTCGAGAAGAGGAACACCAGCCCCACGGCCACACGTGCTATTACATTCAGAGTCCAATTAAAATCAGTGTCTTTAATCTTCATAACAATTCAAAAATCTCAATTCACAATTTACAATTTATCAGCCGCCTCCCTCAGTCGAATCAGGCAGAAAAGCGAGTAGTTGATGATGTCCATATAACCACCCTCCACACCCTCGGAAATAATGGTGTGGCCCTGATTGTCCTCAATCTGCTTGATGCGGCGCAGCTTCATCAAAATCAAATCCACCATCGAGCTCACCCTCATCATTCGCCACGCCTCGCCATAGTCGTGGTTCTTGTCGAGCATCAACTCAGCGGTGCGGTGGATATGCTTGTCATATAACGACAGAGCCTCCTCCAACGAAAGCTCCTGTCCCTCCTCGGCTCCCAACTCCTGCTGAATCAACGCCATGACGGCATAGTTCACCATGGCCACAAACTCCTGCTCCACCCCATCGCCCACACGGTTCTCGCCGCTTTCCTGAATACTGCGGATACGGTTGGCCTTGATAAAAATCTGGTCGGTCAACGACGAAAGGCGCAACACACGCCACGAAGTGCCATAGTCGCGCGTCTTCTTCTCGAAAATCTCGCGGCAACGCACCATCTCGGCCTCAAACTCCTCTTTCGTCTTCAACAACCCTGCATCCATATCAATATACATTTTCCAAAATACTTAGTTTTCATTCATTATATATAAAGACCCTGTCGGTTATTCGACAGTTTCGCAAGTTTTATAAACGTCGTTATTACATTTTTATTGTTGTGGCACAATTAAAAAACAAAAAAAACGTTATTCCGACCAAAAAGCAAAGATACTATTTTTTTTCCATTCATGAAACAAACGACACACTTTTCACCCTTTACTGTCGACTGCCGCCGGGGGCGCGTCACCTTCCACCGCCCCGCCGTCATGGGCATCCTCAACGCCACCGACGACTCCTTCTACGACGGCGGCCGCTACAACACTCCCGAAGCCCTTTTAGCCCACGCGCGGCAACTCCTCGACCATGGCGCCGACATCCTCGACCTCGGCGTCATGTCCTCGCGCCCGGGGGCGGCCATGCTCTCACCCCAGCGCGAAAGTGAAAAACTAACGCCCCTCGTCCGGCTCCTCCGCTCCCAGCTGCCCGACGCCGTCATCTCCGTCGACACCTGCCACAGTCTCCCCGCCGCGAAAGCCGTCGAAGCCGGAGCCGACATCATCAACGACATCTCCGGCGGGCAAATCGACCCCGATATGTTCGCCACTGTGGCCTCCCTCCGCGTCCCCTACATCCTCATGCACATGCGCGGAACTCCCGCCACCATGCAACTGCCCGAAAACACCCGCTACGACGACATCGTCGACGACCTCACGCACTACTTCGAGCAACGGCTCGACAAACTCAACAAACTGGGTGTCCGCGACGTCTGGCTCGACCCCGGACTGGGATTTGCCAAAACCGTTGAACAGAACCACCAGCTCCTCCACCGGCTGCCCCAACTCATCAGCCGATTCCCCGACCACCCCATGCTGGTAGCCCTCTCCAACAAATCGATGGTCACCAAACCCCTCGCCGACTTTCACCTCGAATGTGGGCCCTCCACGCTCCCCTTCCCCGACAGCGAACTGGGCACCCTCGTCCTCAACACCGTCGCCCTCACAGGGGGAGCCTCGCTCCTCCGCGTCCACACACCGCGCCCCACGCGACTCGCCATCCAACTGCTGAATTTTAAAACCGAAAATCATAAATCCTAAAAATCAAATCCAACATGATACCCTTTCCCGAAATCCGATGGGTCGACATCCTCGACATCCTCCTTGTAGCCCTCCTGGTCTACTACCTCTACCGGATGCTCAAAGGCACCAACGTCATCCGCATCTTCTGGGCCCTCATCGTCATGTACATCGCCTGGCGCATCTTCGCCGCCCTCAACATGCGGTTCTGCAGCCAGATACTCGGCGGCATCATGAGCATCGGACTCATTGCCCTCGTCATCGTCTTCCAGCCCGAGATCCGCAAATTCCTCCTCTTCATCGGCACCAAGACCCAGCTCACCGGCGACACCCTCGCCAAGCGGCTGCAATTCTGGCGCAGCGACGTCAACAAGCATAGCGGCACCAACTTCGAACCCTACATCCAGGCCTGCATGCACATGTCGCAGAGCAAGACCGG
>JAEEGL014162695.1_pt1 | contig 14000 bp, 10 predicted proteins | sample 9134231 | NCBI WGS metagenome assembly JAEEGL01 (sample SAMN16246548, study PRJNA631951) | gut metagenome | biome: gut microbiome; feature: rumen; material: fiber-attached | host: Bos | place: Iran: Karaj | collected 2018-10
GTCCGAAGACATCAAGAAGATGATCCAGAGCCGCAACTTTGCGCTCGACGAGTTCTTTATGCAAAACATCGACCGCGAGCAGTTCGAACAGGAACGCATGTTGCAGCTTTTCGAAGACCGCAAGCAGGAGTTCTTCAATATCTTTCCCGAAGAAGCACTCAAGGAACTTCAAGAAAAGCAAGCCGACGAGTAAGTTAGACGAAAGAACGCCACTACGTGGCTACAGACGAAAGACTAGAGAAGAATAGCTAAGCTCTAAGCTCTAACAACTAGTAACTATCCGATGTTTTCACAAGAACGTAATTTCACAGATTGGCAGCTTACAGGTTTCAGTAGCGCACCAGCGTTTCTTTTCGAGACAATTGAAAGTACGCACAAGCTCATGAAGTCCATGGCAAGCGCAGGAGAAATTGCGCCGGGAACACTATTTGTCGCCGACTCGCAAAGCAACGGACACGGTCGCCACGAACGAACCTGGGACTCCCCCGCCGGAAAGAACCTCTACTTCAATATTCTAATCCCGCTTAACGGCATTCCGGCCAATCGTTTTGCTCAAATTACACAAGTGGCAGCACTCACATTTGCCGAAGTGTTCAATGGATTGCAAGACGCCGCGATTCTTGAAAGTGCAGATGAAAAATGCGCGGCCCTCAAAAAAGGCACAATTTCAACTAGCAACACAAACACTCCTCCACAAAAAATAACGGTCAAATGGCCAAACGACATTCTCTACGGCAAAAGTAAGTTCTGCGGGATTCTCGCGGAAATTGTTTATACAAGATGGCGATCCCAAATAGCACAGGAGTCGGGGAAGACTACGCAACAAGATGCGCCGCGCCCGGCCCTCAATATGGGAGTCGGCATCAACGTCAACAGTGATCCCGAAGATTACGCCCATCTAAACCGAGCAGTCACCACGCTCAAAGCCATTTTCGGGCACGCCATCAACCGCGAAAAGCTTTTGCAACAGCTTATCGGGAATCTCGAACGCGCCATCGGGCAATTCAAAGCATTCGGCATTCGCCCTTGGGTCGCGGCATGGAAACGCATGGACCAATTCATCGGCGCACGCGGCACCATTGTCGTGAACAACCGCTGCACCGATCAAAACCGCGAAACAGGTGAAGGCGCCGTCAAAAAATCCGGCACCATCCTCGACATGCAAGATGACGGCAGCCTGCTCTTCAAATGCGATGACGGCACTATAGAAACTGTCATTTCTGCGGATTTAGAGATTTAATTTTTCGAGCGTTTTGTGCACTTTTTTTGCACATTTCCCGCGCATTTTCAAACGTAATTTCAAACGCTTTTTCAAAAGCACTTCACGCGCATTTTACGATTGCACCCAAAACACAAAAACTTTATCTGCACAAACGTACAACATTTTACAACATTTCTTTTACACAGAAAATTGTAACCATGCTCTTACAACAATAATATTTGTATATTGCGCCTAAAATAAGGAGGCAATATGCACATTTTTCAAAGTGCATCCAGGAAGGCACTGTTTTCAGCGTGTCTAATTTTTCCGTTTTTCATGTACGCTTGCGGCGGCGATAGCGGCAGCAGCGCAGCAGAAGATGACTACACCGACGAAGAAGATGACGAAGACAACCTTGGCGGTGAAGAATTCAAAGATTCCACCATTATAGGCAGTAATTACAAATCCAAAGCAGGCATCGCAACCATCATCAAAAGCGAAATCCTGGATACCAAAAGCGGAAACACCTACAAAACCATTCAATTCGGCCCTTACACTTGGATGGCCGAAAACGCCAACTACAAAGTCTCCCGCAGTTCCTGTTACGAAGAAGATTACGAAAATTGCGAATCCAAAGGCCGCTTGTATCAAAGCATGAATGCCGACCAAGCGTGCCCTAGCGGGTTCAAGATTCCTACCGAAGCCGATTTCAAATACTTGGTCAACTTTGCCAACAACATCGCTGACCGCGATTTCGGATTCAACCTGCAAATGTCCGGTTACTGCGAAACCGTCAATGGCGATCTTCAATGCAGCCGCATGGACAAAGAAGCATACCTCCTTACCTCTGGTTTCAACGTATTCAGAGCCAATTCCAAGGGCAAATACGATTTTTCCGAAGCCAATTTCAGTGCCTATTACGCTCTCCGTTGCATGAAACTTTCGCATTTTGTGGAAAACGAAAATCAACTCCCCACTTGCGATTCCTCTACCTACAAGACACTTGACGATTTCTTTGTGGCAAGCAAAGGCAAGAACTACTACTGCAATAAAAAGAAGTGGGTCAAGGACGACGAAAATTACTGTTCTTCTTCGGAAAGAGGCGAAAAGCACTATTACAAGGACACGTTGTTTATTTGTCGAAACAACACCTGGGAATACGCCACCATGAACGATGTCAGCGCAAGCTGCACCAAGGAAAACCAGTGGGAAGTCCGCAAGCTGAACGGTCAAAGCTACATCTGCGATGATTCCACTTGGCGCAAGCCCTCGGCCATCGAAACAGCAATCGGCCTTTGCAATTTGGACAGCCTCCAAAAAATGGGTACATACATCAACAAAAAGGAATCCACGGACTACATCTGCGATTCTACAGGTTGGCGCAAAACCGTGCTCACGGACTCCATCGGAACATGCACAGTCAAGAATCAATGGGCGCTCAAAATCAATTACGAACAAAAGTACGTCTGCGACGATTCCACTTGGCGCAAGCCCACCACCATCGAAGATTCCATTGGGCTTTGCACTCCCGACAGTTTAAAGAAAATGAAAACCTTAAAAACCAGATCGGATTCCACGCAGTACTTCTGCGACACAACGGGCTGGCGCAAGGCGGTCCTCCTCGATTCCATCGGCCAATGCGTTAAAGACAGGCAATGGGAACAGAAGAAAAATTACGGAAAGAACTACCTCTGTAAGGATTCGAGCTGGCGCAAAGCTACCGCCCGCGAAGATTCCATCGGATTCTGCATTCCGAGCAAAATCGGCAAGATCGATTCACTCAAGAGCTACGGAAGCTACGAATCTTACTATTGCGACTCTACGGGCTGGCGCAGCACCGTCCTCACCGACTTCTATGGGAACTGCGATTCTACAAAGTTCTACAACGAGATTGAATACAAGGGCACCACCTACGTTTGCCGTACCACCAAGAAATGGGATACGCTCTTCTCGACCGAAAAGAACTTCGGCATTTGCACACCAAAAATTTACGGCAAAATTGACACGCTCAAGTCGAGCAGCACAAGCTATATATGCGATTCTACAGGTTGGCGCACAACAACTATTTACGATTACTACGGCAACTGCGATTCCACAAAGCTCTACACGACAAGAACGTACAACGGAACCACATACGGTTGCCAAACACCAACCAAGTGGGAAAAACTCACGCACCCCACATCGGCTTTCGGATTCTGCACGCCCAAGCTGAAAAGTACGCTAAAAACAGATAGCACCGGCCGCGATTACATTTGCGATTCACTTTGGCGCCAAGCCACAAAATCCGAAGTTCTCGGACTCTGCGACGATGACAGAGAAGGCTTTGAAAAGATTCATAACTCCGTCAAATATGCCTGTGCCAATGACGAATGGCGAACACTGACCAAATTGGAAAACACCTTGGGACTCTGCTACAAGGCCGTTTTGGACAAAGTTGCAAAATCTAACGACACCACTTACATCTGCAAAGAAAGCGGTTGGTCGAAATACTCCGTTGTCGATGCATTCGGTAACTGCACTTCCGCCATCGCCGGAAAGATTGTGGAATTCGGAAACATAAGCTACGGATGCAAAAATTCCAGCTGGAAAGTTCTTGATTCCATCGAAGTCGCCTTAGGAATTTGCACTACATCCAGCACCAAGGTATACGAATACAAAGGGAAATATTACTACTGTTCAGGTTCCACCTGGAGTATCGCTCCCGTCGGATACGTTCTAGAAAAGTGCACCGATGCACTGTTCGGTAAAATCGAAGTCTACCAAGACAAAAACTACTATTGCTCCGCCAGCAATACATGGCAAGAGTACACCGATCTTGAAAAAGAACTGGGATTCTGCACCGGCAAAAACCAAAATGAAATTCACGAATACAAAGGGAAAAAATACGGTTGCACCTATAAGAACATAAATAGTGAAACAAGATTCATTTGGCGTGAAGAAAATAATCTCGACAAAGAACTCGGTTTCTGCCACGGAACCGGTTTAACATGGAAAGAATACAATGGCAAGGATTACGCTTGTGCAAGAGGAAGTAGTGGAGAGTGGTATAATAGTTCATTCTGGAGTATGTACGGTAGGTGCAGTAGCTCTGAAACTCAAGCGCTTGGTTTAACAGTAGGTTTGAATGGACAACACTACTATTGCAACACCAACTTGAATAGCACTTCTTCAACATATAATTATGGTTGGTACGCATTGCAAGCCATAGACAGCCTCAAAGGCCCTTGCTACAAAGACAAACTAGGCGACACTTTGACATTTAACGATTCCGCCTACTATTGCGGTACAAACAGCAATGGATATTACAGATGGGTTCAGGCAACAACATTGGCTCAATATCTCGGCCGATGCTCCGTAGCCAACGAAGGCACATCGGCAACCTTTAACGGAAAGCACCTCCAATGCTTCGATGGAAACTGGCGTAGAGACCCTGCCGATTACGGCACCATGACAGACGCTAGAGACGGTACCCAATACAAGACCATCAAAATTGGCAAGCAAGAATGGATGGCAGAAAACTTAAAATACGAAGTTGATGGCAGTTGGTGCGGCGGGAACGACAACGGATGCTCAACCTACGGCCGCCTGTACAGCTGGGACATGACCGTCGGCTTACCCAAGAATGCCAACCCCACTTTAGTTGAAATTTCCAATTCAGAATCACACCAAGGCATTTGCCCCAACGGATGGAGACTCCCGACATCGGCAGACTGGGAAACCTTGCACAAATTATGCGACGATTCCGAGTTACGCAAAACCGACGACGGCTACGATGCTTCAAATACAGATATTTGTGGATTTTCATCATTGCCGGCAGGCTACATGAACGTCTTTTACAGAAACGGAATCGACTACAGCGAAACTCGCACAGATTATTTTCTCTTAGACAACCACTGGCCTTCAACCAATTTGACCACAGCTTACTGGACTTCAGAGCAAAAGTCAGATTCAACGGCGTTGATAATGAATTTTAAAATAGAAACACGAACAAACCTTACATATTCAGTCCAAAAAAGAGTCGGATTATCCGTCCGCTGCATAAAGAAATAGCATTCAAAAAGATTATTCAAAATAATTACGACTTGGCAATTCAATTGCCAAGCCTTTTTTGTGCACATTGGCATCACAGCCAACAACGTTCCGCCAACGACACTCCGCCAGCTAACGCTTAAAATAAATACTGCCGACAAGCGAAACGGCAAGCATTACAATCATCGCGGTAAGACCCATGTCCACCAATTCACGATTTTGACCTGCGGCACCAGTTTCGAGGAGTATTACGCAAACAAGCGCCAAAACGGCAGCTACGCCGCCCATCTGGTGGAACATCTTCACTTTTTCTTCATTCGTCATCTTTCCGTTAGGTCTGTTAATAAAGGACATTGACATCACCTCCAAGGCAAATCCAAACAATAAGTCCAACCATCACAAGAGCGCTAATCGCCACATTCGCCAGGAAAAAATCGCGATTCATGGCATCTAAATCATTGGACTTTCGGAACAAGTGAATGTAGACTATTGCAGCGGTCATGAGTCCCGTGACAGTCCACCAAATCCAACCCATATCCCAGAAAAAGCCGAATACCACACAAAGTGCAAGCATCGCCAAATGGCTCGTCAGCGCAATGCGCAAGGATTTTTCAATTCCAAAACGCGCAGGCACGGAATGCAAACCTTGCTTGCGGTCAATTTCAATGTCTTGAGTTGCATAAATGATATCGAAGCCGCCCATCCAGAGCATCAGAATGAACAAGAGGAAAATCGGAAACACCGCAAATTCGCCACGCACGGCAATCCAGGCGCCGAGCGGGCTCATTCCGATGGCAAAGCCGAGGAACCAGTGGCAAAGCCACGAGAATCGCTTCCAGTAGGAATACGAAAGGAGCAGCAGCCACACCGGGAACGCGAGCGCGCCCGCAAGGGGCTGGAGCATCCAAGCGAAAGCGACAAATAAGACTCCGTTCAAAGCGAGAAACGCAATCACCGATTTGCGGCTCAGGCGCCCCGCCGGCAAATGGCGTTTCGCCGTGCGCGGATTCTCGGCATCGAACTTGGCATCGGCAATGCGATTAAAGCTCACGGCCCTGTTACGGGCGGTCACCATGCAAAGGACGATAAGAACCATAATGCGGGCCGTTTCGCAAGTGCTCATATCACGAAAACCGTTCGCCGCCACCCACATGGACCCCAGCGCAAAAGGCATTGCAAACAGCGAATGGCTTAAACGAACAAGATGTGTAAATTCGAGAAGTTTATTCATTTTTAGGTGGTAGGTAATAGGTTTTAGGGGTTAGGGTGTATAAAGTAGGAAGTTGGAAGTAAACAGTGGTTAGTAAACAGTGGCTAGTGGTTAGGAAATAGTGGAGTCAAAGGTTCCAGTAATGTTTACTGATAAAGCCCTGGATTCTTCAACCTAACGGTTTCAGAATGACGTTATTGAGTCACTCAGGAGTAGTGTGATAACTATCTGAATTCCAAGCTTTCGTGACGGTCGCCACCTGCGCCGCGTCAACACCCAGATGCTTCAAAATTTTCGCGACCACGGTATCCACAAGTTCTTCAATTGTCGCGGGCTTGCTGTAGAACTGCGGCGAAGCTGGAATCACAATCGCCTCCGCCAAAGTCACACGCTTCATGTTTTCGATGTGAATCAAGTTGTACGGCATTTCACGCGGCACAATCACAAGCGGGCGGCGCTCCTTGAGGCAAACATCAGCTGCGCGCACAAGCAAGTTGTCCGATGTACCCGCAGCAATGCGCCCAAGCGTTCCCATGGAGCACGGCACCACAGCCATTCCCGCATAATTGGCGCTACCGCTTGCACATTCCGCAAAAAAATCATCGACATTGCAAATGTCCTTGCAATAGTCATACAATGCGTTCTGCCCTTCGTATTCAAGCACTTGCTTTCCCGGGTGCGTCACGATAAGCGTGACATCGTGACCACAGCGATGCAGATGCATCGCTGTGCGCGTGGCATAAATGCCACCGCTCGCACCCGTAACGCCTAGCACATATCGACTCATGCCGCACTCTCAGGCTTATGCAAAAACACGCCAAAAGAAATCCCGCCATCGAACATCTTCACTTTCTTAACTTCAAAACCGCATTCTTCTGCCATCTTGCAAAAATCATCGACCGGCAAAAAGCGGATAATCGAATTCACCAAATACTCGTAAGCATCGCGCTTGCCGCTAAAGAACGCACCCATTACCGGGATAAAAAGCGGCGCGAGCACTTTGTAAAAGAACTTATTGAACAAGTTCCTCGGCGAGAAAAATTCCAAAACACAAAGGTATCCGCCAGCATCCAGCACACGGTACGATTCCAGCAAGGCGCCGCGCGCATCGGGCACATTGCGCATGCCAAAGCCGTTCAGAATCACGTCGAATTGGCGTTCAGCAAAAGGCATTTTCATGGCATCGAGCTGCACCGCATGCGCGTCAATCTTTTTCGGTTTGACTTCGGCGAGCATTCCATACGAAAAATCGCCAATCACAGCAGGCTCCACAGCAAATCCGCGCGCAGTCCCATTTTGCGACAAACATTGCGCAGTCCCTTTCTGAGGATACGCTTTCGCAGAGCAGCAAGCACATCCGCCTTCAAAAATTTTACGGAACGTATGTGCAAAATCGCCCGTGCCACCGCACAAGTCCAGCAAGCGAACCTTCCGCGCATTTTCTACCGCATTGTCTGCAACCTTCGGCGCGTTACTCGTCATGCAACCGGCATTTTCCGGTGCAATTCCATCCACCGCCATCAACTTTTTCAAGTACTTGCAGCAATACCTGCGCCACAGCACATCCTGGTAACAGCTCAAGAAATGATTCAAGAAATCATAACGGCTCGCAATGCCATCGAACATATGACGCACAGGATTTTTCATAAAATACAATTTAGAAAAACATATTAAGAGATTACTGCCGAACAAGCGGACAATACAAAAATTCCCCGCACATCATTCAGATTGCGGGGAAAATAACAAGCTAAGTTATAGCAAAGTTTTTACTTGAAATTAGCAGTGAAGCTAGCGCCTTCCTTCACATCCACCAAACGCGGATTATCCGTCACGCCATCGCTCCAACCGGCAAACACAGCTCCATTATCAGGAATTGCCTTGAGTTCCATTTTCACGCCACTGAAGAACTTGCCCTTGAAATCCTTGCTTGGGAGCTTTGCACCTTCCATAAGCACGGAGCCGTTTCCAGAAGCCTTGATGTTCACAGAAGCCGTGCCGCTCAAGCCAAATTCTTCCTGGTATTCCTGAATAACCTTGGAATCACGGCTAGAAGCCCAGGTTTTCAAGCAAGAGCCAGTCTTGCTGAATCCGTCAGTGCAAAAGTTACGATAACCTTTTTCAGTCTGCTTGAACTTTTCAAGGTCGCGCGTCATTTCGTTATTGTCAATTGTTGCAACCATGGCGTCAACGGTCTTTTCAACATTCTTAGCGTTCGTATAGCTATTGAACATCAATGCAGAACGGTTGATGAACATACGCTTGAATTCCGGGTTCTTGATCAACTGAATATAAAGGTTAGCAAAGCAGCCTTCTTCCTTGCACGGCTTATTTCCGCCACCCTTCTTGATCCAGGCAAACATATTGGATTCCTGAGTAAATTCCTGATCATTTACGCCCCACATCCAGTCAAAGCCGTGGTCAAGGTCATAAACCATGAACTTCCACGGGTGTTCCGGAGCAGACCATGCACGAACGTTGTTGTTCGGCCAGTCACCATTGTGAATGTAAATTTCAGCAGCCATGTAATCAGCCAAGTTACCCACGTCAAGCATCAACTTTGCCGAAGCATAATTGGCATTGTTTTCGCCAGAGAAATCGTTTGCAGCAACAAAGTGAAGCATATTCATGTAGGCATCAATCGTGCCGTTGCTAGCTTCGACTTCTTTGCCCAAATGCTTGATGAAGTTCACTGAGTTGGCATCAATCTTGTAGTTCGTTTCTACGTAATGTTTGTTGAAGCGTTCACGCATGTCATGAATGCCATAGTACTTGCCGTTGTAGAACACCACCACCTGGCGGCTTCTCTGGTAGTCCACACTCGTTCCTTCAAGGAGTGCGCCACCCATAGCATCTTCAATATAGTCGCTCACATAACGGTTACCATTATTGCGGAGGTTAAAGGCCTTGTACTTGTCATTCACGCCCTTGCGGGTTTCGAACAGCGGATAGTTGATGCTACCGTCTTCATATTTTTCGCGGAGGCGGACAGAGACTGACTTCTTGTCATTCAAGCGGCTCCAGCCACCCATCAAAGAAATACCGGCATCCTTTTCCCAAGTAGAGCCATCCTTAGTCGAAGAGCCCTTTTCGAAATATTCAACGTGAATCGGGTATTCCACATCGGCATAAAGACCGACGCTGTCCGGGCACCCCTTCGGAGAGGTGCACTTTGTCTTGATATAATGTTCCCGGAAGAAGCTGGAGTCAACACTGATTGCAACAATCGGCATCTTCACAGATTCTTCATCAACAAAGAATGTACGGGTTGTTACTTTACTCGAAAGCGCACCTTTCTTGAAAGCAGCGCAACGGAAAGCCATGCTATGGTCAATACGCTTCGGGGAATTGAATTCCGGAGAATTTTCGGTCGGCACAGAACCATCCGTCGTGCAACGGAGCTTGACACCTTCATCAAGAGAAGGCGGGTTCAAGGTAAACGCATCGTTATAGAAGCCGGACTTGAGACCGCTCATGTCAGCAGCCGGAGCAACTTCATCGTAAGCCTTTGTTGTATTCGGCTTTTCCGGAGTCGCTTTTTCAAAGTATTTCCAATAGCCACCATCGACAATGCCCCAGCTGAGGCCGGCAGTCAATTCAGGATATGCAACCGAGTCGCGGATTCCATTAAACCTATCGACCAAATAAAGCGTACCCCCAGCCTTATCAAGTTTCCAGTTAGTGTGCGGACGCGTATGACGGTCTCCATTATCAGCAACAGCTACCGCAGAAATATTTTTCTTATCGCAGAATATAACTCTAAAAGATTTAGCCTTGAGAATATCATGGCCAAAAACCCACTTGCGCAAGTTCTTCAAATTTTCAACAAGTGTATAACCTTCAAGATCGATGTCCTGTTCGCTGGAGTTGTAGATTTCAACCCAAGACGGATCATTGCCTTCTTCATCGTACCAGTCCATATTCAACGGAGAAATTTCCGTTATACGCAAAGCCGATTTTCCAATCCAACGAAGAGCGGTATCGGGCGGAAGCTGAACATAAATAGGAACCAGAACAGTATCGCTACTGGAATTCACAATTTTTACATATTCTGTACTAGAGGAATACGGAATACCTGAAGAACTTGAAGAGGCTTTCGGATTACTTGCACCACACCCATCAGAAGTTGTGCACTGACTACCGGGTTCATCCGGACCGTTAAAATTTCCATTTTCATTATCATCAGCACAGCCAACAACAAAAGCTGTACCAAAAACCGCAGCCAGAGAAAGAATCTCTTTAATCCATTTTTTTGAGCGAATCACGGCGACCACCTAAAATAAAGAATAAACTTCCCACAGATTTTACCATGGGACACCTTTGTTCCATCCAACACAACTAAATTTAGTAGTTTTTTTAAAAAAATAACAGTAATATTCTCTTTACCCTTGACAAGTGTGAAATATTAAACTATCTTTGGGTCATCAAAATGGTTCTGTAGCTCAGTTGGTAGAGCAGTGGACTGAAAATCCGCGTGTCGTTGGTTCAATTCCAATCGGAACCACGAAGAAACCTCGGTGAAAACCGAGGTTTTTTCTTTATTTTCGGCATTTTTTTGACAATTCGAGGCTATTAAACGGGCAACACCCCCTAAAACCCGATTTCTAAAAATCCAAAGTCAACATGTGATTTATTTCACACGCGGTAAGAGGCCTTTTTGGACAAAAGCGCCATCAGGCCTATAACAAGAATAAAATTCGTCCCAATGTTCAATCAGTATATTAATAAGTTCCGGCTGGAAATGCGTCCCGCTATTTTTTTTCATTTCTTCTTTGACGCTTTCTTCCGACCAGGCTTTTTTGTAACAGCGGGGGCAAACAAGGGCATCGAACACATCGGCCACAGAGCAAATGCGAGCCGCTAACGGAATTTTTTCCCCTTCAAGCCCATCCGGATAACCAGCCCCATCCCAACGTTCATGATGCGCCCCCGCAATATCTGCGGCCACGCACAACAACTCCGTCTTGGAATCGCGAAGCAGCGTACGTCCAATGACAGCGTGGCTTTTCATCTGGACATACTCACTATCCGTCAAGCGCCCTTCTTTCTTCAGCACCACATCAGGAATGCCTACCTTACCCAAATCATGGAGAAGCGACGCATAGTAAATCAAGTCCTGCTCTTTGGCCGATAAGCCATAATGACGCGCGAACATTTTAGCCAATTCAGAAACACGATGAATGTGGTCACCCACTTCCTGACTGCGGAATTCAGAGACTTCACCCAAAATGCGAATCAACTCCATGTGCGCCGATTCCAGCTCCCTGGCCTTATGTTCCAGTTCCTGAGCGCGAATAGCCGATTCAATTGTCTTTGCAGAATAAACCGATATAAGCTTTAGATGTTCCAAGTCCTTTTGAGAAAAGAACACATTGTCGCCAATCTTGTTAATCGCCTGGAACACGCCCATCACGCGCCCTTCGCTTTCCATAGGCATCGTCATTACGGATGTCGTATGATAACCGTTCTTGATATCACTACGGCGATCAAACCTAGAATCCTGGTAGGCATCTTCAACTAAAACAGGCTGACCGGTCTTGAGAGAATACCCGACAAACCCGGCCGTGAGAGGAATACGAAGTTCATCCACACCATGAGCCACCTTGGTCCAAAGTTCATTGCGCTCTTCGTCAATAAGCCACAAAGAACAGCGGTCGGCCTGAACGATACGCCTACCCAAGTCTGCCATAAGCAACAGAAGACTATCCGTATGGTACTCCGCTGCAATTTTGGGCATATACTCAAATAAGAGGGCCGCAACTTGACTGTCCCCTAAATCAGTATCGTTAACTTGATAGGCCATAACATGTAAAAAATAGTTAATTTCGCACAAAATGCAAAATATCGTTGACGAAATCGAAGTAATTTTTCTATTCTTTGCGCACCAATTGGAGGAATAGGCTAATTGGTAAGTCAGCGGTCTTGAAAACCGCCGCCGTAAGGCTTGGGGGTTCGAGTCCCTCTTCCTCCGTAAAAGCTCCCTTCGGGGAGCTTTTTTCTCTCTTCGCCTCTCAATTCCCATCTAGGAACTAGTAACTCCTAATTACTTCATTCGACAGTGTATGGATCCTCCTAGCGGAGGATGACTAGAACCAGCAGCAAACACCCATCTAGGAACTAGTAATTCCTAATTCTCCTAAACGCGTCCCAATCCGCTCTGCAATCGGCCGCAAAGTCGGCAGCCGCCGATGCCGGTTCATCGTAAATCAGCGTACAGACTTTCAATGGCAACGGAAAATTCGCCCCAAACGCAGCCAAGCACGCCGAAGTCGTCGCTCCTGTCGTAAACACATCGTCCACGACAACGACGCTGCCCCGCGCAGGCATTTTATGCGGGAAATCAGCAACAAACGCACCAGCCACATTCAATTCGCGCTCCTCTTTCGAAAGCTTTGTCTGCGAAACCACGAATGTCTTGCGCTTGAGCCAACGACAGGCCCTACCTCCAGTCGCAGTCGCAAATGCCACCGCCAACAGCGCCGCCTGATTATACCCCCGCTCGCGGTACCTCGCCCTGTGTAACGGCACCGGCACAAAATAAAGCGGTTGCGCAAGCATCGAAAGCTCTTGCCCCACAGCCCCTCGCTTCATCGCCGACGAATGGCGCACCAAATACGATGCCAAACCGGGAATATTCCTGTACTTGAGCGCATGCACAAGGCGCCTCGTCAAAGGCCGCATCGGGAACAGGCAAAAAGCATCATCGTTCGGAAATGATGGAGAAAGCGATTCTCGCTTAAGTTCTGCCGCACATGCCGGGCAGAGCCACGGATCCAACCTCTCCGACGAAGTCCCGCACCCCAAGCACTCCATCCCAAAAACAAAATTTGCAACGGTCCGCAAAACGCCCATTCAAGCCTCCTGTTATAAAGGTGACGCAAACGCGCCCCTTCTCTATAACACGCTTTTTTTAGACATTTGGCCGGTAAAATTTTATCAACACGCTTCGAAGTAAGGCTGTAAGCTATGGGAACGCTCGTAAACTCGCTCCGAGCACGCTACGCTCTGGGCTATGGGGTCGCTTCGCTTTGGGCGCTTTCGGCCATTTTCTCGTCTTTCGTCTATAGCCGCGTAGCGGCGTTCTATCGTCTAAAACTTACTTATTCCCCTGATACCGGAGGCACATCAACAGCCCCACGAGGAACATGCACACAAGCGCAAACGAACCTCCATACGAAAGGAACGGCAACGGAAGTCCAGTCACAGGCATAAGCCCAATAGTCATTGCAATATTCACCGTAATGTGAAACAAGAAAATCGTCGAAGCACCCATCGTCACAAGCGTCACAAACGGATCATCGTTCGTCTTGCAAATCGAAGAAGCGCGCCACAAGAACAACGCAAACAACACAAGAATTGCCGCACAGCCAACAAAGCCAAACTGTTCCCCGAGCACACTAAAAATAAAGTCCGTATGTTCTTCGGGCAAAAATGATAGATTCGTCTGCGAGCCGTTCCCAAAACCCTTGCCACCAATACCACCACTACCAATAGCGGTCAACGACTGCAACACCTGATAGCCATCGCCCAGCGGGTCACTCATCGGATCGAGGAAAGTGTTCA
>JAEEGL015697882.1_pt1 | contig 14000 bp, 18 predicted proteins | sample 9134231 | NCBI WGS metagenome assembly JAEEGL01 (sample SAMN16246548, study PRJNA631951) | gut metagenome | biome: gut microbiome; feature: rumen; material: fiber-attached | host: Bos | place: Iran: Karaj | collected 2018-10
TAACCTTGTGTTCTCGGTGGCTGGGGCTATCGCAGCGGGCTTTGTGGTTTATGGTGGTATTTCTTATATCACTTCTTCGGGCGATCCTCAAAAAGCGCGAAGAGCAAGAATGGTTCTTATTTATTCGATAATTGGGCTTCTAATTGTTTTATTAGCAGCCGGAATAGTAAACTTTGTAGCAGGAGCAACAGAATGAAAAAAATGAATAGTTTTATAAAATGTGCAATAGCAGCGATAGTTTTTATATCGGGATTAGTCAGTTTGCCGGTATTTGCTGTTAATGATCCAGCTTGTCAAATTGACCCAGAAAATCAAGCATGCCAGACGGGCGGAAACATTTTTGACTCTTTTCAGTCGATTTTGAATGTTATTATTGCAGTAGTTGGCGTGATAGCTGTGATAGTGATTATTATTGCTGGCGTGACAATGTCGACTTCACAAGGTGATCCTGGGAAAGTTAAGAAGGCAAGGAGCGCGATTATCTACTCTTTAATTGGTTTACTAGTGGCGATTTCGGCGTGGGCAATTATAAGCTTTGTCTCGGGGGTGGTTGATGACGGTGGTAGCGGAGGCAGTGGAAGTGGAAATACGTATACAAGCCAGACTTTTAGCCTCTCTTCAGACGCCGAATGTCAAAATAAGGCGAAGACCTTAACTGGCGAGTCGGATCCTGTTTATGTTTATAATTCTCAGACTGGAGAATGTACGATCAGCGTTAAAAAATAAAAGCATAAAAAGTAATTGATGTTTTTTAAAAGTGTGATAATATTATAATTAATAAAACAAGAAAGGAAATATCAATGAAAAAATCAACTAAAATAAAATCATTGGTGGCGGCAGCAGCTGTGGCTTGCTTTGGTTTTGCTGGGCTTATCGCGGCACCAACACATGCTGTCGGTGTAGATGATAACTATTGCAAGCAAAAATTCGGGAACGAATATGTTGCAAAAGGCGGTACATGTGTGATTGAAGATGATGGTGCTGGACTATGGTCAACGGTTCAAACAGTTATTAACGTTGTTTTGGCTGTTGTTGGCGTGATTGCAGTGTTTATGATTATCATTGGTGGTATTCAATATTCAACTTCTGCTGGTGATTCTGGTAAGGTCAAGAAAGCAAAAGACACAATCCTCTACGGAATTATTGGTCTTGTGATTGCGCTTCTTGCTTTTGCAATCGTAAACTTTGTGCTTGATAGTATTTTTAGTGCACAAAGCACAGGTAACAGTAGCACAAATAATACTCCTGTACCAACTCCTAGTAACTAACGGAACAAGACAAGATAAGCCCGAAAGGGCTTATCTTTTTATTTAAAGATTTAAGCATAAAAAAGAACCCCTTTCGAGGTTCTTTTTAGACTAGTTGATTTGGATTTTCTTTGGGGCAGCGGCTTTTTCTTTGTTGAAAGCGATAGTGAGAACGCCGTCTTTCAATTCAGCTTCAACTTCATCTTCATGGACCTGAACTGGAAGAGCGATGGTGCGAGAAAATTCACCCCAATAACACTCTTGGATGTGCCAACGAGTAGTTTTTTCTTCTTCGTTGTCGCCGAGAACACCAGAGATGGTGAGAATATTGTCGCTGATGCTCACATCAAGATCGTTTTTCTTGATTCCCGCAGTGCGAGCTTTGACAATTAGTTTGTCGGCGGTTTCGTAGACATCTACAGCGAGTTGTCCTGGAAAATCGTCGGTATCCCCTTCCCACTCTTCTTCCCCTGCAGTTTCTGATGGCTCTTCGATTTCAGCTGGAGCAGGGACTTCAGCTTCAGAGGAACTAACGCCGTCATCGTCGAGGAAAGCGGCAGCTAATTCGTCATCCATCAGCATGTCATCGTTGTTACGTGCCATGATACCTCCATTTGTTAATTAAGCTTTATTATAATGACTGTTTCATGTAAAATCAATAGGAAATATGGGTTTTATTGTAAAAAATACAACAAAATGTGGGGTTTTGGATCTTCTATGCCCATACCGCTGTAGGGGTTGTAGCGAACTGGGGGACGCTTTATGCGAGTGTTGTAAAAATGACATAATTCAGAGCTATTTGAACCATTGTCCAAAATGTGGGAGAATAATTTTGAACAAATGCGAGAGTTGCGTAGCCTTACCGTTTTCGGCGACATTTGTGGTGGGATATAGAGATGAATTAGTTGGGGCGTTGGCGGAGGAATATAAATTTTTCGGGGTGAGAAAAAGAGCGAAAATTTTGGCGGAGATTTTAGACGGGAGTTTGCCAGATTTTTCGGGTGAAGTTTCCATAGTCCCCTTGCCGACGATCAAGCGGCATGTTCGAGAGCGTGGGGTTGATCATACTTTAAAAATAGCGAAAATTTTAGCAAAAAAACGGGGTTGGAAGGTTGAAATACTGATAGTTCGAGAGAAAAATACTGTACAACTTGGGGCAAACGAAGAAAAAAGGAGAAAACAAGCAAAGGAGGCTTTTTCTTTTCGGGGTGAGATAAATCCAAAAACGACTTATGTGGTTTTTGATGATATTTGGACAACTGGAGCGAGTATGACCCAAGTTGGGAGGTTACTTGAGAAAAACGGTGCAAAAAAATTGGTCGCCGTTTTGGTTGCGACCAATCGTAAAGGCAAAAAACCGGAAATTAAGCGCTGAGTGCGTTTAAAACGAAATTGACAATAGCATAAGCTAGGAGGGCAATAATAAGGCCGATGATGGCGTAAAGAATAGTGTTTTTAGCATCGGTAACTTTTTTCTGGTCACCGCCGGAAATAATATAGCGGATACCACCGAAGATTAACATAATAACGGCGACGAGACCAACAGCGGCAAGAGCAGTGTTGGTGATTTGAGTAAAGACGCCAGTATTACCAAAAAGTTCAGTAGGGACACCGTCTGGGCGGGCATATTCGACACCACGGCGAACCGGGTTTTCAATTTCTTCAATTTCTTCTGCACTGGTGGCCATAGCGCGGCCAGCAAAAAGAGTGGCGGCGGCGGCGATACCGGTCATAACTTGTCCAATTATCTTAAAAATTTTTTTCACTTAATTAATCTCGCAGTTAGATTGTCTTGTCCATTATACCACAGATATCTAAAAAAATCAAGACAGAATATATTTGAGGAAATAGATGGTTTATGATAGTATAAAGATACGGAGGGTTACCCAAGTGGCTGAAGGGGGCGGTTTGCTAAATCGCTAGTGCGGGGAAACCTGCAGCGGAGGTTCGAATCCTCTACCCTCCGCCAGGATAAGTATGTTGAAAAAAATATTGAGAACAAGCAATCTAAAATATGTGGTTGCTTTTTTGGTGCCAATAATTTTTACGCTAATGACAGTTTATTGGTTAGATAACGATTCCTGGGATGTTTTGGCGGAAGGAAGAGAAATTGTTCAAAATGGGATATATTATACAGATCAGCTTTCTATGCATAAAGACTTGGAAATAACAGTGCAAAACTATGGGTTTGCAGTTTTATTCTATTTGATTTTTAGTGTTTTAGGTGCGCAGGGTATATATATCATTTTGCTTGTCTTTTGTTTTTTGGTGGAGCTTTTGGTGTATAAGATAGCGATGTTGATTAGTGGGAGAAAAAAAGATATTTCTCTCCTTGTTATGGTATTGACTGGCGTTACTTTGGTATTTATGGGTTTTGTTACGACGAGAGCCCAGATGGTAAGTTTTGTAATCTTTCTTGGATTAATTTATCTTCTAGAGTTGTTTATTAAGTCTGGAGAGAAAAAATATTTATTTTTGTTGCCACTTTTAGCAATTCTACAAGTTAATATACACGCTTCCCTTTTTTGGATGTTAATTTTAGTAACGTTTGTATATATTATCGATTCTATACGTGCGCCAAGGCTGCATTTACAGGGTTATAAAACAAAACCATTGCTTTTTGCTTTAATTGCAATGCTTTTTTGTGGGTTTTTGAATCCCTATGGATTTAAGATGATATCGTTTATTTTTACTAGTTATAATAGTTTAAGATTCCATGACATGATTTCTGAGCTTCAGCCTTTTGCACCACTTCATAATTTAGGGAACATTGTTTTCTATACGCTGATTGTTTTTGTAGTTTTTTCATTAATTTTTGGGGATAGAAAAAATATAAGAATTAGATATTTATTGATGTTTTTTGGCTTTTTGGTTCTAGGATTGAACACTGTTAAAGGAATGAGTCAATTCATTTTGGTGATGTTTTTTCCACTTGCATTATTGTATAAAGATGTGACGATAAAAAATGAGTTTTTAATAAAGGCTATTCGTGTCGGTTCGGTATGGGCAGGAATGGTAGTGGCTCTTATTTTTGGAGTTACTTGCCCGTTGGTCGTGTCTCAGATTAGCAATCGCCCTGAAGATGCTTTTGTGAGAGCGATGGATAAAATTGATGAAGACTCTTCAAATAAAAATCGAAAAGAATTAAAAATTTACAGCGGATATGGTGCGGGTGCATATGTCGAGTACAGAGGGTACAGACCATATATTGACCCGAGAGGAGAAGTATTTCTGAAAAAGAATAATGGGAAGGAAGATATTTTATATGAGTGGGATGATTTGCAGAAAGGAAGGATATCTCCATCGGATTTTCTAAAAAAATATAACTTTGACTATATTTTGGCGGATGGTGAAAACGACCCGCTCTATAGATATGATTATTCTAATTACGAAATGATTTTTTATGATGAGGAGGAGCAAATAAAAGTCTTTAGACAGTTTGAAAATTTGGAAAGAGAAAGTAAAGTAAGTAATGAAAAGTAAGATTGCGGTTTTGATACCTTGCTTTAATGAGGAATTAACCATAAAAAAAGTAATAAAAGATTATCATAGAGTATTGCCGAATGCGAAGATATATGTTTATGATAACAATTCTACAGATGATACTTTTATGGTGGCAAAACAAGCGGGAGCAATTGTAAAAAAAGAAACGAAACAGGGGAAAGGAAATGTTCTTAGGTCTATGCTTAATGATATTGATGCCGATTGTTATGTAATGGCTGATGGAGACGATGCGTGTCCTGCTGATAAGGCGGGACAAATGTGTGAGCTCATTCTTGCAAAAAAAGCAGATATTGTAATTGGCGATCGTTTGTCATCGGAATATTTTAAAAAAAACAATAGGCGTTTTCATGGTTTTGGGAATAAGCTGGTAAGGTGGTTAGTAAACTCGATATATAGGAGCCATGTTCATGATGTGATGAGTGGATACCGAGCTTTTTCAAGAGAGTTTGCAAAGAAATGTGTTATTAGCTCAGGAGGTTATGAAGTTGAAACAGAGATGACGATGTTTGCCTTAAGCAAGAATTATAAGATATGCGACTTGCCAATAAATTTTAAAAATCGAGAAGGAAGCGCTTCGCAATTAAAAACGGTAAGAGATGGTATAAAAATAATAGTGACAATTTTTCGGTTCTCTATGAGTCGTAGGAAGTAAAAAGTAATAATACTTATGAAAAGAAGTATGTTATAATATGGTTATGGTTAAGAAAAACGAAATTGTAAACTGGGAAGCAAAGGAATATATTCCACACGATAAAAATGTTGGATGGTATGTAGGACTAGTGATAGTTTGCCTTGCACTTGTGGCACTTTCGATTTTCTTTGGTTCGTGGACATTTGCAATTCTAGTGGTTCTCTCTGGAGTTGTTCTGGTGATTTATTCTGTTCGTCCACCTCGAGTTTTACACTATTCTTTGAACAATAAGGGGCTTTCTGAAGGAAGTAAACTTTATTCTTATGAAGACTATAAGTCCTTTGGCGTTTTGAAAGAAGGAAATAATTATGCAATTGTTTTGACGCCAAGAAAACGATTCGCGGCAGGTGTGAAAGTCTATTTTCCTCAAGAATCAGGTGAAAAAATTGTCGATGCATTTGGAGCAAGGATGCCGATGGAAGAAGTAAAACTAGATTTTCTAGACAAGGTTGTAAGCTTCTTGCGTATTTAAAAAAAGAATGATAAACTAAGCTTAAGTTTAATAATAAAGAAGGGTGGCTAATGAGCAACGATGAATTGCAAAAAGCGATAGATGATATTACAAGTGGTGATGCTGCGGCGGCCGCTGTAGCAACAGATGACAGTTCCGCGACTGCTGGGACCGCTTCTGTAACTTTGCCAGACGATTTAGCTGGCGGTTCATCAGATACAAATTTGAATTTTTCCGAAACGCCAGATGCGACGGCTGGAGCTTCAGCGGATATTTTCGCGGCTCCACCTGTGCCAGATACATCTTCCGCGATGCCTGCAGATTCTGGATTTGATAATCCGGCAGCTGGAGCAGCTCCGGCGGCGCCTGAGGCTCCAAGTGCTCCAGAATCTCCTCTCGGAGCAGATCCCTTAGCTGGATTTGACCCAGATAGCGTAACTTTGAATACTGCTGAACCAGCTGCTGTTGCAACTGTTCCGGCAGAGCCAGTTAAAACTTCTGAAGTTCCTGCTGAGCCTGCTATGCCAACCACGGATTCTTTGGATGCTCAGCCTACCGAAGTCCCTAATACGGAACCAGTTGATATCACGGATACAGCACTCCCAGAAGCTGCACCAGTAAATGCTGTTGCTGAAGATGTTGTGAGCGAGGCTAAAAAAGAGCTCTATCCGCTTCTTGATAAAGTTTCTTCAATGTCTGATGAAGAAAAGTGTGATGTTTGTCTTGAAGTTGGTGGTGATGCCCTGCCAGAAGCACTTAAATATGCAAAGAGTATTACAGATGAAACTGCTAGGGCAGAAAAACTACTTCAAATTATAGAAAAGGCAAAATAACAAAAAAACTCCGAAGGGAGTTTTTTTGATGTCAGACTTTCGTTCAGTATGTGCGCGGTGCACATACTGAATTTTAATACATGCCGCCCATGTCAGGTGAGGCAGGGGTCTCTTTTTCTGGGATTTCACAGATAAGAGCACCCATGGTGATAGCGGTGGAAGCGATGGAAACGGCGTTTTGGACAGCTTCGCGAGTGACGCGAGCTGGATCAATGACGCCAGCTTTTTTGAGATCAACGAGACCTTTTTCTGGGGTCATAACATTGATTCCCTGTCCTGGTTTAGCTTTTTCAACTTCGGCGAGAAGTGCATCGGCGTTCAAACCAGCGTTTTCAACAATATGACGGAATGGAGCTTTCAAAGCGTTTTTAACAATTTTTGCGCCGGCATCTTTTTCGTCGAGTTTTTCGGCGAGGTTGACTAAAGTCACGCCACCGCCAGTAACAATGCCTTCAGAGAGAGCGGCTTTTGTGGCGGCAACGGCGTCATCAACGCGGAATTTCTTTTCGTCAATGGCGGTTTCTGAGGCACCACCAACTTTGATGACGGCGACTTTACCAGAAAGAGCTGCAGCTCGTTTCTCAAATTCGCCTTTTTCGTAGTCGCTAGTGGCGAGATTCTTTTGAGAATTGATGAGTTCAATGCGTTTTTCAACTGCTTTTTTATCGCCAGCACCTTTGATAATAGTGGTTTCGTCTTTGGTAGCAATAATTTTTTGAGCAGAACCAAGAACTTCAAGCCCGACTTCTTCGATGTTTAGACCTTTGTCGGAGGAAACAACGGTACCATCGGTCAAAATTGCGATGTCCTCCATAATTTCCTTGCGGCGGTCGCCAAAGGAAGGAGCCTTAAGAACGAGTGAGTTAAAGACGCCTTTAAGTTTATTCAAAACGAGAAGTGAAAGAGCTTCGCCTTCGACTTCTTCAGCGATAATGACAAGGTCTTTTTGACCAGCCTGAGCGCATTTTTCTAGAAGGGGCAAAATATCACTCGAAGCGGAGAGTTTTTTGTCGGTGAGGAAGATGAGGGGTTTGGAGAAAACAGCTTCCTGACGATTTACGTCGGTGATGAAGAATGGAGAAGAAAAGCCTTTGTCATAGGAGAAGCCCTCGACAATTTCTTGTTCCATTTCAAGCCCTTGACCAGCTTCGACAGTGACAACGCCATCTTTGCCAATTTTGTTGATGACATCAGCGATGAGTTTGCCGATTTCAGCATCACCAGCGGAGATGGTAGCGACTTCGGCGACTTTTTTGTTGTTGCCGTCGATTTTTTCAGCGAGTTCATCGATGCCTTTAACGATTTCGGCGCCCGCTTTTTCGATTCCCTTTCTGAGTTCCATTGGGTTGATGCCGGCGGCAATGAGTTTGTTGGCTTCAGCGAGAATGTTGTAAGTCAAAACCGTGACGGTTGTGGTACCATCGCCAGCAACTTTATTGAGTTTTTGAGCTGCATTTTTGATGAGTTTGGCACCAATTTGTTCACCAAGGTTTTCTTCGGTGGAGCCAAGATCAACGGCTTCAGCAACAGTCACGCCATCGTGGGTGATAACTGGGGAGCCATAAGATTTTTCGATAACGACGTTTTTCCCTTTTGGACCAAAAGTGACTTTTACGGCGTCATAAAGTTGTTTGGCGCCGGAGAGAACTTTTTCTCTGGCCTCAGATTCATAAAAGATTTTCTTTGCCATGGTTTCCTTTCTATAGAGTTGCGAGGATATCTTCCTCTTTGACAATTAAATAGTCTTTGTCGTCGATTTTGAGTTCGGTGGCGGAATAATCTTTGACGATGATTTTGTCACCTTTTTTGATAGATTTTACGTCTGGACCGACGGATTCAACGACGGCGTAGGCAGGTTTTTCTCTGGCGTCGCCGAGTAGAATGCCAGATTTGGTTTTTTCTAATGGCTGTTCTTTTGTTGCGACAACGCGATCAGCTAAAGGCTTTAGAGTCATATTTTTTCTCCTTTTCTGCCTCTATTGTAGCACAAAAATTAGCACTTGCAAGCTGAGAGTGCTAATTTAATTATTTAAAGCGTTTATGTTATAATTTCTTTATGGGTGAAAGTTCAAAAATTAGTTTTGGATCATCTGATGTGTCTTTGGCGGAATTGAATGGAAAAGAGGGTGAATCTGAAGATTGTTTTTTGGTTGACGAAAACTTGAAGTTTTTTGCGTTGTTTGATGGACTTGATCGAGAGAAGGGGGCACACCAAGCTGCAGTACACGCACTTGAAGAGACAAAGAAAATTTTGGAACAATATGAGGTGCCGACGACGTCTAGTAATTTAGCTTGGATGATGGAGAAAATAGATGGAGCTTTGAAGAATAAAGAAGATGCTGGGGGAACGTCGTGTATTTTGGCAAGAGTAGTGGACGGGGGGAACGATACAAAATTGATTTTTGCAGCGATGGGTGATTCGAGAATTTATATGCGAAAAAATGGACAGGCTTTTCAGGTAACATTTGATGATGATTTGAGGCAAAAAGACCTTGATGCAATGAAGATTACTGACCCGAAAGAGAGAGAAAAACTACTTCAAACGAAGGTGAGAAAATATTTGAATTCTGGTGGAAAATTTGAAATTAGTTATAACAATTCTGGTGAGATTAATTTGACCAAGGGAGATAGGGTTTTAATTTGCTCAGATGGAGTGACTGGCGAAACCGATGATGACAAATTGACGGATGAAAACATTCTTGCGGTGTTTAATCGAGAATTTGACGATGAAACAACCGCAAAAGTATTTGTTAGAGTTGCAAGAAAAATGGACGATCGAACTGCGATTGTAATTAGCGTAAGCTAGATGTGATATAATTTTGGTATGGAAAGATTTAGCTCGGAAAATAATATAAATATGATTGATGATGGTGCTGGAAGTGAGATTGAACCGGATGCGAGTTCGATTGATTTTAGCACACTGGAGAAAATGCAATTTGACCCGGAATTAGCGGAAAAGAGTAAGCTTGAAAGCGAACTTCAAAACGAGCTAAATGAAGGAAAAACAAAACAAGAAATTCTAAAAAAATTTGATAGGCCAATAGATGCACTCTTGAAGGGACGTCGAGCTGAGGAAGGCGAAGACGCGCTTCTTGGGGCATGTCGGGCGAGATTTAATCTTGATTTTGGAATAACAGAAGACGATAATTCTTTTAAAAAAATGAAGAAAAAGCATTATCGTAGAATATTGCTTTGTGCGACTTTAGATTCTGACAGAGATCCTGGGGAAGCACTCAGTCATCTCGGGGAGCTTATTAAATCCAAAGATCCAGCTGATGTGACATTCATGCAGAAGTTTGGGAACAGGTTTAGCGACCCAAAGCTAGCAAATGAATATGTTTACCGAGATTTTATTACGCGTTATTCTACAGCGGACAAATTTCAGAAGTTTTCGGATGGGTTTCTCGAATACATAAAAGCAAGTAATCCACCAAAAATCGTTGAGCATACTGTTGTCGATGAAACGACAGGTAAACTTAAAAAACAGAATGTTCTTGTTGACAAGGTGGCAGAATACGCTGAGGATATGGAAGAGTTTAAAAAATTGATGTTTGGCAAACAGCAGGAAATCTGGGATGTTTTAAAAGATATGGAGGCTCAAGAAAAAGCTGTCGAAGAAGTGACGGAACCTTGGGGCGATGATGAAGAGACTGATTCGGTGTCAGATGTGGTGAATGAAGAAAAGAAAACTTTTGAAAGCTTACCACTTTATTCAGAGGTTATTATAGATGGATATAAATATATAATTTCTTCACAGGGCTATAAGACGATGGAAGAGCTAGAAGAAGCTCATAGCATAGAAGATGCAAAGAGGGGGATGATGGGAATGTTTGGGCAAAGCTTCAAAAAAGCTCCTGATGGATTGTATTATATGGTTACAAAGAAGACATATAATTAAAAAAAGTTAATACGTCGAAAGGCGTATTTTTATATAGATTATTTTGACGTGGTTTGGGGTTTAAAATATTGAAAAGTGTGGTATAATTTTTGATATCTTGGACCGTCGCCAAGTGGTAAGGCACTGGGTTTTGGTCCCAGCATTCGCAGGTTCGAATCCTGCCGGTCCAGCCAAGAAAGAAAAAACGAGAGCTTGCTCTCGGTTTTTGTTGTGACGGGGATGGGCTCTTGACAAAATTGAAGTTTTTTGGTATAATGAGAGATGAGGTATTTTTTGAGTGCCTCGTTTTTTTAAAAATTCATCTTTTTTCAAATTTCCAAAGAAAGGGGGTAATATAGTGGAAGTTTTTTATCTTGGCGAAAAAATAATCCAGGATGTCGCTCGTAGAGATTTTGGAAGCCCTAAGGGCTATACTACAGATGCACTTGTGCAATACAATATTCCGAATGACATCGTTTTTGTTGATGAAAGATGCGATAAGCCATATGAAAGATACGCAGCACTTCATGAGGCAATTTGTTGTGGAAGATATAAACATCTTGCGCCTAGAGTCAAGAATCCGCTTGACCAGTGCGGAATGATTGACCTTGCTATTATTGAATATATGGAAGCATCTTATCGAGAGAAATATGTGCGCAAGAGAATTGAGATGTATGAAACTCTTCTTGATGGTGATTTTACACCTAAGTACACTGAGCAGTTTCAGCATTCACTAGCAATTCTCAAAAACAAGTTAAAAGAAATGAAAGAAGATGGATGACTTTGACCGGCATAGGCCGGTCTTTTTTATTCTTAAGTTTGAGAATCTGAAGGGATTATGGGATAATTAAGAGGATTATGGTGAAAATTGAAAAAATTGTTCCTGGGGGACAAGGAATTGGTACACTGGAAGATGGGAAGAAAGTGTTTCTTTGGAATGTTTTGCCGGGGGAAGAAGTTGAAGAGTTTTTGATGACGAAGAAAAAGTCCAAATATCTTGAAGGAATTGCAACGAAGATTTCGAGAAAATCAGAGTTTCGGATGGACGCGAAAGATGAGTGTTTTCTTTCGACTTCACCGTGGCAGATTTTTGATTATCGGTTTGAATTGAAGCAGAAAGCAGAGATTGTCCGGGAGTGTTTTCGTCAGAACGGAATAGAGATTGAGACGCCAGAGGTCGTGACGGATGGGAAAGAGTGGAATTATCGAAATAAGATGGAATATGCGCTTTTCTGGGATAATGAAGAAGAAAAGATTAGATTAGCATTCCACCAACGGGGGTCGCACCGAAAGGTACCAATCGAGAAAAGTTCAATTGAGCGACCAAAAATCTATAAGGCGGCAGAAAAAATCATCCTAGAACTCAATGAGAGGCGCGAGGAGGCGCGTAAGTACCAAAGCTTGATACTTCGCTGCTCTCAACGCGGAGGGGTCTCAGGCGGGCTCTATGAGAACGGAAAAGCACATCCAGTTTTCCCTTCCCTGTCGGATGATATTTTGGGGGTTTCTTATAATTATTCGCCAAATGGCTTTTTCCAGATTAATTTACCGGTTTATGAGTTGGCGCTTTTTGAGATAAAGAAGAATTTGGGTGATTCTTCGAAAGTTCTGGATCTTTATTCAGGAGTGGGGACAATTGGGCTTTCGGTGGCGCGAGGGAAGGATTTGACGCTTGTAGAGTGTGATAAGAGTGCATTTTTTGAGCTTGAAAAAAATTGTAGGGGCATTGAAGGCGCAGGGGCAGTTTTAGCAAAATCAGAGGAGGCTTTAGAGTATATTGAACCGGAAATGACGGTGATTTTGGACCCACCTAGAGCTGGTTGTCATGAAAAACTGATAGAAAAACTTCTAGAAACAGTTCCAGAGAAAATAATCTATCTTTCTTGTAACCCAGCTACGCAGGCGAGAGACGTGGCTAGATTAAGCGAAAAATACCAAGTTTTAGAGGTAAAAGCGTTTAATTTCTTTCCAAAGACACCGCATATTGAAAACCTGGTGGTTTTAGGAAAAAAATAAACCCCGGTCGAAGGCCGGGGCGTGGGGTCCCTAGATAGGGATTTTGAGTAGTTTGGTAGAGAATAGGGATATTATTCCGTTCTCTTCCTTCGGATCTACCTTTGTTTGTGTAAGAGCGTTTCTATAAATGAAATTTCCGTTTTCCAGATAAGCTCTTACAAGTGCAGGGTTTCTCAACCCTAATGCGATTGGATTGAGAACCTGAATGAAAGATACGGTTTTTTCTTCCTTGTCGTACATATAGGTGCGGCAAAGCATTTCTCCCGTCTTGGGGTTCTGGAAGAGAGAATAAAATACCCCTTCAGGGGGCTTTTCTGACAGTTCCAGACTGGCTCGTTTAACGGGAAAACCGTAGGTTTTAATCTCAGCTTTGGCGAGATTAAAGGCCTCCATTCTTGTCATCTCTTCACCCCCTTATCTATTTTTGAGTGATGACGCCACCATTATAGCATAAATTGTTTAAAAAGTCAATATTAAAATAACTCCCTAAGACAGGAGTTATTCTAAGATAACCAGTCAGCTGTTATTGGTTGTCGTCGGTGCCGGTATTTTCAAGCTCTTCGTTTTCGATAATAGGTTTTTGCTCGCCCATGGTTGCTGGGTCTTCAGTAGTGGCTTTTTCTGCGGTCATGATATCGTAGGCTTCTTCGGCGATTTTTGGCGCTGCTTCTTTGACTGTGGTTTCTACGGCATCAATTTGGGCTTCGCGGCCTGCTGGGTCAGGAGAATCTGGGCCAGACATGTTGTCGTAGGCTTTTTCGGCGATTTCGCGAGAAACGGTATTTACGTCTTTTTCTAGACCCATGGTTTGCCATTCACGCCTTTCGGCCTCTTCTTGCTGTGGATCTCGACCGGTTTCGTCTAAACCATTGGCCGCAAGAATGGCGTCTGCTTGAGCTTCGAGATCGTCTTGTGTTGGCAGTTTTTCTCCTGGCATTTTTGTTTTTCCTTGTTTATTTTTTGTAATAACTTATACCTCCATATTAGCACAAAACACCAAAAAAGTCAATAGGCTTATGGTTTTTCAGGGGTGATGGCTAGATGTTTTTTGCGATTTCTTTAGCGAAAGTAGTCATTTCTTCTTCAGAGAACTTGAGCGTTCTGCCATGCTCCCAAGTTTTGTCAAATGGAATGATGTGGACGTGGGCGTGAGGGACGTCTGTGCCGATAACTTTCATAAGGGCGCGTTCGCCAGAGGTTTTTTCGATGGCTGTGGCGATTTTTTTGACGGAATTCCAGAGGGCGGAATAATAGTCGTCAGGAAGTTCGTAGATTTTATCGCATTCGATTTTTGGAATAACAAGAGTGTGGTATTTTGATTCGGGGTTGATGTCTAGGAATGCGAAGGTTTTTTCATCTTCGTAAATTTTGTAGCAAGGAA
>JAEEGL016413240.1_pt1 | contig 14000 bp, 7 predicted proteins | sample 9134231 | NCBI WGS metagenome assembly JAEEGL01 (sample SAMN16246548, study PRJNA631951) | gut metagenome | biome: gut microbiome; feature: rumen; material: fiber-attached | host: Bos | place: Iran: Karaj | collected 2018-10
GATAAAAATTCTTTTGATAATGATAATTTTATAAATAAAGATGATATTATAAATAAATCATTTTAATTATATTTATTTTATTTTTAATTAATTTAATTTATAATTAATTTATTTAAAAATCTATTTTTATTTAATTATTAATATTTTAATAGTTTTTATTATAGAAAAATTTATAAATAAAATTTTTATATTTAAATTTGATATTAATATTTTAATTATTTTATATAATTTCATGAAAGTTTTTTATTATTTTATTTCTTTTATTTGTTTATTTAATAAATACAATTCAAGAATTATGTATTTTTCTAATTTGTGTTTTAAAAAAAATAAATTTAGTGAAAAAATTTTTGAATTAAATTTTTATAATAAAAATAAATTTGAAGGAATAACGAATTTTGAGTCAACAAATAATATTTATTACATTAGAAATTTATTAGATATTGATAAAAACGTTGAAAATTATGAAAATTTAATAATATTTTTTTATACTGATAGTTATTTAGAATATTTATATAAAATAAATAAATTTAATTACATTATTATTGATAAAAGTGACATTGACGATTTAGAAATAATATCAAATAAATTTTATTTATTCACAATTGAAGAATCAAGTGAATTATATAATTATATTAAAAATAAAAAAAAAACAGCAAAAATAAATTTCTTTGAAAAAAATTTAAAAAATGGAAATAAAATTTTAAAATATAATTTTTATTGCTCTATTATAATATTTATAATTTTATTTGTTTTAATAAAATGTATTCAATGTCGAAATAATTTTGATATTTATAAAATATTAAAAAATTTAAATTATATTCATTTATTATCAGTTTTTTTTAATTACATTCATAAATTTTTTGATAAAAAAGATTATGAAACAAATTATTTTATTCTTTATGGATTTTATAAAAGTTATATTATTTCAATGTTTATTTTTATTGTTTTAGGAAATAATATTATTTTTTTTAGTAATATAGAACAAAAATTTAAAGATTTTTGTTTGATATTTTATTTATTCAACCTCTCTTCTGAAGTTTTTTTAATGTTTTTATATTCAAAAGAAATTTATTATTATGAAAATTTATTTAGAAATATTAAACGTTTAATTGAATATTTTTTTTTGTTGATTATTATTTTTTATTCAATTTTTAAAAAATATTTATTATTAAAAAGATTTTATAAAATTAATAAAAATTTTTGTTTTTATAATTTTAAGGCAATTGAATTTAAATTGTATTTATTAAAAAAAATTTATTTTATTTCTTTTTTTTATTGTTTAATTGGATTTTATGAAGTTTATAATGAAAATTTATTAAAAAAATATTTTTATTTTAATAATCAAAATATGATAAAACATTTAAATGTATCTTTTGTTTTAAATAAAGATTATATTTTTATATTTTTTATTATTAAATTATTTTATATTAACAAATATCCTGAAAATTTTTTAGATGATTTAAATTTAAATTATAAATTTGAAATGTTTTATTTAAAATTAAATGAACAAAATATTATTAATGAAAATAATTTAAATGATATTAAAAATAAAAATAATCCTTTAGTTATTATTAATCCAAATTTTCAAAATGAAATTTTTAATGTTTTAAATTTAGGTTATATAGATGAAGAAATTATAAATGAAAAAAAAATAAAAAAACATTCTAAAAATAAAAAATTAAATTACATTGCATTAGAATTTGAAGGAATTAATTAATATATTTTATTAAATTTATATTAATAGTAATTTTTATATTGTAAAAACAATTTTAATTTATTATTTATTTTAAAAATAATTATTATGTTAAAATAAATTTATTTTATAAAATTTAAATTTATAAATAAAAATTTAATAAAAATAAATTAAATAATATTAAATAATTTTTTTAAATAAATATTTTATAAATAATGGACATTAAAATTACATCAGATGTTAATAATTTATATAAATATTCAGAAAATGGTGATTATATTTCATTAAAAAAATTAACAGATGAAAAAGATTTTTCTCAAAATTCATTAGACACATCAATAAGAAAATTAATAGATAATTATGAAGTTGAAAAAATGAATAATTATATAAAAAGTTTAAATTTACTTTTGAGCTTAAATATAAATATTAATTATAAAAACATAAATAATAATGAAAATGGAAGTACAATAATAATGAAATTAGTAGGAAAAGGAGACAAAAAATTATTAGACACTTTTATTAAAATTTTAGATGAAAATAATAATAAAGAAAATAATACTAATAATAATATTAATATTAATAAAAATAAAATAATAAATTATGAAATTTATGACAATAATAATAATAATATTTTAACTTATTTATTTTATAGAAATTCTCTTGAAAATGATGCAATTGAAATATTTAATTATCTTTATTATAATAATAATATTAATAATATTAAAATAATAATTGAAAAATTTTATTATGAATTAGATAGTAATGGAAATTGTCCTTTAAGTATTTGTCTTCAAAAAAGTTGGTGGAAATTTACTAAATTATTATTAAAATTATTTAAAATAAAAAATAATTTTTGTAATAAAATTAAAAATAATTTTATTCATTGCGCTGTTAATGGAAAATCTTTAATTTGTTTAGAAATGATTTTAATTAAAATTTATGAAAGTATTTTTAATAATAATAATAATAATGAAAATTTTATTAGTTATTTTAAATCTAAAAATTCTGATAATTTTACTCCTTATTTTTTAGCAATGCAAAAAGAAAAAATTACATGTGCAATGATTATTGAATATTTTGAGAAAAAATTTTCGAATAAATTTTTTATTAAAATTTTTGAAGAAAAATACAAAGAAATTTTTAATAATAATAATAATGAAAATAATAATAATAATAATGAAAATAATAATAATAATGAAGAAGTTGATGTTAAATATTTTAAAGAAAATAAATATGATTTTTTAATAGAAAAATTAAATTACGAAAAAGCAATTTTAAACACAATGAATGATGATTTGAAAAATAATAATAATAAAGAAAATAAATTAACAAATTTAAATATTGTTAATTATTCTTTGAATTGGAATATTTTACTATGTGAATTTATGAAAATAAAAATAAAAATAAATAATAATAATAATAATTTAGAAAAAGAAATTCAAAAAATTAACAAAGAATTTGAAAAATTCTTTAATGAATTTTCATTATTAATTATTAATAATACAAATAATAATGATAATAATAATAATAATGAAAATAAAATAAAAGTAGATATTTTAATATATAATAATATTATTTATTATTATAAAACAAAAAATCACAAAAAAATTTTTTATTTAATAAAATTATATTATAAATATTATTATAATAATAATAATAATAATTTTTATAAATTTTCTATATTTTTAATGATTAGTTTTTTAATAATAGAAATTTTCATAGCAAAAAAATATTACAAACTTTCAAATAAATACATAAAATTAATATTAGAATTTTTATTTAAAAATAATTATAAATACAAAGATTTTAATTATTTTCCTTCATTTATTTTTGATTATTTTAATGATGAAGAAATTTTTAATCAATTTTCAAAAAATTGGGATGAAATTTTTGCGTATTTGAATTTACTTAAAATTATTATTACTGATTTTAATAAAAATAATTTTAATGGAGCTTTTGAAGAATATAAAAAATTAATTAAAAATTGTGTTTATAAACGCGAATTGAAAGTTTTTAATAAATTAAATTTAATTTATAAATTTTTACTAATGAAGAAAAATTATTTAAATAATGAAACTGATATTAATTTAATAAATGAAATTTATAATGAAAAAAATGATTATTTTTATTTTTATAATAATATTGCGATTATTTTTATGAAAAAAAAATTTTTTCGAGTTGCAATTTATTTTTTAAAAATTTCTATTAAAATTATTTATAATAAAAATAGTTATAATAATAATAATATTAATATTTTTGATAATAAATTATTTAATATTAAAAAGATTTATTATAATATTGCTTTATGTTATTTTTATATTGAAAAATATGATTTATCAAAAACTATTTTTGAAAAAATTCTTAATAATAATAATAAAATTAATAATAATAATAATAATCGTAATGTTTATAATAATAATAATTACTTATTATATTATAGATTAGCTTTATGTAATATTATGATTTTTTTACATAATAAAAAGAAAAAAGAAAATAAAATAAATGATATTATTTATAATTATATTGATGGAACGAATATTAATAATATTAATAATAATAATAACTATTCAAATGATAAAAATTTATTTTATTTTAATGATAATAATAATATTATATATAATAATAATAAAAATAATAATAATAATTGCAAAAATAATATTAATGATTTTGATGAAATATTTATTCAATATGAAAAAGAAAATAATTCTGAAAATGAAAGTGATGATGATAATAGTAATTTAAGCACAAGTACAAAAACAAATAATAATGATTTTATTATTTTAAATAAAAAAGAAAATAATAATAGAAAAAGATTTATTTTAAATACAACTAATAATAGCAATAAAAATAAAACTAAAAATAATAATAAAAATAATATTAATATGGCTATTTTATATTTAAAAAAAACAATTTTTTTATGTAAAATTCATAATAATAATAGTAATTTAAAAAATTTATATGAATTTTATAAATTAATTAGTGAAGATAATGATGATGAAGAAGAAGAAAAAAAAATTTATCAAATTCAATTTAATAAAAAAATTTTAATACATTCTTATATAAATTTATTTTATTGTTTAAGTTTAAAAAAAAATTATATGGAAATTCTTTTATACATTCAAAACTTAAAAAATTTTATTAAAAAAAATTATAATATTAACAAAGATTCTTTAGAAATAAACGAAATAAATAACATAATTTTTCATTATGAAATTGAAGCCAAATTTTATTTATATAAAAATAATAATAATAATATAAATAATTTAATTAAAGATTTAGAAGATAAATTAAATAATAATAATAATATCGAATCGAAATTTTATATAAATAAAAATAAAGAATTAAAATATAAATTTATTTTATTATATCGTCTTTGCATAATGTATATTAAAAATAAAAATTTTTGTAATGCAGAGAATTCTATTAAAAATATGTTTAATATTATTAATAATAATAATAATAATATAGAATTGCCGTCTGAGTTTATAAATATAATAATATATTTTAATTTAATGAAATTAAATGATAAAAATTATATGAAAGAAAATTATGATAAAGAAAATAAAATAAAAAATAATATTATAAATATGATTAAATATAAAAAAAATATTATATTTAATAATAATAATAATAATATTAATTATAATTTATAAAAATTATTTTTTTTTTAATAAATTAATATTAAAAAAATAAATATGAATTTACAAATAAAAATAATTAATTTTCTATTTTCTTTATTAAATAATTATATTTTTTTAATGACTCTCTTACATCAAAATTATTATTATTATTATTATTATTATAATCTTTATAAATTTTTTTTAATAATAAATATAACAATTTTAATTTATTATCTTTATTATTATTTTCTATATTAAAAATATTATTTCCAAAATAATCTTTTATTTTTATTCCATTATTAAAATTATTTCCAAAATTTTCATTATTATTATCAATAATAATAATTTTTTTTAAATCTCTTCCAATATTTGAAATATTTTTAAATATTTTATTATCATTTACACTCATATTTTCACGATAAAATTTACAATCAAAAATTTTTCCAATTTTACTTTCAATAATATTAATAACAGTATCAGCATATTCTTTTAATCCAGCAGTAAATAAAACAATTTCGAAATTTTTTTTTAATTTTTTTAATATTTTAAATAAAAAAGGGCGAAAAAAAATTTCCCCAATTTTTTCATTATTATTATCATTATTATTAATATCATTATATAATGAAAAATGAATTAAAGTTTCATCTAAATCGAAAATTAATGTGATTGGTTTATTTGTATTATAATTTAAAAAAGGAGGAATTAAATTTTCAATGTTGTAATTTAAATTATTTAAAAAATTTAAAGGAATAAAATATCTTTTTTTCTTATTATTATTATTAATATTATCATTATTATTATTATTAAAATGATTTTTATAGAAATTATTTATTTTATGAATTGAAAGAATGTCAATATTTTTAAAATAATAAATAAAAATATTTATTAAATCTTTGTTTTTATTATTATTTTCATTATTATTATTATTAAATAAAATTTTATTGAAAATTTTATTTAAAAAAAAATTCAAATCGTTATTAATAAAATCTTCGTTAATTTCATTAGAATTATAAAATGTATAATAATCATAAATTTTTTTATAAAATTGTTTAATATATTTTTTAATAACAATAATATTATTATTTTCAAAAATTTTTTCGGAAATTTTTATTGAAAGTAAAATTAATAATAAAAAGCAATTTATAATTTTATTATACAAATGAATATTATTTTCATTAGAAAATTCTTCGAAAATTAAAGAATGTAAATTGAATTTATTAAAATAATTAAAAATAAATAAAAGTTTGTTTTTTTTAAAAGAAAAAATTAATTTATAATATTTTTCAAAAAAAATTTTTAATTTTTGATCATTAATTTTATTATTAATTTTATTAAAATTAATTTCGTTAAATTTCGTTTTTTTATTTAAATAAATTTTATTAGAAAATTTATAAGTTTTTTTTATATTAAAATCATTAGAAAAAATAATTTTTTTTTGAATTTGGTTATTTTTGTTATTATTATGATTATTATTTAAAAAATTATTGTTATTAAATAAAAAATTTTCATCAGAATTTTTTTCAATTTTCATTTTTATTTTTAATAATTTTTAATTAATAAAATAAATTAATTTATTTATAAAATTATTCATTAAAACTATCAATATAATCATTAATTAAATTATTATTAACATAATTTTTTTCTTTTTTGATTTTTTCTTTATTTTCTTCAATAAATAAATTATTAATTTCATTATCAATAATTTTTTTTTCATTTTCATTAATATCAAATTTTTTTTCAATAATTTCAATCACATAAAAAATATCTTCTTTATTTAAAAATTCTTTTAAATTCAAAAAATTCGCAATAATAATTAAATATGAATTTTCTTTATTTTTTTTTTCATTAATTTCTATTGAAATAAAATCTATCCAAAAATTTGCTTTATTTAAAAATTGGTTTATTTTATTTTCTTTGTTTTTTTTTATTTCATTGTCAATAAAAATTTTTTCTTTATTTTTATCTTCTAAATAAAAACTTTGACTTAATAATAATGAATATTTAATATTATCATGTTCTGATTTATTTTCATAATCAATTAAATTAAATAAAATTTCAAATATTTTTTTTATGTTGTTAAATGATTTGAAATTATTAAATAATTTTTTGTCTTTTCGTTCTTTGTTTAAATCTCTTAAAAATTTCGAACGAAATTTTATTGAAGAAAATAATTTTTCTGTTGATTCTAAATCTTTTTCTGATAAATTTTCACTTGATGTTTTTATTTTGTTGAATATGTATTTGTATAAAAGATCTTTTTGGTTTTCTTTGTAATTAAACCAAGGATATTTGAAGTTAAATTGTTCTTTTAGATAATTTATTATTTTTAAATTTGTTTCGTCTTCGATTAAAATGTAATTTTCCGGTTCTTTATTGTTGTTATTATTATTATTACTATTATTATTTAAAATTATATCATTTATTTTTAGGTTATTATTATTTTCATTATTGTTGTTATTATTATTATTTTCTTTATTATTTTCATTATTATTGCTATTATTATTATTTTCTTTATTATTTTCATTATTATTTTCTTTATTTTCAATAATTTTATTTTCATTAATGTTATTTTCATTAATGTTATTTTCATTAATGTTATTTTCATTATTATTGATTTCTTTATTATTTTCTTTATTATTTTCATTAATAATATTTTCATTATGATTATTTTTATTATTATTAATATTAATATTATTATCTTTAATTTCATTATTTTTTGTATCATAATAATTTTTTAAATCTTTATTTTTAACTAAATTTGGAATATATTCCTCATAACAACAAATTTTATTAAAAATATTTTCATCAATTTTAATATCATCAACACAATTTTCATTATTATTTTCATTATCATTTTGAAAATAAATATTAAATAAATTATGTAATAAATGTAATTCATTAAATTCAATTAAATTTTTTAAAATTTCTTGGAAAAAAGAATTTTCATATTCATTAAAATTTTTAACAGAATCTAAATAATTATTCAAAGATTCAAAATAAAAATTTTTTTTTTGTTTTGTTTGAACAATTAAATTTTTATAATCTTTAATAATATCATTTATAAATAAAACATTTTTTTCATTTTTTTCTATTGAAAAATTTTTTTTTGATTCAAATTCTTCTTTCAAAAATTTTTCATATTTTAAAAAATATTCATTGTATTTTAATTTGATTTTTTCTAAATTTTTAAAATTATTTTCATAAATTTTTTTATCATTATTTAATTTTTCAATTGCATTCGAAATTTTTGTAATATCAAAAAATTTTTTTTCATTAATAATTTTATTAAAAAAATTAATTTCTTTTTCTTTTGATGTTAAAAATTGTTGAAAAAAAATCAAAAAATGTTTTAAATTATTTGATATAAATAAATTATTTTCATAATTTTCATTATTAATAAAATTATTTTCATTTGAATTTGATTTATTTTTTTTTTGATTTTTCTTTTCATTAAAAATGTTTATTATTTCATTACATTTTTTATAAAAATTTTGATATTTTTTTAAAATTTCTTTTTTCAACAAAACAAAATTTTCAATAAATGAATTAAAAATTTTTATATTTTTTATTATGTCGTGCATAAAATAAAAGAAAATAATAATTAAAAATAATGTTATATAATTAATAATAAAAAATAAAAATTTTATTAAAAAATTTTTAAATAAAATATTAATGGAAAATAAAATTTTATCTGATAATAATGAAAAATTACTTAATGATGATGAATTAGATAAAATTTATCAAAGTGGAACAATGGAAAAAAATCCTTTGTTTATTAATGAATCTAAAAGAAAAAATATTTGTTTAATTAAAATTTTTGATCCAAAAACAAATTTATATTTTAATAAAATTTTTATTATTAATTTCACATTTTTATTTTTTTTATTTTTTTTTTTAATAAAAAATTAAATATTTTTTATTTTTATATAAAAAAAATGAGAAATTATTTTTTATTTGAATTTTATAAAAAAGTTAAATAAATTTTAATTAAAATATTAACATAACGTAAATAATAAAAATTAAATAAAAAAAAATTAAATTTTTTCTTCAAAAGTTCTTTCATCTTCAATTTGATTATTTCCATTAAATCGCACATATTTATCTTTTAAATTATTAAAAACTTTAATAAATTCTCTTTGAACACTATTATTTCCATTTTTAATACTCATTTTATCTAAACCTTTTGTTTGAATCATTCTCTGTAAAAAATAAATCAATCTAATCAAAATTTCTTTATTATTATTATTAACAATAAAATTTTTATTATTTTCTTCTTCACCCAATGAAATAAAAAAAATCGCATAAACACAACGATCAATTTCTAAACTAATTTTATTATTTCCTTTTAATAAATATTCTCTATCAAAATTATCAATAAAATTTATATAAATTTTAATCATTTTCGTTCTTGAAATTAAATCCGGAAAAATTTCAAAATCAAATAAAAATTGAAAATATTCTTTGTATTCAATAAAATCTCTATTATCACAATAAAATTTAAGAATCTTTTTCAAAACAGGAAAAATTTTATCAACAACATTTTTTAACGGTTCAGTTTCAAATAAAAACATTAAATTTTCTAATTTAAATGAATTTTCCTCAATAAAAGAACATAAATCATTATACAAAGGAACAATGTAATTTTCTATGAAGCCATAAGCATATTTTATTGGAAATTCATTATTAATTAAATTTTCAATAGGAAAAGATTTATTTTCATAATGAATTGAATTAAATAATGGATTGTAAATTTTATTAGACAAACATAAAATTATATTAACAAAATTCTCAAAATTTATTCTTTTATTTGAATTTTTATTTTTACTGCTGCTGAATTTACTAAAAATGAAATTTATTGTTGGAAACGAAAGTAAATTGGCTTTGAGTTTTTCATTTAAATATTTTTCAGTTAAATTATCATTTGAAAATATATTATTATTATTTGAATTTAAATTACAAAGTCCAATGTCTCGAATGAATTTACTAAAACCATTTTGAGTCATATAAACTGAAAAAATTGTTTCATAAAATAATTCACTGTAAAATTTATAAATATTTATTAAAGTGTCATAATAACGTCGAACTATGCAAGGACCCATTTCTTTTATTGGAAGATTTGTGTTCCCTTCAATGTTATTTAATTTAGTTTCTGTTTCAGAATAATTTTCTTCTGTTATGTTATTATTATTGTTATTATTATAATTGAAATTTCCTGTTGTTTTTCCTTTTAATGTGTAATTATTACTATTATTATTATTATTATTTTCTTCGTCGGTTATTATTTCATTATTATTATTATTATTATTATTTTGAATGTTATTTTCATCAAAATTATTATTATTATTATTATTATTATTATTCATATTTAAATTATTTTCTTTATTTTCCATAATGTTTTTCATTTCATCAGCTTTTAAAAAAATTTTAGTGATTTTTTCAAAAGCTTCTGAATCGTTTCCATTAATGAACATTTCCCAAACATTATTATTTCTATTACTAATAATAATATTATTAATAGCAATTAAATAAATACTCATAATAAAATGATATAAAGTAAAATACATTCCTTCATTAGGGCACATTTCAACATTGATTAATTTATCAAAAATTTCAATGATAAAATCTTTATATAAAATAATATTATCAAAAATTTCATTTAATATTTTAAAATTAATATAAAATGGACTAATTTCAAAATCATTCATTACTTTTAAAAACGCTCTATTGCTCAAATGATTTTTTTGTTTATTTGCGATTTTTAGTTTTTCAAAGCAAAAATATTTTAAATAAATTTTAGCAAATAAAAGATAATTATTTTCAATAATTTCTTTATTTAAAATAGAATTTAATTTACTTATCATTAATTGATAATTAATATTTTTATTTTTATTTAATTTTGAAGGAGAATTTAAAATTTGTAATAAAGAAAATAAATAATTATTTAAAAATAAATCAATAGTTTTTCCTTGATTTTTCATAAATTCATCAGGAAATTTTAATTCAGCTAATTTTACTAATAAATCACAAAAATTTTTGAAAATTAAATTATTTTTTGCTTTTGTGTAAGAATAAAATAAAATATTCGCATATTTTTTATCTAAATTTTTATTGTCAAATAATTGAGCATCTGAAAGAAATTTTGTGTATTGTTTGTTTGATAAATAAGGTTCATTGTTAGAATAGTGAAAAAATAATTGACGAATTTTGTCAATTTCTGATTCATTTTTTTTATTTGTTATTATGTTTTTATGTTCTTCGGGTTTTTTTTGAAATGATGATATGAAATTTTCGGGTGAATATGGAGTTAATATTCGGTTTGAAATATTATTTGGTTCATATGAATATGTTAATCGATTTGACATTTATTTTTTATTTTAATTTTTTATTTTTTTATTTAAATTTTTTTTATAGAAAAATTAAAAAAAATTTTTTTTTAAACATAAATTTATTCTAAAAATAATAAAAAAATTAAATTAATATTAAAATATAATTTTTTCATTAATAATAATAAAAAAAACTTTAAAAAAAAAGAAAAAAAAAAATAAAAATTAAATGAATGAAACTAATAAATTTTCATTAATTTCTGAAGAAGAATCTTATCAAAAAAATTTATTAACATTATACAAACAATCAATTTCAAACAATTTATTTCAAAATTATTTAAACAATAATTATCACAATCGTTCTCACACAACATTAGAAAACAAAAAAAAAATTCCCAAAAAAATTTTTCAAATAACACAAAATAATATTTATCGTTTACCTCATTACATTAATTTAAATAATGATATTTTTTATAATACAATTTTAAAAATTCCTCCTGAAAAAAGAATTTTTTTTACAGAACAAAATGAAAATAAAAATACAATTTGTAATTCTTTTAATAAAAATAATAAAAAAAATTTAATTAAAGACAATTATTTAATTAAAATTCATAATCAAAATAAAACTGATATTAATTTAAATGAAAAAATTTTATTAGTAAATAAAAATAAAAATTTAAATAATCTTAAAAAAAAAGAAGAAACATTCAAAAAATTCAAAGAAAAAGAAGAAAAATTCAATTTAATTCGAAACAAAATATTAAAAAATAAAATAAAAAATTTTAATGAAAATAATAAAATTAACAATATGAAAAAATTAAAAATTAAAATAAAAACAATTTTAGAAACAAAATCATTAAATTTATGTTCGAATTTTGAATCAAAAAATTTTAATTTTAATATGAAATTAATTGATTTTTTGAACAGTAAAATTAATGTTAATAATTCATTAAAATTTCATAAAACTTTTCATTTTAATAAAAATGAAAATGGAGAAGCACATAATCGTTTAAATTTTTTAACAGACATTGATTCTTTAAAAGACAATGAAAGTAAAAAAAAAATATTAGAAAAATATTTAAATCAAAATGAATTAAATTTATTAGAAGAAGAACCAAATTTTTTTTTAGAAAATGAAGAATTAAAAAAATTTTTCAAACCAAAAAATTTATTTTTAAGATTAGAAAATGAAGAAAATAATAATAAAAATAATGAAATTAATAATAATAATAATAATAATAATAAAACTATTGAAAATGATAAAAATAATGAAAAAAAAAATTTTTCTATGAATTTAAATAAAACTATAGAAAAATTTAAAGATGAAATGAATAAAAAAATTTATAATTCAAAATTAAATTTAAAAGATTTTAATAAAGAAAATAAAATTAAAAAAGAACATGATAATATTTTTAAAACTATGTATAATAATATAAGAAAAAATTATAAAAATAATTATTTGAAAAATAACGATTTTGATATTAAAAAACTATTTTTAAAAAATAATTTAAATCAAACATTAACAAATAAGTACGATTTAATCGATAAAAAAGTAAAAATCAAAAATAAAAAAAAATCAAATGAATTTTTAAAAGAAAAAGAAATCGATTTAATTAATTTTTATAATAATAAAATAAAAGATAATTATCATAATAATTATAAAACAAAATAATAATTTTTTTATTAAATAATAATAATATTATTATTATTATATAAATAATATATTTATTAAATTAATAAGTTTTTAATATATTTAATTAAAAATGAATATTTCTCCTAATGAAGCAAATGAAATAAATAAAATTTTAGATAAAGGAATTTTGGAAGTTAATACATCTAATTTAAGTAACAGTGGAAATAATTATAATAATTATAATAATAATTATAATAATAATTATAATAATTATAATAGTAATTATAATAATAATTATTTTAATAATTGTTATGATAATGTTAAAAATTCATTAAATTATGATTATTTAAATGTTAATAATAATTTTGTTAATAATAGTTATAATAATAATTCATATAATTTAATGAAACAAAATTTAAATGATGTTCAAAATAGTATTCAAAATTTAGAAAGAAAGTTATTTATTGATAAAGATTATGATAATAATAAATCAAATTCATTTGAAAATACATTACAAAGCATAAAAAACAATCAAAATGAAAATGATAATTATGCGTATAAAAATTCATTTAGAAATCGAATTGCTTATCGAAAAAATAAAAATATTTTTCCTTCTCCAAAAAAAGAAAAATCTTCTTCGCCTGAAAAAAATAATACTATTAATTATTCTCCAAATCGAATTCCAATTCGATGTTCAAATCAAAATCAAATGCAAAAAATAATAAATTCAA
>JAEEGL016560072.1_pt1 | contig 14000 bp, 14 predicted proteins | sample 9134231 | NCBI WGS metagenome assembly JAEEGL01 (sample SAMN16246548, study PRJNA631951) | gut metagenome | biome: gut microbiome; feature: rumen; material: fiber-attached | host: Bos | place: Iran: Karaj | collected 2018-10
ACCAACATAATCCGTAACAATCTCTCGTTTTGAGTCTCCCAGATTTTTCTCACCAACAAGATAGAGGTATTTTTCAGGCAGCACTAACTCTTGCGAATAATCAGCTTTTACCCGGCCTCCTATCAGGTCAAAGCTATCGTCAGATTCAAGAAAAAGATTTAATTCCTGATGCCAGCCCTCGCCAAATGTAAGATCATCATCTAAAAAGTAAACGTAATCAGCATCACCCACTAATGTAGCACCTGCATTTCTGGCTTTACTCACACCCTGTATTTGTTCATGATGATATGTAATATCATACCTGCCTGACAAGTCTTTACCTTTACATTCTGAAGAGTTATCTACCAAAATCACTTTCTTATCTTTTAGAGAATTAAGCATGTCTTCCAGGAAAAGTGAATTACCCATGCTGATAATTACAAATGCAATCTTTTTCATTGTATGTTCCCCTTAACAGTTGTTTTCTACACATGCTTTACAACAGACGGATGGGAGTAAATCACCTTTTATGAAAAGTTCTCGCATCCTTGTCATATATGAATTGTTCCATACATCCTCATCTGAAAAAATATTACCATACGAACTGTCAGGACTAATTACCCTACCGCAACTGCCGATGTTACCGTTTGAATCAATTGATATATTCTTCCAAAACCAGTCACATTGGATGTGAAAGCTGTTTTCATCAACTAAATGCGGCAAAGAATATTTTGCTCTTATAGTACCTTTTGCTTGTTTATTCAGTTCACAAATAAAGTATTTATCAGCTTGAATATCAGTTATGTCATTTCCTACAATCCCAAAATCAATATATCTGAATAATTCTATCTTATCTACGCCTAAGCTATCCGCAAAACATAAGAAAGAATATGCTTTTTCCTTAAATTCATCACCACAAACTGCAGATGTTACAATTGTCACAGTAGATTTATGCCTGCCTTTTGCAGAAACCAACCCTTTAATATTCTTTACGACTTCAAAAAACTCCTCTTTACTTCCCTGACATATATCAAAATAGGTTTCATAATCCGATGCATTTAGACTTATCTGTATCTCACTAATACATCTCCTTGATGCAAGGTAATCAGACATCTCTTCAGTTAGTCTGGTGCCGTTTGTAACAATCTTAACTTTTTTATGTTTTATTTCACACAAATGAATGATTTCCTTAAACTTTGGATGTAATAATGGCTCTCCCACCCCTGCTAGCATGACATAGTAACTTTCAGGAAAACAATTAAACGAATATTCCAGCGTTTCCAAAGAAATAAAATCATTATTTAGTTTTTTTGCCTGGTTGAACCTACTGCTATCCGCTTTTGTATGATGAGGACACATTTTACAATGAAGATTACACAAATCAGTAACATAGATCAGCATCCATAATGGTCTATAATTTAACTTAGTCGTTTGTCGATTATTCACTTTATATTTCAGATAATTTAATAGCTGTAGTGGAGTATAACCATACCTAATAATGCTCGCCACCTTATTCAACATACCCATTTTCCTCATTTATCCAGATAATTCTCTCTCGTTATCCTTCGCTTAATAAAAGCAGCATGTAAATATACATTCCCCAACGATGTCAAAAAAAATTTGAATTTCCAAAATGGAAGAAATCCGTTAATATTGATTCTCGGGACTTCAAACGGTTTTTTCTTATATTTTTCTGTAAAATGAAATGGAAGACATGTAAATCCCCAAGTATAGTTCTTTTTTTTCATAACCCGAAACACGTTCGCATCATACACTCCATTCGGATAAACCAAAACACTTTTTTCTATCGGTAGATCACATGCGATTAACGGAGTAATCTCCTCCTCTATTTCATCCTCTGATAACCCTCTCAAGTCTTTATGTGTACGTGTATGGAAAACAAATTCTGCATTTCTATATCTAGCTAAATCAGCCAAAGAGCAATATCCTTGTGTATTTAGAAACACGTCTACAACAGCGACTGTGAACGGAATTCCTTTCTCATCCAAATAGTTCATTGCCGGTATCGCATCTTTGAACGCATCATCAAACATTATTAGAACTACATTTTTATTCTGATCTTTATCCAACAAAAACGAATTTAATCTTTGAGGATAATATTTTTTGATTAAAGCATCAATCTGACTTCTAAAACGCTCTAATGGTACTTGCAAGAACATATCCTCTTTCCCTATTGAGTGATATACCAATATAATTTTATTCATAAGTAAACCCTAATTCCTCAAAGCATTCTTTGAGCGTTACTATATTATCATTATTCCCTATAATCACATTTTGTTGACCTAGTATTCTTGCCATGAGTTTTTCATCCGAAATACGATTGATCTCTAACACTTTTTCTGCAATTCTTTCAGCGTCATCTGCAACAAAAACATACTTCAAAATATCTTTATGAATTCCTTCAATACCGAGTGTTGTAGAAACAATTGGCAATCCTATCATACTTGCTTGAAGGATCTTGTTTTTTACGCCTGACCCAGCTAAAATGGGGCATACGAATATATCGTTATTTCTGAGAGCAATTCTCATATCTTCTACATATCCTGTAAAATGTACCCTTTGACCTTCAAAACGTAATAATTCATCTTTGCAATTAGCTCCAATCACTTCTATCTTATATTGGTCAGGAAGAAGTGGTAACACTTGTGTAATCAAGTATTCCGCAGCAATTATATTTGGCGCATAATCCATCACTCCAAAAAAAGTCAACCTATTTCTCTGGCCTACTTCCGACACTGAAATGTGATTACTACGCCATACTTCTGTCTCTATACTGTTATTCATAACATGAATATTGTTTTGCGTTTCTGGCGCTAGTTGTAAAAGATAGTTTTTGTCATCCTCTGAGCAAATGATAATTGGATTGTTTTGTTTACATACTTTAGGCTCATAAATCTTATGTTTATAGAATTCTTCAATTGCCAAAAGTTTCTTTAATCCACATTCCTTTTTTCTTATTCTATCGTAATATTTCGTTAGACTATCAGTTATATCAATAACAGTAGGAATTCCTTTTCGTTTGCCCAAATATGCATACTGAGCCATTCGTAGTCTTTTGACATAAACCAAATCATATTCTTTATCGCATAAACATCTTTCAATTGTTTTTCTCATTTTCATATTTCTACAATATGAAACGCGTAAAGGAATAGGTAATAGCACCCCCCACAAACAATTCATTAACGATTTCCATTTAGGTTGCTTTATCCATTTTATTTCATCAATGTATAATTTACACCTCTCTAGGGCTTCAATATCATAATGATTGTAGACAAAAGATACTAACGTCACCTCATGTCCTAGGTGTTTCATTGCCTTAATAATATTTTGAGTTCGTATCCTCCCCATTGAGTTCGGCGGAGAAGGAGTTATATAAAGAATCCGCATATACAGTTTTCTCCTCATAATATTTTGTAAATATATCTTTGTTATACCTACCAAATTCTTCTAATTTATTCTTATTACTTAACAAGTTAACAATTTCATTAGCGAAATCATCATCTGTGTTCTTTATTATAGTTCCCGCGCAACTCCGCAACCCCTCTGCACCTATCCCAGTGCTTAAAACCGCTTTAGAATGTGCCCAGTATTCTAATATTTTTATTCGGGTACCACTTCCAAAGTATAACGGAACAATGGCAAGCCAGCATTTTGAAATCATTTCTATCTTTTCTTCTTCTTCAATGTTCTCTATTATCTTTGCACCATGATTCATTGCACAAATACGTAAATCATTCGGAACCGATGATCCCAAAAGAATCATTTCCAATTCAACTATATGCTCTTTTACTCTCGGATATATCCTCTCAAAAAAACGCATCAGTCCGTAATGATTGGGTTTCCACGACATATTTCCAACAAAAACACATGTTGGCTTTTCAAACCACTCCTCTCTTTTTCTATAAGAAATACCCTCACTTGAAAAAGTATTCTCCACAACATATAATCTTTTGTTTACAGAGTTTTCTTTTGCGATTTGACAGTCTCTTTCACTCACAAAGTAACACAGTTTAGAATGCTCCCATGCAAATATCTCGAATCTTTTAGCATAATACGCTTCTCGCCTCATTATCGCCCTTAATAGTAACGTACTGTTACTTGCAGAACGTTCCTGTAACTCGTACTCAATATTATGATCGTCGAATATAATTGGAATATTATGAACTTTTTTTACATATTGCATAGTTGACAATTCTTCGCAAAATATGAAGCTAATGTTTTGATTCTCAATGATAATATCTAACGCTTCTTGCAATTCTTCTGAATAGTATTGTTGTAATACGATTGCTTGCTTTTTAGCAAATGCCTTTAAAGATGTTTTAATCAACATCATTTTTGTTCGTGAAAAATCAAAGCCAATTATCTCCTCAACATATTCATTTAATTCGTAAGCTCTAGCATTTCCATACTTTTTATCCCAAAACCCCAACAAAATGACACTATAGTATTTACACAGAAAACGAATCCAAGCTCGATTTCTGATAGCTCCACCACTGAATGTCGGGGCAGGTATGAACTTTGTTATCACTACTGCTTTCTTCATTGTTGTCCTCTTGTATTTTTATTATCTAAGCGTTTGCGAAATGCCAGGTATAGCATAAATGCATCATTTTCCATTAATACCCCTAAAGCCACCTCAAGCTCCGGAAATAGAGTTTGTCCATATACTGCGTCACAACCCCTTCTGTCTCAATAAATTATTACTTTATCTATGGTGCTATTCATGTCAAACGTCAATTTTGCAGAATCAGAGATGCTTGGGATAAAACCAATATCTTTGTATTTGACAATAACGCCGTCTCCATAACATTCTGTTTTATACTCATCTCCGTTAATTGCGATAGCTTCTTTTATAGTCATACTGCCATCGATATAATCTTCAGCTTCTAATGGATATGGGGAGATGAACAATTCCTTATCAGGAAGAATCGTATATGTTTTCGTACTGCCTTGAGCAGTGGAAAGAAGCCCTTCGTCATCAACATGCTCTTCCCAAAGGCTATTTTTCTTATGACATATAGGTCTTTTCCATCTTCCCGCAAAAGCAATTCCTCTATTCCATCACCATCAAGATCATCAAAGGTATAATCTTTTTTGAATCATCCTGCGCGAAAACTGGATCATATATAAGTTGAGTTTTTAGTTACCTCATCAACACTCTCCAGTTCAAAGATAGTCCCATATGACTGTATCGCAAAATAGATGATATAGCAACCTCCGTTACTATAGCTCCTACTAATATGTTTTTACTTCTGACATAAGCCACCCTTTGCAAAATACCTTAAAACGTTGACATTTTCTTTCATGACAGAATTTACTTCTTCCACCAAATCAGTTTTTTCCTTCTGTTCACTCCCAACTCTTGCTTGACTAACCCTTTGCAGATCCGGGAAGTACTCTTTAAAAGCTTCTATATCCTCCCTTGAAAGATCTCCACACGCGATATTACTGACTCTTTTGATATCCGTCCCGGCAATATGACTTACAGAATAGTAGTAGGTCCAAAGTGTGGTTTCCGGGATAGTCATTTCTTTATCATCCACCAAAAAGCCATACTCAAGAGTGATACGGCCAGTTTTCAAATCCATTTTATAGTTCGAATAGCGAAGCTGCCTATTCCTTTCGCAGAAATACACAGAAAGAAGTGGTATCCTGATCTTTTGGACAGCAAATGGCATTTTAGCAAGAATTTTGTAATAATTCTCTTTATTATTATCATGCACAATCTCAACTATATAAGGAATACTGTCTGACCTATACGAAGCCCACACTCTGCCCAAATCATAATCTGCCGAGTACTTAACTCCTTTCTTATCAAGCATCGTCGTAGCTTGTTCCAATACTGAGTTCATGCAAATACCTCCTCAACAACCTGCCCGATATCAGTAACAGGAATTATTTTGCACTTAAACTGTTTTTGCTTGTTCCTATCAAGTCTGTCATAATTCTGCTTAGGGATGAACACTTTCACACACCCTGAATCACAGGCAGCCTGCAATTTCTCATAGACACCACCTACCGCGAAAACACCACCTGTCAGCGAAAGTTCTCCTGTATATGCAATGTCATAGTCTTTCTTATGCCTGATTGGTTTTCCAATAGCAGCGCTGTAAATGCTCATAAATATTGCAACACCTGCTGACGGACCATCCTTTGGGACAGACCCTTCTCCAAAATGAATGTGAATGCCCTTGTCTTTAAGAAGTCCGGGATATCTGCTCTTGATGCAGGTAATAGCAATCTTAACAGAATCAATTGCAGATTCACGCGGAAGTCCTGTGATTTCAAGCGATGAATCATTATCAAAAAGAACTGTCTCAATGGCAAAAGCATTCCCCATAATTCCTTCGCTGACAGAAAGCGCCTTAGAAATGCCAGGTTTATCAGCATTCTCTGGGAAATTCCCACGCGGGATTGGCTTCTCATCGAGATAAAGATCAATCTCTTCTTTGCTGATTCGAAGCCATTTTTCGGAATCTGATCTTCCCAGTTCCATCAGCTTATAGCCGACAATCCTTTGCAGCGCAAATTCTGCGTCACGCACCCCAAAGGATTTACAATAAGTACTTAGAAGATAATCTCTGGCTTCATCCGTTATCGTAATTGAAACATTCGCGTTTTCATAGTTCTTTTCAAGCCTTGGAATCAAATATTCCGAAACAATATGCTTCTTATCCTGTCTTGTATATCCGCCAACATTTATCACATTGAAACGATTGCGCACAACCATGGGAACTCTTGACAGGTCGTTTGCAGTTGCAATAAAAATGGTATCCTTAAGTTCCACTGCAACGCCCAGAAAGTTATCAACAAACTTCCTATCAAGAACATCCAGTAATGCCTCTGCCAATTCAGGCTTCATCTTGTCCAGCTCATCCAACTGAACTAACACGAATGTATTTCCTGTCTTACGGGCATATTCAGAGAATGGACTCGGTCTGCTTCCCACATAGGTGAAGCTATGCCCTTTCAGATCGTGAACGTCATTGATTCCATTCAGCGACAACTTGAAAAAGGGACATCTCATTATCCTTGCAGTCCACTCCCCAATTGCTGTTTTTCCTGTCCCCGCGCCTCCAACTAGCATGATATTGGCTTTGAGCATGCTGCCATTCAATGAAGCCGAATAAAAGATTATTGCAAGCTCATCTATTTCCTTATCCTTTCCGTAAAGGATTTTGTGTAGGTCGACTTTAAATGCTTCATGATCAAAATCTTTAAAAAAGCTGCCATCACCTCCTCGGCATGCCAAAAGGCATTCTAGCTTGAGTTTTCTTTTTTCAAACAGCTCTGCTTCATGAGTCCCGGTGTTTGATGATTCCCTCTTAAGCTCATTGATGGTCTTCATAATCTCCGCCGCGACAACTTCATCATACTCATCTCTGTATCTATTAAAAATCACTCCAGGATTATTGAGCTGTAAGGGTCCCAGGATCTTGCGAACATCATCAGAAGTAACCACTCTTCCCTTTAATAAGTCATCTGAAGAAATCATATGTCTTATAATATTTCTAACATTGCTCTCCATGTCTTTTACGCCACCATATTCGCAATATTCCGACGCAATGGTATTAATTGACTCCGAGGAAAAAGATATTTCTGATGGCTTAATATGTAAGTCGTGCAGCTGCTTTGGAATTATATGCTTCTTTGCTATTTCAACCTTATCATCAACAGAATAATCATCCATGTAAATGATAAGGTCAAAGCCATCCATAATGTACTCTGGCATGTCATCTGTGCTGTTTGCTGTAAATGCCAAAACAGTATTCTTTATCGAATATGGGCTCTGCATATAGCTGTCTTCAAACATTCCCTGCATCAATCGGCTATAAACCGAATAAATGTTTTCAAAATTCAGTCCACGATCATGATTATCAATCTCTGGAAAAATAAGCATCATATCTGCTGTTCTATTCTTGTAAAACTCAAGAAATACTCTTCCAACCGTTGCATTCTGAAATGTCGGATGAGACCCACTAATCTCTAAAGTCGCAGCCGGATTTATGATGGCATATGGCATATTTACAAATTCAGCCAGATTTATCATAATACTCTTTTTACCAGTTCCCGTGCTTCCAACCAAAAGAATCTTAAAGCCCTTATTCTCTGCTCTTTCACTGATTGCAACAAAATCAACAACCTCATCTATAACTCTATCTATCCTGGATAGTTTTTCCCGTAAGCTAATCCTAAGTTTCTGTTTGTCAATATGTTTTCTATTAACAGAAACAGTTGAGATATTAGACCAATATTTCAGTTTCTCAAGTTTCTCTGCTTTAGTGTAATTTGAATCCGACTGCATAGACTCAATCTCTCTCTGAGTAGCATACGGATAATTCTCTTTACAAAGCGCATACTTCAGTCTCTGTTCATCATCACGTGTAAATGATATATCATTAGAGCCTTCAAATCGCTTAAATTTTTCACCACTTCTCTGAATTTCAATAAACCTCTGCTTATTATTCTTACCTTTAAAAGCAGTATAGAATTTTCTAATAGCAGCCGCCCTTCCAAAGACACTCTTTACTGCCATAAAAGTCTCTTTTTCATCTGCTCTGATGATGCATACCGCGGCAAAAGTGTTAACTGAAGGGATATTTATAGCGATGATATACAAACTGTCACCTATCGCAATTGATTCATCGTCTCTTTCTGTGATCGATGCGCTGTAAATAGTATTCTCAATAGGCGTGATCATGATGTCTTTACCGTTTGTTTCCAGTGCGATTGTCCCGGAACGCATCCCATATCCCTTGTATTTTCCTTCAAATTCAAGGATCATTCCCTTAAATACATCAGGAGCTTCTGACTCATAGATATTACCCTTATGAGGCACAATACGACAAGTCGGCAGCGAGCTCGGATGCTCTAGATCAAAACAAATATCAATCATCTTCTTTGTTTCATTGATCTCACATGCATAGCTGATGCACTCATTACTGTTCATTTCATTATCATCATTCACATCAATTGCTGTATCTGAAAATGGCATTTCCTCATTTTTTATTCTCTCAGTCATGCTTCCCCCTCCTATCATGTAGATATTTAGCGTTTACACATAGTGCTCTATTATTTTCCCACCACTTGCCAGCTCAATACAGCCAAGCTTCCCAGCACCTTCATGTCTGAATCCATTTCCGCAATCTATATAGATAACCCTCTTATCAACTTTAAAAATGTCATATTTATCTTCCCCTGGTTCGGGTTCATACTCTTCATACATATCGCGTATATCAGGCGTTGGTATATGGCCAACTATATGTGTATGCCATCTGTCCTTCAACGCTTTTATATGGAAATCCATCGCGCCCATTGTTGCTTCTTCCTCATCCTTGAATCCATGTAGAGTTGATGCATGAGCAATTCTAAATGGTTTTCTGAAACCGGATACCTTCATTTCAATCCCAAGCGGCAGATCATCAAGCCAATGGTCCAGTTCAATCCACTCTAGCGGCATTAAATGCTCCAAGATAAGAAAAAGCGTATCGGTTTTAGCCTCATCAACATCTCCATTAAAAAATCTTTCAGGTCGCGAGATAACCAGACTTCATGATTACCTTTGATAACGATTACGTCGTAATCTCTTTCTTCATGATAATAAAGCTCGCGAATGAGCTTTGCAGGTTCAGCAAAAGCCCCGCCTCTGTCCACAAAATCGCCGTCCACAATGACCAAATCATTCTTTCCCCATCTAAGCGATTCCCTCATTTGTTTATAACAGTCATATCTATTGTGAATATCTGACACAACAAAAATGCGGTTATAATCTCTTTTATATTTGTACCCAGAAAATCTAATCTTAGTTTTCATGCACCCACCTGTTCTATTCTCAAAATAATCAACTTCTAAGAATAATTTAAAATAATCTTCTGGCACATTCCGTATTCAGTGAAATATAATGGCTCAACTTTTTCCGACAGGAAAGATACTTATGACAAAAATTTCTGTCACGAAAACTTGTGATAAGATTACAACAGAAACAACAAGCGAGTATGATAAAAGAATAGATATGATTTACCAGATATTACAGAAAGAATGATTATCTCATGAAAGCAAACAACCTGACAGATATTCATATACATCTCATTCCAGGTGTTGATGACGGCGCAGACAGTTTTGGAACCGCCGTGTCAATGGTTAAGTGTGCCTATAATGAGGGCATTAGAAATATAATTGCAACACCGCATAGTGCTGCTTTTGATGACAGAAAAAATCCGGTCAAACCTATTTTTGATCAATTAAAGGAAATTGTCAGTTCAGACTTTCCAGACATCAATCTAATGCCTGGCGCAGAAGTTTTAGTTGAAAGAGCAGAAATCAAAAAGATCATCAGAAAGCTTAGACATAACAAATATCCAACACTGAACAGTACCTCCTATGTACTTACACAGCTGCCACTGTCTTATGAGAATTTTGAGGATGCTCAGTACTGCATCTCAAAGCTCATAGACACCGGCTACACACCGATTATTGCGCACGCTGAGAGATATATGTTCAGTGTTGATCAGATATATAGTTTGAAAGAAATGGGCTCACTCATACAAGTGAATTTCAGCGATATCGTACCTCGTGAGTATTACGTAATGACACAAAAGGCAGCTCAGATGCTAAAGGACGAAATGATTGACTTCCTGGCAACAGATGCCCATAACACTACTTACAGGAGTCCTATTATCTCCGATGCGCTGAATCACATGGAAAAGCACTGCAGTGATGAATATATTGAACGGGTTCTTTACTATAATCCATCCTTCCTTAAGTAAATAACAAAATAACAATTAAGCATCTATGAATGATGTATCGATGATGTCAGAGGCTTCAGTTTTGACATATGTCACCATCCAATCCAGAAACGAGTCATTTTTAACCGCCTTACTTTCTTTCAGCCCCCGCTCCATCAAATCTTTTGCCTTATCTTTCTCACCTGTTTCCATACATATAATCCCATATACAATACAGGCGCATGCCAGATTTCTGATAGCAAATCCAGAATTCAGGTCAGCTGCAAGTTTTTCACATGATGAAAATGCCTTTTCTATATATTCAGCGGCAGCTTTATTGTCGTCCATACCACTGAGAGCAATTGCCATTTGTATGTAACTCTCATCAAGAAAAAGACGCACCTCTGGTGTAGGCGATAGTTCAAAGTATTCTTCAGATACAGATATGTTCTTCTTTCGAAATTCTAATGACAATGCTTTATTTCCCAAACCCCAATTAAGATCCGCAAGGCCTATATAACCTCTGCCAAGTGCCTGTAAAGTCTCATTAGACTTATCCTCTGGTAGCAATCTTTCTCTGACACTTACGGACTTTTCATAATATCCTCTGGCTTCTTCAAACTCATTTTTATTCCAGGCAAGGTCTCCTAATTGTTCATAACAATTTGCCAGCTTTTCGCAGCTGAAATTTAGGCTCTCGCGGGAAAAAAGTGGAGTTTCCCCATACTCCTCTCTTCCTATTCCTTCTTCGATATAAGTTATGCTTTTTTCATAATAATCTTTTGCCAAAAACAGCTGTGCCTGTATTTCAGACGAAATACCAAGGTTTTGATAACTTCTTCCAACTAGCATTGATAATTCAGGCAAATCAAAGTCATTAGCTAAATCTTTGTACTCCTGCAATTCTTTAAGATAATACTCATCAGCTTTCGTATACTCTTCTGACCGCTCCGCTGTTTTTCCAATCTCCTCGTAGCATTCCGCCAGAAATCTGCGTTCTCTCTCGGCGTTAGTCAGGCTGGCATTTGACTCATACATCTCCTGATATAGCGCAAGATATTCCCACATCACATCCATGTTTTCTATGCTCTCGGCAATTCTTGCAACCTGACGATAACTATTTCCCAGCAATCGCCCATATATTGGTTTTAGCGCATAGCTACAATCATCATATAATTGTTTTCTGATGTCTAAGGCCTTTCCAACGTTTTCGCTAGCCTCTTCAAAATTCTCTTGATCTATCAAAACCTCTGTATAATAATAAAATGCTTCACCCAAGTAATGAATGGGAAGCGTATGCCCACACCAATAACTGCCTTTAGTATTAAAACAATCCTCATGGATCAACAGATCTATTATTTCTTCGTATGTCTTTATGGCATCTTCGTACAGCTTACACTTGCGCTGTTTATGAAGCAGCTCAAATAATGTTTCAAATAGTTTTCTCACATTATCATGATCTGGATTCTCGGTAAACTTCTCCCTCAGATCAACAATCTGTCTCTGTAATTGAGTTATCTCAACTAGTTCTGTCATTCTTCTCCCCCATTTTAATATTCTGAACTCAGCTGAATTCAGAATGTTGCTTCATATCGTCATTCATTTGAAAAAACCTGCATGCATTTTGATTAGCCTGTTCCCTTACGGCATCTACATCCATGCCCTTGATCTATTTTGTCAATTCCATATTCTTCTAGCTCTTTTACCAGCTCCGGACCAGTTCCTTTATAAAGTTTATGGTCATAATGAGCGTGGCTCTCAAAATATGCAGTTCTATTCACTCAGCCACCCCCTCAATTCAAATGCTCATTCGACTTGCATTTCTCATCTAAAAACACACCCGTTTAGAAAAAAGGAAGATTTTCATCATACCACTCTCTTGTCTTATTGCACCACTGAGAAAAGCTTTCTATCGTTTCAAGTTTCCAGTAGAAGTCCTCTCTAAAGTCACTGGTTCCATAGTGCAGCTTCTGATACCTTATTTCATCGCCATTAAGAGCATCAAATGCTGAAAGAAGAAGCCAGGTATACTTATCCCTTTCATCAGCCGGTACCTTGCCCACACAATAATTACTTAGCTGTATATAATTATCCAAGGCAAATTCAACTATTTCGTTTATCTCAAGCCAAATAGACCCCTTGTCTACATCTGCTCCTTCACAAACAGAAATTATGGTTTGAGCATATAATCCTCCATCTGACTGTTTAAGAAGCAAAGTATAGTTGGCATTATAATAATTAACCATTGTCATGAGCAAAGAGACAATCGCTATTGCATTACTCTGAACCCTAAAAGGAAATTGACACACAACCTCAATACGATCCCCGCGTGGTCTGACCTCAACATCTAAATGCTTGTTATCTTTATCTACTGCAAACCTAAATAATTCGTATTCTTCAACCCCAGAGAAATCATGAACCTCATGCTCTTTTAATATCTCACCAACAGTTTCATAAAGCTTATTGTCTCTGTCTTCCATATACTCAACCTCCAATTCTAGCCGTGCCAACTGTAAAGCGCCAATTCCAAGCTACTGCCTCGCAATAATCTGGTCCAGGGTCTGAGGAAAATAATTCTGCCACATACAGCCTACATTATACGCCTCGCAACGTCCACCATTTTGTCTAATCTCACTTTTCAATTGTTCCTCCAGTACCTGCTCATCTGATCCCTGATGTGTGTGACCATGCAGCATATAACCACCGCGCCGCTGCTCCGGTATAAAGGGAATCCAGTAATGACACATAACTACATTCACTGGTGTTCCTCCTGCCAAATCTTTGATTTTCAGAATGTCATCGACGCTCTCAAAAGCAGATTCATATTGCCAGTTGCGTTTGTCATGGTTTCCCCGGATCAAATGTATATGTCCTCTAAGTTTGATTGTGTATTGCTTGACCGGACGTGCATTCCTATAGGCAAAGTCGCCAATAACATATACATGATCGTCAGGTTCTACAACAGCATTCCAATTTGCCATTAGAACCGCATCATGTTCTTCAATCGTCTCAAAGGGCCTTCTGTCAAACGCTAAGCAGTTCTGATGTCCCAAATGCAAATCTGCTATATATAAATTTCTGCTCATTTATTTGTCCTTTCCTTTGTTGCTATTATATTACTCCAGCGAAAACTCCTGTACCAGCTCCACATCAGCAAGCATATGATAGCCCGTTTCTCCCGGAAGGTTTATTTCCATCTTCTGGCATCCCGAAATATCCACATCAAATTCAACCGGAAAGTCCTCAGTGCTTAGACCTGGAGAGGTATATACCAGC
>JAEEGL011700379.1_pt1 | contig 13999 bp, 5 predicted proteins | sample 9134231 | NCBI WGS metagenome assembly JAEEGL01 (sample SAMN16246548, study PRJNA631951) | gut metagenome | biome: gut microbiome; feature: rumen; material: fiber-attached | host: Bos | place: Iran: Karaj | collected 2018-10
CTTGCGGAACCACAGCGTCAGCACGAAAATGACCGGCAGGAACACGAAGCACAGCAGCGCCAGACGCCAGTTGATGCCCACCATGACCGCGGCGTAGCCGATGATCAGCACGCTGTTGGCAAAGAGGTTGACGATGACCTGTGTATACATGCGGTCGAGCGATTCCACGTCGTTGGTCACGCGGGTGACGATGCGCCCCACAGGGTTTGTGTCGAAATAGCGCGCGGGCAGCGTGTGGACGTGCTCGAAGACCTCCTGACGGATCGTGTAGATGATGTCCTGTCCGAGCTTGGCCATCAGGTATTGCCGCACGAGATCGCAGCCCGCCGCGATGACCAGCACGACCAGATAGATGAGCGCGATGCGCTTGATGCCCGCGAAGTCGCCGCGGCGCAGCACCGTGAGCTCTTCCCGCGCGAGCAGCCGGGCGGAATACTCGCTCCCGTCGGGCAGCCGGACCGTCAGCAGCCCGTCCGCGCCGGGGGCGTACTCCGGCTGCGTCCGCGCCTCCCCGCCGTCCGGGTCCTCCGCGACGGCGGCGGCCAGCGCCTCGGCCTGCGCGGCGCTGAGATCGCGCGCCAGATAATAGCGCTCGTCATAATACAGCAGCAGCGCGAAGCTGTCCGCGCGTTCGCCGGAGCCGGGACGGGCGAGGCAGAGGCCGTCGAGCTCGACCTCCGCGTCCGCCGGGTCCACAATGGCCCAGGGGCGGCCGTAGCCCTCGATATAGTCGTCGATCGCGTCGCCGATGAGGATCGGACGGTAGAGGTTGATCGCGGTGGAGAGCAGCACGAGGATGAAGCAGAGTACAGCGACGCGGACGTGCGGCTTCACATATTTGAGGAGGCGTTTGAGGACGCTGCCGTGATAGGCGGTCTCCAGGACTTCTTCCTGCATTTTCGCCATGTCCGACACCCCCTATTCTTCCAGCTCGAGCTGCCGCTCGAGCTGCTGCTTCTCCGCCATCGTGCGGAATATGCCGCCGGGGATGGCCATGAGTTCTTCCCTGCTGCCGTACTCCGCCATGCGCCCGTCCTCCAGGATGAGGATGTGGTCGGCGCTCATGACGGTGGAGACGCGGTGGGCGATCATGATCGTGGTCTTGCCCGCGCGCGCCCGGCGCAGATTGCCGAGGATCGTCTCCTCGGTGTCGGTGTCCACCGCGCTGAGGGAGTCGTCCAGAATGAGGATCGGGCTGTTCTTGAGCAGGGCGCGCGCGATGGAGACGCGCTGCTTCTGCCCGCCGGAGAGCGTGACGCCGCGTTCGCCGATGACCGTCTCATACTGTGCCGGGAAGTCCGTGATGTCGCCATGGACATCCGCGTCCATGCAGACGGCGACGATCTCCTCCGCCGTCGCCTCCGGCCGTCCGAAGGCGATGTTGCGGCTGAGCGTATCGGAGAAGAGAAAGCTGTCCTGCGGCACATAGGCGATGTTCTCGTGCAGGACGTGCAGCGGGATACGGCGTATGTCGTGTCCGTCGAAGAAGATCGTATTCTCCGGCACCTCGTAAGCGCGGCACAGGAGGTTGACCAGCGTGGTCTTGCCGGAGCCGGTGCGCCCCATGATCGCAAGCGTCTCGCCCGGCGCGATGTGCAGCGTCAGGTCCCGGATCCCGGCGGCGACGTCCGCGCGGTAGGCAAACGTCAGATCGCGGATGTCGATCTCGCCGCGCAGGCACTCCACATCGTCCGGCGTCTCCGCGTCAACGACCTCCGGCTGTTCGTCGAAGACCTCATGGATGCGGTCAAGGCCGGCATAGCCCTGGGAGAAGTAGGTGATGCTGTCGCCGAGGGCAAGCATCGGCCACACCAGCGAACCGATATACGCGTTGAAAGCAACGAACTTGCCGAGCGTCATCTCGGCGGTGATCGTGAGATAGCCGCCGTAGATGATCGCGACGACGTAGGTGACGCCGATCAGGAAGCGGAGGATCGGGCCGAAGGCCGCGTCCATCCGCACGACGCTCATCGTCGCCTTTCGCTTGCTGTCGTTCACGGCGCGGAAGCGCTCCGCCTCCCGCGCTTCCTGCACGAAGGCCTTGACGATCCGCTCGCCGGAAATGCTCTCCTGCACGCGGTCGCTGAGGGCGGCAAAGGCCTTTTGCATCTTCGCATAGCGCTTTTCGATCGCTTCGCCGAAAAAATAGCCGAATACGGCGATCACGGCCATCGGGATCAGCGTATAAAGCGTCAGCTTCACGCTGACGTAGGTCATCATCCGATAGAGCACCATCACGGTCATGACAATGCTGTCGAAGGCGGACACGATGACCGGGCCGACCGCGGTGCGGATCGCCTCCAGGTCGTTCGTGAAATAGCTCATCAGGTCGCCGGTCTTGTGCGCGTGGTAATAGCTCTGGGAGAGCGTCTCGAGCTTTTCAAAGAGCTGGTCGCGCAGATCCCGCTCGATGCGTCTGGCGGTGCCGAAGATATAATAGCGCCAGAAAAAGCGTCCGAGCATGGCCGCCGCGGCACACAGCACGATCTTGCCGGCCAGCAGCAGGACGCCGCGGGCGTCCAGCACATGCGCCGCAAGGCCGTCCGTGATCTCGCCGGTGAGCTGCGGGATGAAGAGGCCGATCCAGTCGACGAAATAGAGCATGGCAATGCCGACAAGATAGCGCAGCGCGTATCGTTTCAGCAGCGGACGCAATATTCCTTTTCGTTTCAGTTTTTCTCTCATGGTGCGGGCCTTTCGGTGTGCGTCCTTCGCAATCGAAAAAGCGATCGGGACGCGATATGATTTATATCCTATAACGAGCGGGATAAAAACGCAAGGAAAGAATTCAGGCAGGGCGAATGCGCGCTGCGGCGCACATCAGAGGAAGCAGCGCCTCCGGCGCTGCTTCTCCATTCCCGTTTCGCTTCCTCCCGCCCGGAAACGGCATGCTTGCTGTCCCGCAGCCGAGCCGCTATCCGAGCCGGGCGGACGAGCCCGCGGCCGCCGGCAGGCCGTATTCCTCCCGCAGCAGCACGGCATAGCGCTGCAGGAGCGGTTCCCATTCGGCGCGCTCCGGCGCCCGATACGCCTCCATCGGGTACGGCCGCCGTATGCTCTCGTATTTTTCGGTCCCCATCCTCCGGTAGGGCAGCAGCTGGTACTGGAGGATCCTCCCGCCCAGGCGGTCCCGGAGAAAGGCGCCCGTGCGCCGGATGTTCTCCTCGTCCCCGTTGTACCCGGGGACCACCGGCGTGCGGATCACGAGCGGCTTGCCGAGCGCCGCCGTGCGCAGGATGTTCTCCAGGATCCGTTCGTTCCCCGCGCCGGTGATCGCTCTGTGCGAGGCGCTGTCCATGTGCTTGATGTCCGTGATGACCAGATCCGTATACCGGAAGACCGCCTCCGCGTGCTCCCAGGGGACGTGCAGCGCGGACTCCACACAGGTGTGGATGCCCGCCTCCCTGCAGGCGCGGAGCAGCCGCTCGGCGAACTCCCACTGCAGCAGCACCTCGCCGCCGGACAGCGTCACGCCGCCGCCGCTTTTTTCGTAAAAGCTGCTGTCCTTCTCGATCTCCGCCATCAGCTCCGGCACGGTGTACCGCTTCCCCCACAGCCGGATTGCGCCGGAGGGACAGGCGTCGGCACAGCGGAGGCAGCCGCGGCACCGTTCCGTGTCAAAGCGCGCGGACACGTGCTCGCCGGCGGGCGGAGGGTCCGGACAGCTCCCGCGGCACCAGCCGCAGGCGCTTTCGCCCAGACATTTGGCGGGATAGAAGCCGAGCTCCGGCCGGGGATCCAGGCCTTCCGGGTTGGAGCACCAGGGGCAGTGCAGATTGCAGCCCTTGAAGAACACCTCCGTGCGGATGCCCGGCCCGTCGTGGATCGTGTATCTCTGTATGTTGCTGATGATCGCGTAATCAGTCAAAGGAAAGCTCCGTCCTTCCGATCAGATCGTTCTGCAGCTCGCGGGAAAGCTCGACGAAATAGGCCGAATAGCCCGCGATGCGCACGAGAAGGTCCTGATACTGCTCCGGCTGCTTCTGCGCCGCTTCCATGGTCTCGCGGCCGACGATGGAGAACTGGCTCTGCATGCCCTGGCGGTCGAAATAAACGTCCATCAGGTCGATCAGGTTGTCCAGCCCTGTCTCGCCCGAGACCGCGCCGGGGGAGAATTTCCAGTTGAGGATGATGCCGTTGCCGATCTGCGTCATGTCGATCTTCGTGACGCTCTTGGCGATCGCCGTCGGCCCGCAGCGGTCATGGGAACCGCAGGCCGTATGCACGGGTCCCATGCAGTCCGACAGCGGCTCCCCTGCCTTGCGGCCGTCCGGCGAGGCGGGCGTGGAGGCGCCGTGCTGGACGTTGGCCGTCACGGTGAAGACGCCGGGCATGTACTCGCCGCCGTGCGGCGTCGGCCGGTGGCCCACGTAGCGGCAGTATTCGTCCACCACGAAGCGCGCGAGGTCGTCCGCATAGTCGTCGTCGTTGCCGTACTGGTGCATGTGCGCGCTGTTCACGAGCGCATAGAGCGGGGCGTAGCCCTCCCAGTCCGCCTTCAGCGCGGCGAGCAGCTGCGCGCCGCTGACGCGCTTTTCGTCAAAGACCAGCTGCTTGATGGCGGCAAGCGCGTCCGTCGTGGTGCCGATGCCGACCGCCTGCGGGCCGGAGTGGTTGTATTTGGCGCCGCCGCAGGTCACGTCCTGCCCTTTGGCGATGCAGTCGTCCACCAGGAGCGAAAGGTACGGCAGCGGTTTCATTCGCTGGTGGCAATAGTCCATTTTATTGAGTGTGGAGATCATATTGTCGCACCAGTACTTCATCTGGCGGTCGAAGGACTCCAGCACCTCGTCGAAGGTCGAGAAGGTCTCCAGCGAACCGGTGTCGACGGAAAGCTGCATATCGTCGTCGATGCATCTCCCGCCGTTGATCGCCATGAGCAGGATCATCGTCAGGTTCAGAGAGCCGGAATCGTGCATGCCGTAGGTCTTCCCGGGGATCGCCGGCTCCACGCAGCCGACGCCGACGTAGCCGCGCGCCTCTTCGAGCGTCTTGCCGTAGCGCAGCAGGGACTGGATATAGGGCGCGTCGTTGAAGATCTTCGGTTCGCCGGTGCCGATCCGGATGACATTGAAGACCTTGACCTTGAACGCTCTGGGGCTGCCCTTGTGCAGCCGCACGCCCATCCACGGATTCGGGATGCGGGTATGGGCGTGGGCGTCCAGCACCATATAGCTCACGTCGCTGGTCACGTCGTCCCCGTTTGCATCCACACCGCCGACATCCAGCGCCGTGCCGCCCATGATGGTGCCGGAGGAAAACGTGACGGCGTAGGTGTCGCGGATCTTGCGGAGCTGGTGCATCTTGATGAAGAAGAGCTCGATCAGCTCCTGCATCTGCGCCCGGGTGAGCGTTCCGGTTTTCAGGTCGTTCTCATAGAAGCGGGTGAAAAGCACATCGAAGCGGCCGTAAGTGACCGAGTGGCCGTTGCTCTCGATGATGATCATGTTCGTGGCGATGTGGTAAAGCTGGATGGCCTCCCAGAAATCCCGCGGCGGATTCTCCGCCACCCAGAGGCAGTTGGAGGCGATCCGCTCCAGCTCCGCGCGGCGCGTCGGGTCCGCTTCCTCTGCCGCCATCTTCGTCGCCAGCTCGCCGTAGCGGCGGATGTACGTGGAGGCGCCCTCCGCGGCGTAGAGCTCCGCCTCGTAAAACTCGCGGCGCTTCACGTCCTCGGGGAGCGAGGTGTCCAGGCGCTCCATGGCCTCGACGATCTCACGGCGGATGCCGCCGAATCCGAGACGGAAGAGCTTTTCATAATGCGCGCAGACATGCCCGACGCCCGCGTACACGAACAGCCCGCAGCGGTTGATGCCCTTTCCGAGATAGGAGCCGTCCCGCTCCTCCGGCGTCAGGGACGCCTCAAAGGCCTCCCCGAGCGTCTTATGCTCCCAGAACGGCTCGATGGAATAAATGTCCTCTTTTGTCTGCGGATCGATGATGTAGCGGTCGTTGGTGCGCGCTTCCATCACGTTGTCCCGGAATTCCCGCACCACCCAGTCCAGCGAGAACTCCGGATAGATCGGCGCCGAGCAGGGCTCCGCGGCAAGCTCGCCGACGATCAGCTCATCCGGCCAGATGTTGATCCTGACATTCGTGAAGATGTCCCGAAGGATCAGGCCCCATTTGACGTTCTGCGGCAGATGGGCATATTTCCGGTAGCCCTCCGTGACGATCAGGGCGCGCTGGGAATCGGCTGTGGAATCCCTGTGTTTCGTCCATTTCAGGAGGCGGTTCACGCGGGGAAAGGGGGACGGGTCTTCGGTCAGCCCGGACACGCCCACGCCCCACACTTTGTCGTAGGGTTCGATCGGCAGCGGTTTTGTTTCGGTGTTTGCCATAGGGATCCTCCTTCGTTCTCCGTCAGGTCGGTCGGATCGGTACGTATTGATTGATTATACACCCGTTCCGGCGGAGATGCAAAACGTTTTTCATCCCGGTCCGGGCGCGCGTTTCCTGCATCCGCGAAGAATGCTTTGACTACCGCGCCGGATGGGGGTATAATAGGATTGGAAGTATGTCTGAATGGGATAACACAAGTAAGGGGGTCTTTTCAAATGTATGTCGAACGTCCCGTGACCGAGCGGGTCAAAGCCATCCGCGAGAAATGCCGCACGACCGCGCCGAAGCTGGATCTGTGCCGGTATAAGCTCATTACGAAGTTTTACATGGACAACCCGCAGCTGACCGGCATCCTCAAGCGCGCGAAGAACCTGCGCAACCTGTTCGAAAACATGCCGACGCTCATCAACGACGGCGAGCTGATCGTCGGCTGGCAGGGCACCTCGTACCGTGACAGTCCCCTCTATCCGGAGAATTCCTGGGACTGGTTCATGAAGGAGCTGCGGGAAAACAACATCCGCACGCGCGACGTGGATCCGTATCTGCTGGATGAGGAGGACGAGAAGTATCTGCTTGAGACCGGCGACTTCTGGCTGAAGAACAACCTCAGCGCCATCGCCGACGAGTACATGCCGCGGAAGGTGCGCCGCGAGTTTGCCGGCAACGGCGTCGTCGCGTTTCAGGGGAAAGGCACCGCCCACGCGCCCGTCGGGCACTTCACCGCGAATTTCTGGACCGCGACGCAGAAGGGCTTCGGCGCCATCCGTGACGAGGCCCGCGCGAAGCTCGCCGAGATCGAGGAAAAGGGCCTGTTCGGCGAGGATGCGATCCGTTATCAGTTTTACCGCGCCGTGGACATCGTCACGGAAGGCCTCATCATCTGGTCCAAGCGCTTCGGCAAAGAGGCCGCGCGGCAGGCCGAGGCCTGCGACGACCCCGTACGCAAAGCGGAGCTGCTGGACATCGCGGAACGGATGGACTGGATCATGGAGCATCCCTGCCGCACCTTCCACGACGCCATCCAGTGCATCTGGCTGTATCAGCTCGCCATGTGCCTGGACGCCCAGCTCCACGGCATCAGCTTCGGCCGCATGGATCAGTACCTCGGCCGCTACTACGAGGCGGATCTGGCCGCAGGGCGCATCACGGAGGAGAAGGCGCAGGAGCTCGTCGACCTGTTCATGCTGAAAGTGGCGGAGACCAACAAGATCTGGTCGGAGCGCGCCACCAAATCCAACCCCGGCTACACCGCGGGCATGCTCATCACGCTGGGCGGCGTGGACATGGAGGGCCGCGACGCCTCCAACCCCGTGACGTATATGTTCCTGCAGGCCAGCCAGCGGCTGTCGCTGAACTGTCCCCAGGCGCTCCGCGTCCATGAGGGCACCCCCGACGCGCTCTGGGAAGCCGCCGTCGCATGCACGAAGGTCTGCGGCGGCATCCCCACCTTTGAGAGCGATCAGGCCATCATCCCCGCCATGATGAAGCGCGGGATCCCGCTGGAATATGCCCGCAACTACTCCCTGCACGGCTGTGTGGAGCCGGGCATCGGCGGTTATGAATGGGCGCAGCCCGGCGGCGACGGCGCGGAATCCTACATCAACATCGTCAACGCCTTCCTCATGGCGATCAACAACGGCGTCAACCCCCTCCGCCCCAAAGACGCTGTGCCCTACCGGCAGGGCCCCGCCACCGGCTATCTCCACGAGATGAACTCCATGGAAGAGGTCATGGCCGCCGTCAGGACCCAGTTTGAATTCTGGATGCCGTGGCATGCCAGCTGCACAAACGCCTGGGAGACCGTCGCGGCATGGCACCGCCCTCTGCCCCTGGTCTCTGCCTGCTTCTCCGGCTGCATGGAATCCGGCAAGGACGTCATGTGGGGCGGCGCCATGTTCAACTCCACCGGCAATTCCTGCGTCGGTATCGGCAACGTGGCAGACTCGCTCAACTGCATCGACCAGGTCTGCTTCAAGAAGAAGCTCGCCACCACCCGCGAGCTCTATGACGCGCTGATGGCGAACTGGGTCGGTTATGAGGATCTGCGCCAGCAGATCAACGGCGCCATCCCCCGCTTCGGCAACGGCGATCCGGAATGCGACAAATACATGACCTTTGCCGCGGAGGCCTATGCTGACGCAATCAACCGCTGCGAGGGCATGCGCGGCAATCATTTTGCCGCCGGCTGTTATCCCGTGACGCTGAACGTCATGTTCGGCTACGCCACGGGCGCGACTCCCGACGGGCGCAGGGCGGGCGAACCGCTCTCCGACGGCATCTCGCCCGTACAGAGCATGGACAAAAACGGCCCGCTGAGCACGATGCGTTCGCTGCTGACCTTCGACTATACCAAGTTCGGCAACGGCACGCTGTGCAACATGAAGTTCCACCCAACGGCGCTTTCCGCGGGCGACGGGCTGCAGAAGCTGGTGGCCGCGCTCAAAACCTATTTCAAGCAGGGCGGCATGGAGCTGCAGCTCAACATCATCTCCGGCGACACGCTCCGCGACGCGCAGGAGCACCCGAACGAATACCGCGATCTGGTGGTCCGCATCGCCGGTTTCTCCGCCTATTTCGTGGAGGTCTTCAAGGATATGCAGGACGACCTGATCCGCCGCACCGAAATGAGTCTGTAAGGAGCTCCGACTGCTCCGTGAATCGATGAAGAAGGACGCGGATGCGCACCAAGCTGCGCATCCGCGTCCTTTGATTTTCCAAAACGGCGCCTACGCCGGCGGGGCAAACACCGGGGTTCCGCCGGAAATATCGATATAGAGGCACTCCTCGGAGCCGGTGTGGAACACGGCCGTCCGCACCGTCCCGTCCTCACCGACAAACTCCGCGGACAGGATACTGTCGTGCTGATAACCGTCCCGGAAGCGAAGCTCCCTGATCCACCCGTCGCGGCAGAACACGCCGTCCGTGCGGACGATCCTGTCGTCGCCGCTCGCGTTGCTGTCGGCGGTGAACTCCGCCTCGCCGAAATCTCGTCCGTTGATGAAAACGCGGATCCGGCTCCCTTCAAAGCGCAGGGCGACGTCGGCGCAGGTCCCGGCGCCGATGAAGTCTTCCCCGGCAAGACTGTTCGTCCAGAAGTAGGGCATATCCTTTTCCGCGCCGATGTCCGTCCCGGCAGGGGTCGGAGTGCTCTTTGCCTTTTCCCAGGTCTCGCGATACCCCGCCGCGCCGGGCGCCGCGCTGACACGGCAGTTCTCCGGGAAGCTCGGCTTCTTCTCCTCCGCCCCGTAGTAATCCGGCGTGAAGCTGCCGGAGAACGACGCGCGGTCCAGCGCCGCGCAGTCCCGGAACGCCCCGGCGCCCACGCTGCGGACATTCGCGCCGAAGGTGACGTCGGTCAGGCCGGAACAACCGCTGAACGCGGACGCGCCGACGCTGTATACGCCGTCCGGGATCCGAAGGCCGCCCTTCAGCCCGCTGCAGCCGGTGAACGCAAGGTCCTTGATGTGCTCCAGCGAGGCCGGCAGCGGGCTGAGCGCCGTCAGGTTCCTGCAGTACGAAAAGCTCCCTCTGCCGACGGATACCAGCCCGGCGGGAAGCGTCAGCGTCCCGTCGAAGCCGCAGCCGGAAAAGGCGTCGTCGCCGATGATCCGCAGCGCCGCGGGGAGTTCCAGCGTACCGGAAAAACCGGAGCAGCCGGAGAAGGTGTCCTCGCAGATCAATGACAGGCCGGCGGGCAGCTTCAGCGACGTCAGCGCGGCGTCGCTTTGAAAGGCCGCTTCCCCGAGGAATACGACGCTGTCCGGGATGGAGAGCGCGCCGCCCAGGTGTTTGCAGCTGGAAAACGCATAGCGCTCGATGCGCTCCAGCCCATCGGGGAGGGTCAGCGTCCCGTCAAAGGCGCAGCCGGCAAAGGCCGATTCCCCAATGCGTCTGACCGCCGCGGGGATCACAAGGTCGCCGCGCAGGGATTCGCACCAGCCGAAGGTGTTGAACTGGATCTCGGTCAAGCCGGCGGAGATGCGAAGGATCCCGTCAAATCCGCAGCGCGCGAACGCGTAATTGCCCAACTGCTTCAGGGAATCAGGCAGGATCAGATCCCCGCGCAGGCCCTCGCAATCATAAAACACGCATCTTCCGGCCGACTCCAGCCCGTCCGGCAGCGTCAGCGTGCCGGAGAGGCCCGTGCAATGGGAAAACACCTCGTCGCCGATGCTGCGCAGCGAAGCGGAAAGCCGGATGGCGGTAAAGCCGGAGCAGTTCGTGAACGCATAACCCTCCACGATTTCCACGGCGTCCGGCAGCGCCAGCGTTCCCGTCAGCGCGTCACAGCCGTAAAACGCGAATTCTTCGATGCGCTTCAGCGTGGACGGAAGCTTCAGCTCGCCGCGCAGGGCATGGTTGGAATAGAAGGCATCCCGGGCGATGGAGGTAACGCCCTCGGAGATCACGAGCGATCTGATCGGATAATCGCTCCACATGAAGCGCTCCGGCGTGACCATCTCGCCGCTCCCGCTGATCGTGAGGGTTTTCGTCCGGCGGTTGTATTCCCAGGTCATATCCTCGCCGCAGACGCCTTTGGATGCCAGCTTCCCCTGCTTCCCCGCGCCCGTGAGCGCACTGCATCCGAACAGATTGAACAACATGGCGACCACTCCAATCAATGCCGGGATCTTTTTCCACGTATTTTTCTGCACGCCTCTCACCTGCCGAAAGAGAATTGGAATCTAAGGAAATACCGGTCAAATCGCCGCCGGCGTTCAGCGGGCGCCCCGCGCGCACCGGCACGCTCCATGGTTACCCAGGGCCATTATAGCATACATGCCAGAGCAGGACAACATCCGATCATCGCCCGTTTCCATATAAAAAGGGCGCCCGAAGCGGGCGCCCTGCAAGGTATTACAATCAACTGCCGTCCTTCCGGAACGATCAATAGGTGAGGTAGCGGTGCAGGAAGGTAACGATCTCCGCACGGCGCGTCACGTTCTTCGGCGCGAGATCGTTCTTGCCCATGCCGGTGATGTAGCTGTGCGCGACCGCCCACTTCATCGCCTCCGTCGCGAAGGTGTCGACCTGGTCTGCGTCGACGAAGCCGGCGAGGGAGCCGTTGTTGGCGACGCTGATGCCCATCGCCTTGGTATAGTTGTAGAGGATGCGGATATATTCCTGACGCGTGACCTTGTTCGTGGGCCGGTACTCATTCCCGCTCACGATGCCGTCCATGATGCCGTTCTTGGAGGCCCACAGCGCGCTGTTGAAGATCTCGGTGGAATAGCTGTCCGTGGCGTCGGCGATGTCGGTGTAGGGCTTCGCGCCGGTGACCGCCGGAGAGCCGGCCATGCGGTAGAAGATGATGATCAGATCGCGGCGGTACATGGAGGATTCCGGATCGAATTTCCCGTCGCCGACGCCCTGTACCAGACCGTACTTGCTGGCGAAATCGACCGAGTTGGCCGCCCAGCTGCCCGTCACGCCGTTCACGTCGGAGAACTTCGTGGACGCGGTCTTGCTGGAGGGCGCCACGATGATCGACTGGTTGTAGGTCGAGCCGGACTTCGTGTGCACGGTATAGGTGAGCGTGACCTCTTCGGTCTGGCCGGCTTTCGGGACATAGTGCGTTTCGCTGATGGGCTGATCACCCGCCTTGGAATCGGTGATCCAGAGCTTGGTCTTCTCCGTCACGGGGATCAGGCGCTTGCCGCTGGTGACATACAGCTTGCCGAGCGCTGGCTCCGCGAAGGTGATATACGTGATGGGGTCGGCGGCGTCCGTGAAATCGCTCATCTTGAAGTCAAAGCCTTCGGACGTGACGTTCACCTTCTTCGGCGCGGAGAGGATGAAGCGGATCGTGCCGGTGTAAAGCGGGCTGTTGTCGGTGTCATAGACCAGATATCTGACCGTGTCCTCGGTCTTGTTCGTCCGTGCGGGGACATAGCTGAGCGAGGCAACGGAAACTCTGCTCTTTGCGGCGCCGACCGTGTAGAAGGTGGTGCCGACGTCCAGATCGTTCAGGCGCGTGCTGTTGCCGCGGACATCGTCGGTCTGATAGAGCATGCCGTAGGATGGCAGTGACAGGAGGCAGACGCGGAACTGCGGCTTTGCGGCGGTGCTTCCGGTCGCGGCCTTGTAAACGTCGATGAACTCCTTCTCGCTGAGCCAGGTGGTCTCCGTGCCGACGGCGCTCCCGGAGACGTTATAGGTGATGACAGGGGTGTTCGCGTCGCTGTAGAAGATATAGAACATGCCCTGAACCGGCGTCGGCTCACTGCTGCCCCGGAAGCCGTAAGCGGTAAACATCACCGTGGTGCAGCCGGTCTTGCCGGGCGCGAGGAAGCTCACGTCTTCAATGCTGCTCGACCATTTCGGCACGTCGTCCTTGTGCTCGTCCATGTAGTCTTCCGCATAGAACTTGTCCTTGCCGTCCGGTGAGAACTTGCTGCCGCCGTCGTAGAACGTTCCGCCGCCGGAGGCGCTGTCGAGGGTGATATAGGCAAGCTCATAGCGGCTGCCGAACTCCTGCTGAACAAAATCTATAAAATCGACTTCGTTCAGCTTGATCTTCTCATCGACCTCGGCGATATACTGGAAGTCGACGTCGTCGAGATCAAGGGCCACGTGGATGGTCAGGGTGCCGGTGGCGAGGACAGCGGCGGAAGAAGCGGAGCTGTGGACCGAAAAGCTGACCGCATAGCTGCCGACCTCGTCGGGGACGAAATACACGTCACTGAGGTCATCTATGGACACATAGTCATCCTTGGTGAGCTCATTGGAAGCCTTGGCGGAGGTGCTGTCCTTGTAGAGCGTGCCGACGGCGTTGGATGCCTTGGAAATGCTGTCGGTGTCAAAGCGGACGCCGGTCCATCCTTTTCTGCCGAGCGCGCTGTTGATCGCGTCGACCATCAGATCGTCGATGCCGTCGTCGGAACGGAGGGTCTTCGTATCGGAGAAGATAAGCGGTTTGATGCCGCTCAGCTTGACCTCAACATCCAGCGACTCGGCGTCCAGCGTGATGCTCAGCGTGCCCTCGGCGATCTTGGTCCCCTTGCCGTCCTTTCCGGAATAGGCGGCGTAGTCCACCTCATAGGTACCGGAAGACTTCGCGGGGAGGAACCACATGGAATCGAAATCTTCCGCGTTGACGTACTTGACAGACGAGACGTCGTCGGCCTCTTTATCAGACGCGGAGAGCGTGCCGATCTTCGCGCTGGAGCGGTCCGGTCTGTCGAACAGGAAGGAGCCCGCGGAGGCAAATCCGTCAAATCCGGAGAAGGCGTCCAGTATGATCTCGCTTCCGCTCTTTCCGCTGACCGCGTCCGCCGCAAAGCTGTAGTTATCGGAGCCCTCGACCGGGATGTAGAGGTTGATCACCGTCGTCAGACTCTCGATCTTCACATCGACGGAATAGACGGCGTCGTCATGCTTCACGCTGACGGTGAACGCAAAGCTCCCCGCCTTTTGGGGCTGGAACACGACGCTGTTCAGTTCTTTGAAGGAACATTTGTCCTTGTTGCCGATGGCGGTCTTGCCGTCGTACAGCGTCCCGAGCTCGGCCTTGCCGACGTTCGTGAAAGTGACCTCATCATCCCGTTCGAAATCCACGTTGGGGTATCTGCTGATCAGATCGTCGTGGAGCTCATCCAGGTAGAACGGCTGGCCGACGGTCGCGCCCTTCGCGCCGGTATACTCGAACGTCACCGCC
>JAEEGL012067075.1_pt1 | contig 13999 bp, 10 predicted proteins | sample 9134231 | NCBI WGS metagenome assembly JAEEGL01 (sample SAMN16246548, study PRJNA631951) | gut metagenome | biome: gut microbiome; feature: rumen; material: fiber-attached | host: Bos | place: Iran: Karaj | collected 2018-10
CAAGCGGATCCCAGTCTTTCCGTGTTCTCTATTTTGGCAACCGGATCAGTGTGGAATATTTCCATGTGCTTTGTGACGGAACCGGCGGACTGACTTTCCTGAAAACACTGACAGGAGAGTATCTCCGTCTGCTCGGGTATGAGATCCCACGGGAAGGGGATGTCTGGGATGTGGACGGAATCCCGGATCCATCCGAGACGGAAAATGCTTTCCTCCGTGTGGAAAAACAGGAGAATGCTTCCGGATTCATGGGTAAACTTGCCGTTCAGATGTCCGGTAAGCGCTCCAAGACAAATCCCTGCCAGGTGCTGCATTTCGTAATGGATGCCGATGTCCTGAAGCAGAAGAGCCGTGAAATGGGCGGGACGGTGACGGCGTATGTTCTTGCCCTGATGTTCCTGGCGAACAAATTCGCCACGGAAGAGCGGGAAGGAACGGTCCAGATCCAGGTCCCTGTCAATCTGAGAAAATACTATGATGCCCGGACGATCCGGAACTTCTCTCTGTATTTCAGTGCTTCGCTGCAGCTGGACGAGATCTCGACGGTGGAGGAAATGGTCCCGGTGATCATGGAACAGATCCGGACAAAGTCCACGAAGGAATGCATGGACGAGATGATGTACGCCTCAGTGCTTCTGGTGCGTTCGCTCCGTTTTGTTCCTGTCTTTCTGAAAAAACCGGTCGCGGAAGCGATCTATGGTTTCCTCGGAGACGGAATCGTCTCCAATACACTTTCCAATCTGGGCGTGTGCCGCGTTCCCGCGGAGATGGAAGCGCTGATCGACCATTTCGATTTTGTCCTCGGAGGCGGAGCCGTTGCCCGGGCTGCATGCTCAATGGTCACATTCGGAAAGAAAGCGGTGTTGTCCGTTTCGAAACATACGGCGGATCCTTCCTTTGAAGAACGCCTGTCGAGGCTGATCACCGAAGCCGGTATTCCGCTGGAGATCGAAGGGAGTGAACTGCATGCAAATTAAATTGACATACCCTGCAAGGACGGAAAAGTCCAAATTTCTGGAGCGGGCAGGGACCGTTCTCGAATGGCTTTCGCTGATCGCCTGTGTTTCATGCCCCATCGTCAACTATTTTGTAGGAGGCAAATGGTGGGCTGTCATCGTGGTGTGGTCGGTCTATGCGTTCTGGAGCCTGATACTTTCCCCGGACATCGTGGAGCGAAACATTATCTCCCAGACGGTAAAAGCCCTTCTTTTTATCGCAGTGCTTCTGGCACTGATCGACTACTTCCTTGCACCGGGATGGGCGCATTTCGTTATCCCGATCCTTGGTTTCTCCGGACTGCTGTTCACATCTGCTGCTTATATGATCGACTTCAACCGTCAGCGGCAGAACGCAATGCCCATGATCTGGCTGTTCCTGTATTCTCTTGTCTTTTCTGAAGTATCCTTTCTTGGACTGATCCGGCTGAGCTGGCCTGTGAAGGTTCTGGGAGGGCTGTCGTGCGCGCTGATCATCCTCGGCGTGATCGCCTTCCGCGCGGATCTTGCGCTGGAGCTGAAAAAACGGTTCCATATGGATTAAACGGCTTTCCAAACAGAGGTGCCCGCTTGCCGGGCACTTTTTTGTTCGGTTGCGCAACAGGGCAAAACCCGATACAATTTGGACAGTGAAAAAAGGAGGTCCCGGAATGCGCACGCGGAAACTCACAGTACTCGGAATGGGCATCGCGCTGTATGTAGTGCTTTCCTATACCGTCAAGATCCCCCTGATCAACCAGATCCGGACGGATTTCGGTTATCTGGTTTTCGGCGTATTTCTGTGCATCTACGGATGGCAGGCTTCCGTAGTCGGTGTGCTTGGCTGCATCATCTCCAATCTGCTCTACAGCGGAACGTTCCCGCTGGGATGGGCATTGGGACAGCTGTTCATCGGTTTGTTCTGCGGGTGGCTGCTTCCGAAACAGAAAAGCAGAGTTCTGAGGTGCCTGACGGCGGCGATTGCCGTGCTGATCGGCATCGCCGGGATCAAGACGATCGTGGAATCGGTGCTTTTCAATCTGCCATTGGGATTGAAAGTCGTTCGGGGACTGGTCGCAGCCGTGGCAGACCTGATTCCGTTCCTGGCAGGGATCCTGATCAGTGACCGGCTCCCTGTAACTGCTGAGGAAAAGAAGGAGGAAAAAACCTGATGGAATTCGATCTGAACAAAAGACAATGCTTCTATTTCAACGAGATCTCCCGAATCCCGAGAGGCTCCGGCAACGAGAAAGCGGTGAGCGATTACATAGTCTCCTTTGCAGAGAAGCGTGGTCTTCCGTGGAAACGGGATGAAGTCTGGAATGTGATCGTCGACAAGCCTGCCACACCCGGCTATGAATCGGCACCAACACTTCTCCTTCAGGCCCATACCGATATGGTCAATGAGAAGAACAAGGGTGTTGAGCATGATTTTGAAAAGGACCCTCTGGATCTCTATGTTGAGGATGGATGGCTCAAGGCAAGAGGAACGACGCTCGGAGCGGACGACGGATTCGGCGTGGCATATATGCTGGCGGTTCTGGATGATGATGCGCTGGAACATCCTGCGCTTTCCTGTGTCTTCACGACGATGGAGGAGATCGGTCTCGTCGGCGCGTCCCATCTGAAAACGGAGGACGTCCACGGAACCAGATATATCAATCTGGATGCAGGCGGTGAAAAATCGACTTATGTCAGTTCCGCCGGCGGCGCAACGGCAATCATGTCTTTTCCTTTTGAAACACAGAAGAATGACCGTCCTGCGTATACGCTCTCCCTCAGGGGACTGAAAGGCGGTCATTCAGGAGCGATGATCCACCTGGAACTTGGAAACGCCAACCTTCTTGCTGCCCGTGCTCTGGAAGAGATGCGTCTGAATGGGCTGGATGTCTGTATGGTTTCCTTTGACGGAGGAATGAAATACAACGCGATCCCCAGAGAGGCGGATGCGGTGTTCGTATCGTCTTCTCCGTACGGAGAACTTCTTGAAAAGGTGAGAAGGACGGAAACGGATCTGAAAAAAGAATTGGAATTCAGTGATCCGGGGATCACACTGGAGCTGAAGAAAGCGGGCGCGGAGTACAGCATGACACAGGACTGCAGCGACAGGTTCCTGGATTATGTGTTCCTGATGCCCATCTGCATGCAGCACCGCTCGATGGTGATCGACGGACTGACGGTTTCGTCCCACAACCCCGGCGTGTTCACGACGACGGAGGGAAAAGTTGTTGTGGAGGATCTGATCCGTTCCGCGCTGGAAAGTCATACGGATACAGTGATCCATCAACTGGAGGTGCTTGCCGGAAGATTCGGATGGGAGATCGAGATCAAGAACCGGATTCCGGGGTGGGGCTTCTCGGCCAGGTCGGATCTGCGCACGATCCTCCGGGATGTTCTGGCGGAACGCGGGATCGAAATGGGAGAGGAAGCTACCCACGGCGGACTGGAATGCGGGATCTTTAAGGGGCTGTGTCCGGATCTTGACATCATTACGTACGGTCCCATTGCGGAAGGGGAGCATACACCGGACGAACGTCTGGACCTGGCTTCTTTCGACCGTTCCTATGATATTCTCTGCGAAGTGATCCGCAGGGCAAAATAATATACTGATAAGACGAGCAGGGTCTCTTTCCGGGCGGAAAGAGACCCTGCTGTTCTATTGCCTTCAATTGCATAGCGGGAAGCGAAGGATCACTTTGAAAAGATCGCCGTCTGCATAAAGGGAGAGGAGACCGTTCTGCAGTTCAACCAGACTTTTGGCGATGGAGAGTCCGAGGCCGTTGCCTTCGGTATTTCTGGATGCGTCTCCACGGACGAATCGTTCTGTCAGTTCTTCCGGCGTCATGTCCAGAGGCTCTTTCGAAGTGTTTTTGAAGACCATGATCGCCTCGCCGTTCTGTTTTGCCATCGAAAGATAGACACGTGTTCCGGGCATGGCGTATTTCAGGATATTGTTCATCAGGTTATCGAACACGCGCCAGAGGCGTCTGCCGTCTGCCATGATCATGACCGGTTCATCAGGAATTCTCGTGATCATGGGCAGTTTCGCCTGCTCCAGCCGTTCTTCATACTCCCCGGTGATCTGTGAGACGATCACATTAAGATCGCACGGCGCAAGATGGATATCAAGGTTTCCCGTTGCCGCCTTTGAGGCTTCGATCAGATCGTCGATCAGCCGTTTCAGTTTTTCGGACTGGCGGTGAAGGATCTCGGAATACTCCCGGATCTGCCCGTTGTCTGTCTCCTCTTTGGAGATCAGATCGGAATAGTTGATGATGGAAGTCAGAGGCGTTTTGATATCGTGGGAAACGTTGGTGATCAGTTCTGTTTTCATCCGCTCGCTGCGGGTCCGCTCATCGACTGCCGTATTCAGTCCGTCTCGGATGGCATTGAGCGTATCTGCGTGTTCTTTCAGACCAAGGACGAGATACCGGTCATCGACATGGGCAGTGTAATCGCCCTTGGCGATCTGCTCCGCTCCCGTCTTGAGACGCTGCATCGCGAAGAGATAGTACCAGACGACCAGCGTTCCGGCAAGAATGAGAAGGAGAGCCGGGAAGCCGGAATCATTAACGAGACACATCACCACCAGCAGAAAGTGGATCGATGAAACAGCCAAACCTTTCCAGATGAATGGGATGGACCGAAGGAAAGAAAAGCAGATATCGATGATCTTCTTCACGATCTGCCAGAGCAGATGTACGGTCTTTCCGCATAGCGAACCGCTGATGAGCGTTTTCTGTTTGATTCGTATGGCGGCGCTCATGCACCATCCAAGGAACAGGCCCATACAGACCGGGAATGCAAGCAGAAGGAAGACGATGATGAGCAAAGAACCGTTCCGGACGATGACATCTTCAAACAGGATCCAAAGAAATACCAGTCCGGCGAGAAAAACGGCAGTCAGAAGATCAAAGGGAACGCGGTTCAGAATGCCGGGGTACAGCTCTTCCGATCCGGGACGTCTTCCGGAGACAGTCATCAGCGCGATGAACAGAAGCACGAAGAGGAGTACTGAGATCACGGCAGCGGGGATCAGCCACGGCTGCAGGGTATAAAGAAGATCGACTGCCGTCAGGTAAAAATACAGCTGATCGTGTACATCCGCGTCGTTCCGGACGCCTATGCGGACGCGGTAGACTTCCTCCTCCGGCATCATCTCCCGCGCTTCTGCTGCACCGATCATTACGAAACCGTTCTCCCAGATGGAATCATATCCATACCCGGCAAAGTTGTCATCACTTTCCGGACCTGGGATGAAATAGGTGTCCGCCAGTACGACCGGCAAAGAACCTGAATTGCTGAAAAGGGTCTCGCTGCCCTGCAGCGATTCACGGCTGATAAAGATGGTCAGGTTCGTCTTTGCGGCATCATAGCGCCGTTTCGTATAGGAGAGATCCGGGTCGTCGAAGACATAGGTACGGATGACGTCATCCAAAGCAGATTGCGCATAGGAAGTCCGGATCTCATCCTTGTATTCGTCTTTCGTGTAATACCATAACTCATCTGCAGCATAATAGACGCCCGCTGCAGAACAGATCACGATCGCCGCCGCGCAAAGGATCAGCAGCAGGAAAAGCATGCATTTCCCTGCGGCGGAACGGAATACTTTCATGTTATTTCTCCTTCTTCACGGAACTGCGCCGGAGCTTCAGCGCAAAGAGTGTCAGGGAACTGACGGCAAAAGCCGACAGGGCAAGAATGCGGACAAGCCATGGTCTTGGTTTTTTCATGCGGATTTTCCTCGCTTTATTTCGGTAGTATGCAGACCACGATCGGGGAAAGGAAGCTGCATCTGGACCGCTGTGACGCGGTGAGGGATCGGCTTCCATTCCGGCCTGCAGAACAGTGCGGAGATCGTGATCGGGATATAAGTGGCCATGTAGAGCGGGAACGTGAACACGGAACGGATCTTCCCGGAAACGGTAGCCCGGATACGGTTCCATTCGGAGAACACCGTCAGCGCGCCAATGGCGAAAAGGGTCAGATAACCGCCTGCCAGAAGACGAAGCAGGCTTCTCAGCGCTTCGGCTGTGGATCCGCCGCTGAACCATGCCAGCAGGATCATGGCCAGATTGCACAGTGCGGACAGCAGGGAAAGAACGAAGGCGGGAAGCACGGACATCGTGATGTCAAAGCAGGAATAACTGCCGTGCAGCATCCCATGGATAAGGCGTTTCCCGTATGCGGGAAGGACCTGAAGGTATCCTTGGGTCCAGCGTACACGCTGATGCCAGGAGGAGACCATATCCGAGGGCTGTTCGTCAAAGAATTCTGCCTGATCGCAGTATGCGACCCGCTTTCCTTTCAGGATCTGATCGACCGTAAACTCAAAGTCTTCGGTGAGCATGTGATACGGCCAGTCCGGCATGGATTCCCGGACCGCTCTGCTGAACATAAAGCCGGTTCCCGTCACATGGGAACTGCTTCCGATCGTTTCCCGTGCGCTGTCCATGAAGCGGCAGGAGCGCAGGAACCAGACCGCATACCCCGAACTGATCCAGTTTTCTTCATAGTTTTTGCTGTTCCGGTAGCCGGTGACGATGTCGCATCCTTCACCGAGTTTCCGGTCCATCTCGCGGATGAAATCCGGAGCCAGGATGTTGTCGGCGTCAAAGACCAGATAGCCGTCAAATCCCTCGGGACAGTCCGTCCTGATGCGGCGCAGCAGTTCGGACAGGGCATAGCCTTTCCCGATCCGTGAGAGATCGTTCCTGATATATACTCTTGCGCCGCATCTTCGGGCGGCGAATGCTGTCCCGTCTGTGCAGTTGTCTGCGATCACAAAGGTACGGATCAGTTCCTGCGGATAGTTTTGGGAGCGGATGCTGCGCAGAAGATCGGGAAGTACCCCCTCTTCGTTCCTCGCAGCGATCAGGACCGCAAAGGAATGTGTCGGTTCCTGCAACTGTGCTTTCGGCTTCTTTTTCCTTTTCGCCAGAAGGGCGATCGGGATGTAGATGAGCTGATAGGCGTAGCAGAGCAGGAACAGGATATAAATGACAGTGTGGATCTGTTTCAGTGTCTGCATATTCGTTTCCCTTTCCGGAGGGAAACAGCCGGGATCAGGACTCGATCTTGTAGCCTTGCCCCCACACCGCCTTGAGATACCTGGGTTCAGCGGGCGTGATCTCCACTTTCTCCCTGATATGCCGGATGTGTACGGCAACGGTGTTCTCGCAGCCGGATGGCGTTTCCTTCCAAATCGTCTGATAGATGGACTTGGGAGGGAAGACCTGACCGGGATTCTGCATCAGCAGTTTCAGGATCTCATATTCCGTCGGCGTGAGACTGATCGGATCCCCGTCAACGGTGACTGCTTTCGCACGGTCATCGAGTTCGATGTTCCCGATGCGCAGTACGTCCTGACGGATATTGCCTCCGCCCAGGAGCATGTAGCGCCTCAGATGGGAACGAACCCTTGCCGAGACCTCCATCGGATTGAACGGCTTGGTGATGTAGTCGTCCGCGCCGATATTGAGACCGAGCAGCATGTCCGCCTCTTCGCTCTTGGCCGTGAGGAAGATGATCGGAACATTGCTGAACGTGCGCAGTTTTGCGGTTGCCTCGATCCCGTCCATCACCGGCATCATCACATCCATCAGGATCAGATGAATTTCTTCGTTTGAAACGATTTCCAGCGCTTCCTGCCCGTTGTGGGCTTCGAAGAACGTGTAGCCGGGATCGGTGAGATAGATCTTGAGTGCCCGGACGATGTCTAGCTCATCGTCGCAGATCAGGATGTTATACATTCGGTACCCCTCCTTGCTTCCAATCATAAGGGAAGGCGTAATTAAGAATAAACTGGGGAAAGGATTAAGAAAACCTTAATTCTGTCCATGGCCATATATGGGATCGTTGTTGACATATACCCCTATGGGGTATATACTGGTACGGCAATGACGAAAATGAGGATGGTCAGATGGCTGAGAATATTGTAACAGATAATGAAAATGCGGATTATCTGCATGACTTGAAAGAAAGGTCGGAAGCCGAGATCAAGGATCTGACCTGCAGACTGAACCGGATCGAAGGACAGATCCGGGGGATCAGAGGAATGGTGGAACGCGGTTCCTACTGTCCCGAGATCCTGGTGCAGGTTTCGGCGGCTCAGGCGGCGCTGAACAGTTTCAGTAAGGTGATCCTTGCAGAACATATCCGGACGTGTGTAGCCGGGGATATCCGTGAGGGAAATGACGCCGCCATCGACGAACTGGTCGGTTTGCTTCAGAAAATGATGAAATAAGGAAAGATTATGGAACAGTATTTGGTAACAGGCATGAGCTGCGCAGCATGTCAGGCGCGCGTCGAGAAAGCGGTCAATGCCGTTCCCGGTGTCACCTCGTGCTCTGTCAGCCTTCTGACGAACAGTATGGGTGTGGAAGGAACCGCGTCACCGGAGGAGATCATCCGCGCGGTCACTGATGCGGGATACGGTGCTCAGCCGAAGGAACAGTCTGCGCGAAGCAGCAGATCCATCTCGGAGAAGATCGCCGCAGAGGAGGATGCGCTGAAAGACAGGGAGACTCCTGTGCTTCGCAGGAGACTCATCACATCTCTCGGCTTCCTGCTTGTTCTCATGTATTTTTCCATGGGACACAGCATGTGGGGCTTCCCGTTGCCTGCGTTCTTTCTGGACAATCATGTGGCGATGGGACTGGTGCAGCTGCTTCTGGCGGCTGTCGTGATGATGATTAACAAGAAGTTCTTCGTCAGCGGGTTCACGAGCCTTGCTCACAGAGCACCGAACATGGATACGCTCATCGCTTTGGGGTCAGCAGCCGGCTTCCTGTACAGTACAGTGATGCTGTTTGCGATGACCCGTGCCCAGGTGGACGGCGGCACGGAAGCGGCTATGCCTTATATGCATGAGTTTTATTTTGAATCCGCCGCGATGATCCTGACCCTGATCACGGTGGGCAAAATGCTGGAAGCCTATTCCAAAGGCAAGACCACGAACGCGCTCAAGAGTCTCATGAAACTGGCGCCGAAAACGGCGAATGTGGAGCGGGACGGACGGGAGATGGAGATTCCGGTGGACGATGTCCGTATCGGCGATATCTTCCTGGTACGTCCCGGAGAGAATATTCCTGTAGACGGCATCGTTGTGGAGGGTACAAGCGCTGTCAACGAATCCGCGCTGACCGGAGAAAGTCTTCCGGTCGACAAAGAGCCGGGAAGCAATGTTTCCAGTGCGACCCTGAATCAGTCCGGATTCCTGCGCTGCCGTGCGACAAAGGTCGGTGAAGATACGACACTGGCGCAGATCATCCAGATGGTGAGCGACGCGGCAGCGACGAAAGCGCCGGTCGCAAAACTGGCAGACACGATCTCCGGTTATTTCGTCCCGGTCGTGATCGGTATCGCTGTTCTGACGATACTGGTCTGGCTGCTGCTCGGAAGGCCGGTCGGTTATGCGCTGGCGCGGGGGATCTGCGTTCTTGTGGTGAGCTGTCCCTGCGCGCTCGGCCTTGCGACGCCGGTCGCCATCATGGTCGGCAACGGCGTCGGCGCACGAAACGGGATCTTGTTCAAGAATGCGGAAGCGCTTCAGGAAACGGGGACTGTTCAGATCGTTGCGCTGGACAAGACGGGGACGATCACCAGCGGTGAACCTGCTGTAACGGATGTGCTTCCCGCTGACGGAATTGCGGAAGAAGAACTGGTTGCGTTCGCTGCTTCGCTGGAACAAAAGAGCGAACATCCCCTCGCGAAAGCGGTCCTTCAGTATGCGAAAGAAAAAGAGATCGGACTGACCGATGTGGAGGAATTCACCGCGCTTCCCGGAAACGGACTGTCCGCAAAAGCGGATGGAGCGAAACTGATCGGCGGCAGTTATTCCTATATGAAGAAACAGATACCTGTTCCTGCGCCATTCGATACTGCTTACGGGCAGTTGGCAGGGGAAGGAAAGACGCCGCTCTTCTTTTCCAGGGAAGGAAAACTTCTCGGCGTCATTGCGGTCGCGGATACAATGAAGGAAGATTCCCCGAAAGCGATCGAAGAACTGAAGGGAATGGGGATCCATGTCGTTATGCTCACCGGAGACAATGAGCGTACGGCTAATGCCATCGGCAGACTGGCCGGTGTGAACGAGGTCGTTGCGGGCGTCCTTCCCGACGGGAAGGAGGCTGTGATCCGGAAGCTGCAGGAGAAGGGAAAGGTCGCAATGGTCGGAGACGGGATCAACGACGCTCCGGCGCTGACCAGGGCGGAAATCGGAATCGCCATTGGCGCGGGCACAGATGTTGCGATCGATGCGGCGGATGTGGTACTGATGAAGTCCAGACTGACAGATGTCTCCGCGGCGATCCGTCTGAGCAGGCGCACGTTCACCAACATCGTGGAGAATCTTTTCTGGGCGCTGATCTATAATGCGCTGCTGATCCCGCTTGCTGCCGGCGCTTACGTCGGACTGTTCGGGTGGAGCATGAATCCCATGTGGGGCGCTGCGGCAATGAGTCTGTCGAGTTTCTGTGTTGTTTCCAACGCGCTGAGACTCAATCTGGTCGATGTGCATGACGCGTCGAAGGACAAAAAAATCAAAAAGCCCGTCCGGACGGATCCGGACGGATATGTACTGGATCATAGTAATCAAAATACAAAGGAGAACGGAACAATGACGAAAACAATGAAAATCGAAGGCATGATGTGCATGCATTGCGAGGCGACCGTCAAGAAGGCGCTGGAAGCGCTGGAAGGCGTCACAGAGGCGAAGGTCAGCCACGAGCAGGGAACGGCAGTCGTGGAAATGACCTCGGAAGTGCCGAACGAGGTGCTTCAGGCAGCTGTCGAGGCGAAGGATTACAAAGTCCTGTCTGTTGACTGATCATTATTACGGAAAAAACGTCCTGCCCACGGGCAGGACGTTTCTGTTATCTGTCAGGTCTGCGGTTTATCCGGGAACATCCTCCGTTTCCGCTTCGATCTCCTTGATGATGCATTCATTACCGGTAATCAGCCAGGTCTCCGTACTGTGGCAGTAGGGACACTCCTTCCCGTACTGAACGGTCCCGTATGTTTTTCCGCAGCTGCCGCAATAGGTAACGGCGGGGAGTGTTTCGAGGCGCAGCTCCGAATCCGCAAGGATCGGATGGCGCACCTTGAAGTAATTCCAGCAATCGACGAAGTAATCCGTCATGATGCCGGAAACTTCACCGACCTGAAGCGTTACGGATCCGATCCGGGTGATCTTTTCCCGAACGGCTGTTTCATCCAGCGTCTTGGCGAGGTGGATGACGATTCCCATCTCGTGCATCAGTCTTCCTTCTTGCCGTTGAATACGATGTTGAACGCACGCTTAAGCGCATATGGCCCGATCTTCTTGAGTTTGTCCTCCGAACGGACCATGTCGGAAGCGTGCGGCAGATCCCGGCTGAGATGGATCGCGTCGAATTCGCATCTTGTCGTGCAAAGGCCGCATCCGATGCAGCGGTTCAGGTCTACCACTGTAGCGCCGCAGCCGAGGCATCGTTTTGCCTCGTTCTGGATCTGCTCGACGGTCAGAGGCAGGCGGTTATCTTCGAAAGAAGAGCGCGGATCGGTTTTCTTCAGACCCGGGACCTGCCGCGGACAAGTGTCGAAAGACTCGACAACGATATTGTTTTTATCCAGTTCGATAAACTCCCTGCGGTCACGCGCAATGGTCTGTGACTGGCCGAAGTGCACATGACGGTGCATGGACTCGCTGGCCTTTTTCCCCTCGGCGATGGCGTCGATGACGAACCGTGCGCCGTTGCAGACATCGCCGCCGGAGAAGATATCCGGCTCTGCGGTCTGGAAGGTGAGCGGGTCCGCAACGACTGTACCGTTCCGGCGAAGTTCGACCTTTGTTCCGTCCAGCATGGTGCCCCAGACAGCGGACTGTCCGATCGCTTCTAGTACATTCCGGCAGGGAACGGTGAATGTGTCTTCCTCGTCATAAACAGGGCTGAAGCGGTGATCGGCGTCATAGACTCTGGTGCACCGTTTAAACACGACCGCGGTCACATTGCCGTTTTCATCTTTCAGGAATTCTTTCGGACCCCAGCCGTTCTCGATCCGGATGCCTTCTTCTTTGACCTCAGCAACCTCGTCTTTTGCGGCAGGCATCTCATCTGCGGATTCTAGACAGAACATCGTTACGGAACCGGAAGTCGTGCGCAGCGCAGCGCGCGCCACGTCGCAGGCGACGTTGCCGCCTCCGATCACGACCACATCGCCGACAAGTTTTGTCGTGTGATCCTGGTTGACGCGTTTAAGGAAAGAGATACCGGATTCGATACCCTGAGCGTCTTCTCCGGGGACGCCGGCGTTTCTTCCGCCCTGAAGGCCGATGGCGAGATAGAATGCTTTATAGCCTTCCTCGCGCAGTTCGGAGATGGTTACATCCTTTCCGACTTCGACACCGCAGCGGAATTCGACACCCATTTTTTCCAGTACATCTATCTCGGCGCGGAGAACGTCTTTCTCCAGCCGGAAAGACGGAATGCCGTTGAGCATCATGCCGCCTGGCTGTTTTTCTTTCTCAAAAACGGTGACATCATATCCGCGCTCGCGGAGATAGAAGGCACAGGTCAGCCCTGCAGGACCTGCGCCGATGACGGCCATTCTGTAGTCCGGTCCCCACATCTTTCCTTCGTCATTTTCGCACTTCGGGATATAGCGCTGTGCCTCATTGAGTTCCTGCGCAGCGATGAATTTTTTGATCTCGTCGATCGCGATCGGAGCGTCGACCGTACCGCGGGTACAGGCGTCTTCGCAGCGCTTGTTGCAGATCGCACCGCAGACCGCGGGGAAGGGATTGTCTTTTTTGATCAGGCGGAGCGCATCTGCATACCGTCCTTCACCGGCCATCTTCACATATCCCTGGATCGGCAGGTGAGCGGGGCATGCGGTCTTGCAGGGGGCGGTACCGGTGTCATAGCAGTTGATCTTCGCGTCATTCCGGTAATTGGGATTCCATTTGTCCGCGCCCCATTTGTGGTTGTCCGGGAGCATGGTCTTCGGATACCGGATCTCGCCGTCTTTGGTACAAAGTTTCTGACCGAGTTTCGCCGCGCCGACGGGGCAGACTTCCACGCATTTTCCGCATGCGACGCACTTGTCTTTTTCCACGTGCGCACGGTAGGCGGAGCGGGACATGTTCGGCGTATTATACAGCTGGGAGGTGCGGAGGGCGTTGCAGACGCCCGGCGCGCAGTTGCAGATCGCGACGATCTTTTCTTCACCGTCGATGTTGGTGATCTGGTGAACGAAACCGTGGTCTTCCGCTCGCTTGAGGATCTCAAGCACCTCTTCATAGGAGATATATCTGCCCATATTGCGGTCGACGCAGTATTCCGCCATGTCGCCGACGCCGATGCAGAACTCTCCGTTGATGTCGCCGGAACCTTCGCCGCGCATGGTCTGCTGTTTGCGGCAGGTACACTGTCCGACGGAATATTTGTCGTATTTGTTCAGCCAGTGGGAGATATGCTCCACGCTTGCGGACTGATTTTCATGTTCGATTGCTTTTTCGACCGGAATGACATGCATGCCGATGCCTGCGCCGCCCAACGGAACCATCTGGGTGACGTTTTCCAGCGGCATCTGTGTCATAAGGTTGAAGAAGGTTGCCAGATTCGGGTTCTCGTCTGTGAGCCGGTCGTTCATCATCATGAACTCCGCCGAACCGGGAACGAAGATCGGCACGTTGTACTGTTTATGCTTGTCCGGAGTCTCACGGTTCATCTCGAGCATGCCGACCCACAGCAGATGGTCGATCATCTTCTGGGTGTCTTCCTCGGACATTCCGTTCATTTTGGCAAGGGCAGGCGTATCGTATGCGACACGGGTCTTTTTGAAGTTGAGCAGGAACTTGATCTCTTCCTTGGTCAGCACTTCGTCGATCGCCCAGTATTCCGGATCATCGACACGGATCGTGTGCGTGTATTTCTGCACATATCTGTCCGTGATCATGCGGGCGAGTTTCAGCGCCAGTTTTTTCTTCTCCGGATCCGGAGCGGTATAGTTGGGATCCTGCCGGAAATCCCGTTCGTTCGTCA